>MDSW01211131.1_pt1 | contig 20309 bp, 18 predicted proteins | sample 811171 | NCBI WGS metagenome assembly MDSW01 (sample SAMN05326641, study PRJNA326480) | marine metagenome | isolation source: seawater | place: Atlantic Ocean: North West | collected 2012 | reverse complement strand
TATAGAAATATACTTTAATTTTAGATTTGTTAATCTAATTGATTAGTTGGGAATCTTACAAACTGGAATTGATTCCATTTTATGTAAGTTTAATTTTCTTATTTTTTCGTATTTTTCTCTATTTTTAGAACTAGGATTCATCATGGCTTCTTCTAATTCATTATATTTTAAACCTAGTTGACCTGTGTCGGTTCTACCATCATCCCATAATCCATCCGTTGGTTCTGCATTTATTATTTCATCTAAAATTTTCAATTCTTTGCCTAACTCCCAAACTTCAGTTTTATTACAATCTGCAATAGGTGATATATCTACTCCACCATCTCCATATTTAGTATAAAAACCAACCCCAAAATCTTCAACTTTGTTTCCGGTTCCAACAACAATGCCTTTATTAAATGCTGCCACTTGATAAAGAGTGGTCATTCTTAATCTTGCTCTTGAATTAGCCATTCCATGCTCATTATTAAAATTTGATAAGGTAGATTTAAAGCTATTAAACAAATTGTCTAAGTTAATTGTATGAGCTTGGACATTTTTAAAATTTTTAAGCAGCCATTCTTGATGCTTTAGGCTTAAATCGTGTTGAGACTTTATTTGGTTAATAGGCATTGATAAAACAACAGTTTTTAATCCTGTCATAGCACTTAAGGTGCTTGATACTGATGAATCAATACCTCCAGAGATTCCAATAACTAAAGACTCTGCTTTATTAGGCATATTATTGACATAGTCTTTTATCCAGTTGCTTATAAAATTTACTTTTTTAGATGGATCCATAATGAATAAATTAAACAAAATTGTATTTAATACAATTGTTTAAGATGCCGCTTTAATATTGTTTTTTGAGTAAAGACTGTTCTTTTTAATCTCATCAGAAATCAAAAATGCCATTTCTAATGCTTGATTAGCATTTAGTCTTGGATCACAGTGCGTATGATATCTATGAGATAAATCTCTATCAGAAATCTTCTGAGCACCTCCTGTACACTCTGTTACATTTTGACCAGTCATCTCAATGTGTAAACCTCCAGCATAACTACCTTCACTTTGATGACACGCAAAAACATTCTTAACTTCTTTAACCACATTGTTAAACGGACGGGTCTTATATCCAGTTGTAGATTTAATTGTGTTACCATGCATTGGATCACACGACCAGATTACATTTAATCCTTCTTTTTTAATTGCTCTAATTAGTTTTGGTAAAAATTTGCTCACATTTTCATGTCCAAATCTAGAAATTAAAGTAATTTTACCTTTTTCATTTTCTGGATTGATCTTATTACATAAATTAATTAAATCATCAGCTTTCAATGTTGGTCCACACTTAATTCCAATTGGATTTTTTATTCCTCTACAAAATTCTACATGACCGCCATCCAACTGTCTTGTTCTATCTCCAATCCATACAAAGTGAGCTGAAGTATCATGATATTCACCAGTTGTAGAGTCAACTCTAGTCATAGCTTGTTCAAAAGGTAAAAGTAAAGCTTCATGAGAAGTCCAAAAATTTACAGTTTTTAATCTTCTATTGAAGTCAGAATTAATTCCACATGCGTCCATAAATGCCAAAGCATCTGCTATCTTGTCTTCTAATTCTTTAAATTTCTTTGCTTCTGGACTTTTTTTAATAAAACCTAAATTCCATGTATGGACCATTTTTAAATCAGCAAATCCTCCATGAGAAAATGCTCTAATAAGATTTAAAGTAGAAGCTGACTGAGAATAAGCTTTAAATAATCTTTTTGGATCAGGAACTCTTGCCTTTTCATTAAACTCTATACCATTAATATTATCTCCTAAATAACTAGGGAGCTCTACTCCATCCTTTGTTTCAGTTGGTGAACTTCTTGGTTTGGAAAATTGTCCGGCTATTCTTCCAAGTTTTACAACTGGTAATGAAGCTGAATATGTTAACACTAATGACATTTGCAAAATCAATTTAAATGTATCTCTAATGTTGTCTGGATTAAATTCTGCAAAACTTTCAGCACAATCTCCACCTTGCAGTAAAAATGCTTTTCCATCTACCACTTCAGCTAATTGGTTCTTTAAGTGTCTAGTTTCACCAGCAAATACTAAAGGTGGAAAATTTTTAATCTTGCCTAGAACCATATCCAGATCCTTTTTATTAGGATATTCTGGAATATGTTTAACAGGATAATTTTTCCAACTATTTATTTTCCAATTTTTCATTTTCAACTCAAGGATGTAATATATCTGAAATCCTAAAAAGTAAAATTATTTTTAAATTATAATTTATTCTACTGTAACAGATTTGGCTAGATTTCTTGGTTTATCAATATCATAGCCTTTTTTTAGTGCAGAATAATAAGCTAATTTTTGTAAAGGAATAGTTAATAGGAAAGGAAGCAAATCAACATTTGTGTCTTCGACTTCTATAGTTTCCCATATATTTTCTGAAACTACATCGTCTTTATTCTTATTTGTAATTAATAAAACTTTTGCACCTCTTGCAATAACTTCTTGCATGTTTGATGTTATTTTTGAGTAATAACTATCTCTTGGAGCTAGAACTACAACTGGCATACCATTTTCTATTAAAGCTAAAGGACCATGTTTCATTTCTCCAGCAGGATATCCTTCTGCATGGGTGTAAGAAAGTTCTTTCAATTTTAGTGCACCCTCTAATGCAATTGGATAAGATAATCCTCTTCCTAAAAACATAGAACCTTTAGCTTCAGCAAAAGTGTTAGCTACTAATTGAATCTTATTTTGACTCATTATAGTTTTTTCAACTAGATCAGGTAATTGTTTTAAGGATTTAATTTTTTGTATATAATTATCTTTTTTTAGTTCTTCTCTTAAAAAAGATAATTTTAGAACCAATATATAAAGAACAAGCATTTGTCCAAGAAAAGCTTTTGTAGAAGCAACTCCTATTTCAGGTCCACAATGAATTGGCAAAACAAAATTTGAATCTCTAGCTATAGAGCTTTCAATTACGTTAACAATACTAGCTGTTTTCATCTTATTTTTGTTACATAAATCCAAAGCAGCATAAGTGTCAGCCGTCTCTCCAGATTGAGATACAAAAATATATAAATTATCTTTCTTAAATTTATTTTTTCTATATCTAAACTCAGATGCTACATCCACATTAACATCTAAATTAGTCATTTCATCAAACCAATATTTGGCTGTAAGACATGAGTTATATGCAGTTCCACAACCTATTAATGTTAAAGAGTTTATTTCTTCTTTTTTCCATGGGAAATTATAAATATTAATGTCGTTATTTATATTGTCTATATATTCTTTTACACAGTTCTTAATTGTTAATGGTTGTTCTTCAATCTCTTTTGCCATAAAATGCTTATAATCACCTTTATCATAATTTTTTTCATCAGATGATAATTCTAAAACTTTTTTATTAATTTTTTTTCCTTTTTCATCAAAAAACTCAACTTGATTTTTTTTTATAATACAAAATTCACCATCATTCAGATAAGATATTTTATTTGTCATTGATTTAAGAGCATAAGAGTCTGATCCTAAATAGTTTTCATTTGGTCCATAACCAACTGCTAAAGGAGATCCCCTTCTTGCTCCAATTATTAAATCTGGTTGATCTTTAAAAATAATCCCAAGTGCAAAACTTCCTTGAAGTTTTCCTAACATTTTTAAAATAGATTTTTTTAAATCATTTTCTTTTAAATATTCTGTAATTAGATGAACTATAACTTCGGTATCTGTCTGAGATTTAAATATATGGCCTCTTGAAATTAAATATTCTTTTAATTTTGTAGAGTTTTCAATAATACCATTATGTACAACTGAAACTGTTTCTGAAGAATGTGGATGGGCATTTATTGTACTGGGTATTCCATGTGTTGCCCATCTAACATGGCCTATTCCTATATTACCTTCAATTTTTTTGTTAATTAAATTTTTTTCTAAATTATCAACTCTACCTTCCGACTTTATCTCATTTATAAAACCATTTGATAAGGTTGCTATACCAGCAGAATCATATCCTCTATATTCGAGCTTCTTAAGTGAATTAATAATCGCTGAAGAAACTGGTTTATTGCTTGTAATACCTATTATACCACACATAAATTATTATTTTTTTCTTTTGTAATGATTGATATTTATTTGTTCTGATCTGGTTAATGCTAATGATTTTTTCTTAACATTTTTTGTAATCACAGAACCAGCTCCGACATAACTATTTTCATTTATAGTAATAGGAGCAACTAAAGATGAATTTGATCCAATAAAAACATTATTTTTAATTTTAGTTTTATTTTTCTTAATGCCATCATAATTACAAGTAATTGTTCCGGCTCCAATATTAACTGAGCTACCTAATAAACTATCGCCTATATATGATAAGTGATTAATTTTTGATTTTTCTCCTACTACACTTTTTTTAACTTCTACAAAATTACCAACTCTTGAACCTTTCTTTAAAATAGTGCCTGGTCTAATTCTAGCATAAGGTCCTATTGTAACTTCATTTTCTATTTTGCAGTTTTCTAAATATGAAAATGAGTTTATTTTTACATTATTCCCTATCCTAACCTTAGGACCAAAAACTACATAAGGTTCTATAATTACATTTTTTCCAATTCTAGTATCTTTTGAAAAAAAAATAGTTTCTGGGCCCAGCATTTTTACTCCATTCTTAATAAATTTATTTCTAAATTTTTCTTGAATTTTTTGTGAATTTATTTGTTTCATTTAGAAAAATCTTTATAGTATGTATAACGTAACCTTAATTCACAAAATATTTCTTAAAAATACTTTAAAAATGACTCAAAAATATACAATTTTATTTGATCTAGACGGTACTTTAGTTGATACAGCTCCAGATCTAATGAATGCTCATAATCATGTAATGAAAAAATTTGGTTACAAAACAAAATCAACAGATGACATTAGACAATTAGTTGGAAAAGGAGCAAAGTCTTTAATAGGTAGATCTGTTTGGGGTCAAGCAAAAAAAGAATTTTCTCAAATAAAAGATAAAAAAATAACTGATCAGATGGTGAAAGAATTTATCAATTTCTATGCACAAAATATTATCAAAGAAAGTACACTAAATAATGGTGTAAAAGATTTTCTTATCTGGTGTAAAAAAGAAAATATTTCTATGGCTGTGTGTACAAATAAACAAGAACATCTAGCAATTGACCTTTTGAAAAAAATTGGAATTTATGATTATTTTGAGTACGTAGCAGGATCAAATACTTTTAATTTTTGTAAACCTGATCCGAGACATTTAACAAGTATAATTGAAATTTTAAATGGCGATATTAAAAAAACTTTAATGATAGGTGATAGTGAAACAGATGCCAAAGCTTCCAAAGATGCTGCTATACCAATGATATTAATTGAAAATGGATATACCGAAAAAAAAAGTAATGAAATTTATCACAGTCATTTAATAAAAGATTTTATTGGATTAGAAAAAATAATTATTAAATATATAAATGATTGATCTAAATTTATTAATAGCTTTAATAAGTTTCTATTTTGTAATGTATGTTACCCCTGGTCCAAATAACGCAATGGTATTAACTTCTGGGATTAAGTTTGGATTTAGTAAAACTATTCCACACATGTCTGGCATTACTATTGGACATGTTTTACAAGTTATATTAGTTTGTCTTGGTCTAGGAAAAATTTTCCAAATATATCCTGAGTTACAAAAAATTCTTAAAATAATTTGTGCTATTTATTTATTATATTTAGGTTATAAAATTATTGGTTCTTTTAGCGCAATAAAAGAAGATAATTCAAGACCATTAAAATTTTACGAAGCAGCTTTATTTCAAATAGTTAACCCAAAAGCATGGACGATATCTTCAATGGTTGCCTCTGGTTTTCTTCCAAAAGATGATAATTTAATTATTTCAATACTCTATATTGCAATTACTGCCTTAATAATTTGCCCTTTATCTATTTCTCCTTGGGCTGCATTTGGAGCGGGTATTAAAAATTTAATTAAAAATAATAAAAAAAAAGCAATAGTAGAGTATTTTTTAGCAATATTACTTTTAATAACTGCGATTATGATTGTAATAGAAAAATAACTTATTATTACTATATAAAAAAATCTTAGGAGAAATTTTGATTACACATAAGATAAAAGTTTACCCGTCAAAAATTCATTTACCAAAGAGTAAACAACTTGCATGGAAAATTGCTGAAATAGCAAGTGATAATGCAAAATTAAATAATCAGTCAATTGAAATGGTAATCAATAGAATTATTGATAACGCTTCTGTTGCAATAGCATCATTAAATAGAAAACCTGTAGTTTCTTCAAGAGAAATGGCGATTAGACATCCAAAAAAAAATGGTGCTACTTTATTTGGAATTAATTCAAAATTAAGGTTTGATTGTGAATGGGCTGCTTGGTCAAATGGTACTGCTGTCAGAGAGCTTGATTTTCATGATACATTTTTAGCAGCAGATTATAGTCACCCAGGTGATAACATTCCTCCACTTATTAGTGTTGCCCAACAAAATAAAAAAAGTGGTTTAGATCTTCTAAGAGGAATAATTACAGCTTATGAAGTGCAAGTTAATTTAGTTAAGGGTATTTGTTTACATAAACATAAAATAGATCATATTGCTCATTTAGGACCAAGTGTTGCGGCTGGCTTAGGAGCAATGTTAAAATTAAAAACTGAAACAATTTATCAAGCAATCCAACAAGCTTTGCATACTACAGTATCAACAAGACAATCTAGAAAAGGTGAAATTTCAAGTTGGAAGGCCTACGCTCCAGCTCATGCAGGTAAGCTTGCCATTGAAGCGGTTGATAGAGCTATGAGAGGAGAAGGTGCACCAAGTCCAATTTATGAAGGTGAAGATAGTGTTATAGCTAGAATTTTAGATGGGAAAAAAGCAATATATAATGTTCCTCTTCCTAAAAAAGGAGAGAGTAAAAAAGCAATACTAGAAACTTATACTAAAGAATACTCAGCTGAATATCAGTCACAAGCACTTATAGATATTGCAAAAAAACTTAATAAAAAAATTAGTAATCTTGGTCAAATTAAAAAAATTGATATTTACACAAGTCATCATACTCATTTTGTAATTGGGACAGGAGCAAATGATCCACAAAAAATGGATCCTAAAGCAAGTAGAGAAACTTTGGATCATTCTATTATGTATATTTTTGCAGTTGCGCTAGAAGATGCTGATTGGCATCATGTTAAATCATATACTAAAAAAAGAGCTAATAAAAAAAGTACAATAAAAATTTGGAAATCTATTAAGACTTATGAAGATAAAAAATGGACAAAAAAATATCATGATCCTGATCCAAGAGATAAATCTTTTGGTGCCAAAGTAATTGTTACAATGAATAATGGAAAAAAAGTAATAGAACAACTCGAAAGAGCAGATGCACATCCCTATGGTGCTCGACCATTTAAAAGAAAAGATTACATTAAAAAATTTTTAACACTTACAGAAAATATTTTACAAAAAAAAGAAAGTTTAAGATTTTTAAAAACTGTTCAAAACTTAAAAAAATTAAAATCTGGTCAATTAAACAGACTAAATATTCAGGTTAAGAAAAATAAAATAAAGAAAAATAAAAAAAAAGGAATCTTTTAATGCATTTTGTTAAAAAAAAACCAAATCAAAAAAGATTAGATTTTGTAAATAAACTTAAAACAAACAAAATTTTAAGAGTTCCTGGAGCCTATAATCCTTTAACTGCAAAACTAATTGAAGAAATTGGATATGATGCAGTTTATGTTTCAGGTGGAGTGATGGCTAATGATTTAGGTTACCCCGATATAGGTTTAACCACACTTAAAGATGTAAGTACTAGGTCTTATCTTATCTCAAGAGTCACAAACTTACCTACAATAGTTGATATAGATACTGGTTTTAAATCTTGTAAAAAAACAATCGAAACATTTGAAGAATTTGGAATTAGTGCAGTACATTTAGAAGATCAAGTTGAACGTAAAAGATGTGGGCACTTAGATAATAAAGAATTAATTTCAAAAAATGAAATGGTAAAAAAAATTAAAGAATGTGTAGATTCAAAAAAAGATGAAAATTTTAAAATTATTGCGAGATCCGATGCAAAAAGTGTAGAAGGATTAGAAAAAATGATTGATAGATGTAAGGCTTATATAGATGCTGGAGCAGAAATAATTTTTCCAGAGGCTCTGGAAAGTGAAAAAGATTTTGAAAAAGTTAGAAAAGAACTAAAATCTTATCTATTAGCTAATATGACGGAATTTGGTAAATCTAAGCTTTTCAATTACAAAGAATTGGAAGATTTAGGTTACAATATTGTTATTTATCCTGTGACCACTCAAAGATTAGCAATGAAAAATGTGGAAGATGGATTACGAGACATTTATGCAAATGGACACCAAAATAATATCATAGATAAAATGCAAACTAGAAAAAGATTATATGAGCTCGTTGAATATGAAAAATATAATGAGTTAGACGAAAAAATTTATAATTTTAGTACTGATGGTCATGATTAATGAGTGAAGATGTAAAAAAAGGATTGCTAGGCATTGTTGTGGATGAAACTGAGGTTTCAAAAGTTATGCCGGAAATTAATTCTCTTACTTACAGAGGTTATGCCGCACAAGATTTATGTGCCAGATGTAATTTTGAGGAAGTTGCTTATTTAATTTTAAATGGTGATTTACCTAATAAGAAACAATTAAAAAAATTTGAAAAACAAGAAAAGAATGAAAGAACTCTTTCAAAAAATTTAATTAGTATTCTTAAACAAATGCCAAAAAAAGCTCATCCTATGGATGTTGCGAGAACTGCAGTGAGTGTAATGGGGCTTGAAGATAAACAAACTTCAGACAATTCTCAAAAAGCAAACTTAAATAAAACTATGAGAATTCTTGCGAAAATGCCAACTGCTTTAGCTTTATTTTATAGATTAAGAAATGGTAAAAAAATGATTTCTCCCAAAAAAAAACTTTCATTTGCAGAAAATTTTTTTTACATGTGTTTTGGAAAAGTTCCAAACAAAGATATAGTTAAAGCTTTTGATGTGTCTTTAATACTTTACGCGGAACATAGTTTTAATGTTTCAACATTTACAGCAAGAACAATCACAAGTAGTCTTTCAGATATTCATGGAGCTATAACTGGAGCAATTGCAAGCTTAAAAGGACCACTTCATGGTGGAGCTAATGAAGAGGTAATGCAAATGATGAAAAAAATAAAGAAACCTGAACGAGCACTTAAGTGGATTAATAAAGCTTTAGACAATAAACAAGTAATCATGGGTTTTGGTCACCGTGTTTATAAAAATGGGGACTCTCGAGTGCCTACTATGAGAGAATATTTTAAAAAAGTCTCCAAAATCAAAAAGGATAAAACTTTTGAAAAGATATATGACATAGTTGAAAAAGTAATGATTGAAAGAAAGAATATTCACCCAAATGTAGACTACCCTACTGGTCCGACTTATCATTTGATGGGATTTGATACAGATTTTTTTACTCCTATTTTTGTTTTATCAAGAATAACTGGTTGGTCTGCTCATATCATGGAGCAACATGCAGCTAATAAATTAATTAGACCATTAGCAAAATATAAGGGTAGCCAACATAGAAAAGTCCTTAGTTTAAACTACAGATAAAATTGATAAAAATATTTGAAACATTAAAGCTTATTTTAATAAACTCATTAATTTTTTTTGTTGTTTTAATAATAATTGAGATAATTTTTGGATCTTGGTTTAAAAATAATTTTAATCTTAGGTTATCTTCTGAAAGAAATATCAATAGAGTATATAATTTTGATTTCAAAAATCATAAAGGTCAGTCAAAATATATAAGAGATAACCTTGGATTTAGAGTGAAAGAAAAAAATATCAAACCTAATGAAGTTGATATAGTTTTTGCAGGAGGATCTACAATAAATCAAAAATTTTTAAATTATGATGAAACAATAGTTGGTTTAATACAAAAAAGATTTGATAAAATAAATATTGTAAATAGTGGTGTAGATGGAATATCAATTGTTGGGCATATAAATAGCTTTGAACTTTGGTATAATAAAATTGATAATTTTAGGCCAAAATACTACATTTTTTTCATTGGATTAAACGATCGCTATATTCTTGATGACAATAAAAAAAGACCTGTAGACCAATTAATTGAATCCTCTTTTGAAGGTCGTATAAGAGAATATTTAGAATCTAACTCTTTTTTTTATAAACAATTTAGAAAAATAAAGTCAATTTTATATTTAAAATTTGGATTTAAAAAAGGTGCTAATCATGTAAATGAAAAATCATTCGTTTATGCAGAAAGAAATAATAATGATTTTGTTAAATACTCAGAAATATTAAATAAAAAAGATCAACTTAATTATAAAGGTATTTATAATAAATATTTAAAAGATCTTACTGATCGAGTTCTTGAAAATAATTCTAAAATTATATACATAACCCAAACATCTGGTTATGGTATGAGTGATAAACTATTCATTATAGCTAATACTATAATGGATCATTGTAAAAATAATAATCTAACATGTTTCAATGCTGCTAAAGATATTAATTTTGAATATAGTGATTTTTATGATGGCGTTCATCTTAATAGAAAAGGAACTGAAAAAATTAGTATCTATCTTTATAAAAATCTGTCTAAGATTTTAAATTAATAATTTTAAGAAAATGCCTCTGTCCAATTTCCTTGGGTTGATGCTTTAGAATACTCGGTAGCTCTTCCTTCGAAAAAATTCATATGTTCCACAGCATTCAACATTGTGTCTAGCCAAGTTAATGGGTTTTTATCAACTTTATAAATTGGCTCTAAACCTAATTGGACTAGTCTTCTATTGCCTATAAACCTAATATATTCCTTAACCTCTTGAGCTGTAAGACCTTCCATTGGACCCATTTCAAACGCTAAATCTATAAAAGCATCTTCATGCTCAATTATAGTTCTACAAGCTTCGTATAGTTCTTTCTTTAGTTGTGGAGTCCATATTTGAGGATTTTCTTTTATAAATTCCTTAAACAATCTTATCATTGAGTTACAATGCAAAGTTTCATCTCTTACTGACCAAGTTACAATTTGGCCCATACCTTTCATCTTATTATGTCTTGGAAAATTTAATAAAATTGCAAAACTTGCGAATAATTGCAAACCTTCAGTAAAAGCACTAAATACAGCTACAGTTTTTGCAATATCTTCTTTTGAATTAACATTAAAATTTTGCATATAATCATATTTGTCTTTCATTTCTTTATACTTCATAAATGCAGAATATTCTGACTCAGGCATTCCTATTGTATCAAGCAAATGTGAATAGGCTGCTATATGAACTGTTTCCATTGCAGCAAAAGCAGTCATCATCATTAATACTTCTGTTGGTTTAAACACAGTTGTGTAATGTCTTAGATAACAATTATTGACCTCAACATCTGCTTGAGTAAAAAATCTAAAAATTTGTGTTAATAGATTTTTTTCAGCTTGTGATAGGTTTTTTTGCCAATCCCTAACATCATCACCTAATGGAACTTCCTCAGGCAACCAATGGATTCTTTGTTGGGTTAACCAAGCATCATAACACCATGGATATCTGAATGGTTTGTAAACCGGGTTCTCTACTAGAAGACCCATTTTTTTTGGTTGTATAATTTCTGAATTGACTTTTTTTACTACTGACATGATAAACACTCCTCATATTCTGGTTGATTGTCTTGTTGTTTTTTTGATTTGTACACATTTGCTGTAATGTCTGTAGAATTTGCATCATTAACATTTTCAGCACGTTGTATTGATTTTGATCTGCAATAATAAAGGCTTTTCAATCCTTTTTTCCATGCCTGGAAATGAATTTGATGTAAATCTCTCTTATGTACATCTGCTGGTAAAAATAAATTTATAGATTGAGCTTGAGATATATGTGGAGTTCTATCTGCACTTAAATCTACTAGCCATCTTTGGTCAAGCTCAAAAGCTGTTTTAAATACGTCTTTATCTTCCTGTGTCAAAAAATCAAGATGAGATACTGAGCCTTGATTAGTTGTAATACTAGACCAAGTCTCATCATCATCTTTATTATGTTTTGCTAATAATTCTTTTAAGTATTTATTTTTTACATTAAAAGAGCCAGATAAAGTTTTATGAGTATAGCTATTAGCTGCAATAGGTTCTACGCCTGGTGAAGTCCCCCCACAAATAATTGAAATTGAAGCTGTTGGAGCTATTGCTGTTTTATTTGAAAATCTTTCTTTAAAACCGTATTCAGCTGCATCTGGACATGGTCCTCTCTCTTCTGCTAAATCTTTAGAAGCTTTATCTACATGAGTTTGAATATGTTCAAATATTTTTTTATTCCAAGCTTTGCTCATCACTGATTCTAATGGTATCCTTTTCTTTTGAAAAAAAGAATGTAAACCCATTACACCTAAACCAACACTTCTTTCTTTTAAAGCAGAATAAGTAGCATCACTAAATTGATCAGGAGCATTTTCAATAAAATCTGTTAGAACATTATCTAAAAATCTCATTACATCTCCAATAAAACTTTCATCATTTTTCCACTCATCATATTTTTCCACATTTAAAGAAGACAAACAACATACGGCTGTTCTATCTCTTCCTTCTTTATCTATTCCAGTAGGTAAAGTAATTTCACTACATAAATTTGAAGTTTTAACTGTTAAGCCTGCAAGTTTATGGTGTTGTGGAATCATTCTATTAACAGTGTCAATAAATATAATATAAGGTTCACCTGTTTCAATTCTTGCAGTTAATAATCTAATCCATAAATTTCTTGCAGACACTGATGCTTGAACTGTTCCATTTTTTGGACTCTTTAGAGCCCATTGCTCATCTAATTCAACAGCTCTCATAAATGCATCTGAAACTAAAACACCATGATGAAGATTTAAAGATTTTCTATTAGGATCTCCTCCAGTTGGTCTTCTCATTTCAATAAATTCTTCAATTTCAGGATGATCAATTGGCAAATAACAAGCTGCTGAACCTCTTCTAAGTGAACCTTGACTAATGGCCATTGTAAGAGAGTCCATAACTTTAATAAAAGGAATGATTCCAGAAGTTTTACCAACTCTTCCAATCTTTTCTCCAATAGATCTAAGATTTCCCCAGTAACTTCCAATACCACCACCTCTTGCAGCTAACCAAACATTTTCACTCCAAAGATCTAAAATTCCATTTAAACTGTCACTAGCTTCATTTAAAAAACAAGAGATAGGTAAACCTCTTTTTGTTCCACCATTTGATAAAACTGGTGTTGCTGGCATAAACCATAAATTACTAATATAGTTATAAAGTCTTTGAGCATGCAAATTATCATCTGCGTAATGACTAGCTACTCTTGCAAACAAATCTTGATAAGATTCATTTTCTCCTAAGTATCGATCACTTAAAGTTGCTTTTCCAAAATCTGTTAGATTAGAATCTCGTGCCCTATCTAATTTAACTGTAATACCTTTAGCATTTTGAAATAATTCTGTTTGATTGTTTAGTGAAAATAAATCAGGCCTTTTTTCTTTGTTAATTTCAATCTTTTCTAGGGTATATTCGGAGACAGCTTTCTTTAATGCCTGAGATAGAATTTTGTTCATTTTTTTTTAAATTATTAAAGTTAGTATTTGCACAAACAACTACATGTTGTATGTAAGATACGTTAATATACTATATAATCAGTAAATCAATAGAACATTAATAGAACATTTTAAAAAAAAATCAATAAAAAAATCAAAATAAATGTAAGAAACATAAGGAATGACTTCAAATATAAAAATAGACCCTTATGGATTTAGAGAATATGACGCCCGATGGTTGTATAAAGAAAACATAAACCTAATGGGAATTGAAATTCTTGGAAAAGGTTTAGGAACCCAAATAATAAATCATACAAAAAAAGATAATCCAAGGATAATTGTTGGTCACGATTATAGATCTTACAGTGAAGAAATTAAGACAGCGCTAAAAAAAGGAATAATTTCAACGGGGTGTTTTATTGAAGACATTGGTTTATCTTTATCTCCAATGGTCTATTTTGCTCAATTTAAATTAAATGCAGATGCTGTTGCGATGGTAACAGCAAGCCATAATGAAAATGGTTGGACAGGTGTTAAAATGGGAATCAAAAAGGGATTAACACATGCTCCAGAAGAAATGAGTGAATTGAAACAAATTACTTTAAATCATAAATTCATTGAAGGAATTGGAAAAGAAAAAGAAATCAAAGATTTCCAAAAAGTTTATAAAGATGATTTGATTAAAAATAACAAGATTAATAAAAAGATTAAAGCAGTAGTTGCTTGTGGTAACGGTACTGCAGGAGTATTTGCTCCAGATATATTGAGAGGAATTGGTTGTGAAGTTATTGAGCTTGACTGTAAACTAGATTGGACTTTTCCAAAATATAATCCAAATCCTGAAGATATGGAAATGTTAAAAGCAATTAGCAACGTAGTTAAAGAAAATAATGCTGATATAGGTTTTGGTTTTGATGGAGATGGTGATCGTTGTGGTGTTATAGATAATGAAGGCAATGAAATTTTTTCAGATAAAATAGGTTTAATAATTGCTAGAAATTTATCATCAAAACACAAAGGTTCTAAATTTGTTGTAGATGTTAAATCAACAGGATTATATAATACAGATGAAATTTTATTAAATAATAAGTGTAAAACAATATATTGGAAAACTGGTCATTCCCATATTAAAAGAAAAGTAAATATTGAACAAGCTCTAGCTGGTTTTGAAAAAAGTGGTCATTTCTTTTTTAATAAGCCATTAGGATATGGTTATGATGATGGAATTAACTCAGCTATACAAGTTTGCCACTTACTTGAAAGTCAAAATAAAAAAATCAGTGAAATTATAAAAGAATTACCTACTACATACCAATCTCCTACTATGGCACCGTATTGTAAAGATAATGAAAAATATGAAGTTGTAGATAGTTTGGTTAAACAAATACAAGAAATTAAAAAAAATAAAAATAAAATTGATGGACAAGAAATTAAAGAAGTTTTAACAGTAAATGGTATAAGATTTTCATTTGAAGATGGCTCATGGGGATTAATAAGAGCTTCATCCAACAAACCTTCATTAGTTGTTGTTACTGAAAGCCCAACATCTGAGGAAAGAAAAAAAATGATTTTTAAGTTTATTGACGATTTACTTCAGAAAACTGGAAAAATTGGTCAATACGACCAAAAAATTTAACCTTTAGAAACTATATAAGTTTGATACAAACCTTTGATGCAAGATAAAAAAAATTTTGGTTTTGGAACTCAAATACGTAAATCTCCTTTCTTTGATGCAACTGTTAGATGGGGTGCTACTGGTTTTTCGGTTTATAATCACATGTACATTCCTCGTGACTTTGGTAGTCCTGAACAAAATTTTCATAATCTAATTAATGAAGCTATTCTTTGTGATGTAGCGGTTGAAAGACAAGTGGAAATAACTGGCCCAGATGCTTACAAATTTGTTCAATTACTAACTCCAAGAGATCTTAGAAAGCTTGCCATTGGCCAATGTAAATATGTTCTAATAACGAATAAAGAAGGTGGAATTTTAAATGACCCAGTATTATTAAGATTAGGGGAAAATCATTTTTGGTTGTCACTAGGTGATAGTGATATCTTATTATGGGCCCAAGGGGTCGCTATTAATTCAAAACTAAATGTTAAAATTACTGAACCAGATGTATCGCCACTTCAATTACAAGGTCCTAACTCTGGTAAAATTATGCAAAAATTATTTGGAGATTTAGTTTTAGATTTAAAATATTATTGGCTTAGAGAAACAGAATTAGATGGAATTCCTTTAGTAATCTCAAGAACAGGATGGTCTAGTGAATTAGGATACGAAATTTTTTTAAGAGATGGTTCTAAAGGTGATTCATTATGGGAAAAAATAATGGAAGCTGGAAAAAATTTTGGATTGAAACCTGGTCATACTTCATCTATTAGGCGAATTGAAGGTGCAATGTTGTCTTATCATGCAGACGCAGATATAAATACAAACCCATACGAAGTTGGTCTAGACCGCCTAGTAAGTTTAGAAACAGATATTGATTTCATTGGAAAAGAGGCTTTAAAGAAAATTAAAGAGAATGGTATTAAAAGAAAACAAATTGGATTGATGCTAGATTCTAAACCATTAAAAGGTCCCAATACTACTTTTTGGAAAATCACAAAAGATAGTAAAACAGTAGGCAAAGTAACTTCAGCTGTCTATTCTCCCAGGCTTAAAAAGAATATAGCTTTAGCAATGGTTTCAATTGAAGAGAGTAAAATTGGAAATGTTTTAGATGTCAAAACTTCTGATTCGATTATAAAAGCAACGGTAGTTGAAAAACCTTTCTACGATCCTAAAAAAAAAATAGCATCAGGAAAAATTTAATATTTATATACAATTATAACGTGCTTAATTTATATGAGCGAATCGGATATAAATTGATTAAGGGGCGGTAGAGGGAGACTGAAACCGCCTCTTTTTTTTATAAATTCAAATATCTATAAATAAATACAGTTCCTACAACATATAAAAATATTCCAAATAGAGCTTGAACCTTTGATTTGTCAATTTTGTTAACAGTGTTTGCTCCTACCCTAGCCATCATAGTTGTAATTGGAATAAATATTAAAAAAGCTGGAATATTTATAAACCCAATACTTAAAGGTAAATTTGCTTTCAAAAATGAACCAGTAATTAAGAATCCAATAGCACCAAACAACGCAATTATAAATCCAATTGCAGCAGCACTACCGATGGCCTTTTTAATTGGGTAACCAAAATATTTTAAAACTGGAACATTCATAACTGCCCCTCCTATGCCCATAGGAGCTGAAACAAAACCAGATATAAAACCAAAAATTATTCTAGGTAATATATTAAATTTTTTTTTTAATTCTTTAGGTTGATCAGTATTCAACAATAAATAAGTCCCTAAAAAATATACGACTAATGAGAAAAATAATACTAATGATTTTGTTTGCATTAATGCTGCAAAAATTGTTCCTATTAAAACACCAATTACTACAAATATCCCATAAGTTTTGATAATATTTGAATCTACCAACTTATTTTTCCTATGAGTTAAGACAGATACAATAGATGTTGGAATTATTATTGAAAAAGAAGTTCCTACAGCTAAATGCATTATATAAGTTTTATCAATATTTAATGTTTCAAATATAAAAAATAAAAAGGGAACGGTAATTAAACCTCCTCCAATTCCAAATAGACCAGCAAAAAAACCAACTGGGAATGCAGTTAATAACATTAAAATAATGAATAAAGAATATTCATTAGACAAAATAGAGCTAATCAATTTGACCTACTGAACGTACTTGTGGAGATAATTTAACTTTATCCATTATATGATCAATTTTTTTTATATCAGCATCTCTTACACATAAATTTTCACTTAAATATCTTTTCCAAAAACTAGACCCGGTTTGTCCATGAAATAAACCTAGGGTATGTCTCATAATTTGATTTAATCTTGTTCCTTTTTTAATTTCTTCTTTTACATAGATTAATAGTTTTTCTATTACTTTTTCTCTACTTGGTGAATTTTCATTATTAAAGATTTCCTTTTCAATTTCAGCTAGTAAATATGGACTGTGATATGCGGCTCTGCCTATCATAACACCATCAACTTTTTTAAGATGATTTTTTATTTCATTTACAGAACTTATTCCACCATTGATAATTATTTCTTTATCAGGAAAATCTTCTTTTAATCTATATACAAAATCATATTTTAAAGGGGGGATATTTAAATTTTGTTTTGGAGTAAATTTTCCAAGTACAGCTTTTCTAGCATGAATGATAAAAGTTTTAATACCTGTATTTTTTAATACTGTAATAAAATTATATAAATTTTCGTAGTCTTCTGTATTATCATAACCAATTCTAGTTTTAATAGTTATTGGTAAACTGCTAACTGATTGCATCTTACTAAGACAATCAGCTACTAGATTTGGCTCTTTCATCAAACAAGCACCAAATTTATTTTTTTCAACTTTTTTACTTGGGCAACCAAGATTTAAATTGATTTCATCATAACCAAACTCCTCACCCACTCTTGTTGCTTCGGCTAAAAGTTTTGGAGACGAGCCACCAATTTGTAAAGCTACAGGCTTTTCATTTATGTTAAATGATAATAGTTTTTTTTTATCTCCCCTGCTAATAGCTTCAGATACTATCATTTCCGTGTAAAGAAGAACATTTTTACTTATTAATCTCAAAAAATATCTTTCATGACGGTCAGTGCAGTCCATCATAGGTGCTATAGAAACTTTCCTATTCATGATCAAAACTTTATATTATTTTTTTAGTTATTTGTAGAGTCTGAGTCTTCAGTGTTTTCACTGGTAGTTTGACCTTCTTCATCAGATAGCTCCTCTAATGAAACATCGGATTCTTCACCTTCTGCAGTTTCTACATTTAGATTTGGCTCACTTGAAGATTTCAATTCATCTAAATCCTCTTTAGAAACTTGAATTTTTTCTGGTATTTTTCTGGCTCTTTTAGATGGTAAAATTGGTGTTCCACTTTTTGAAATTTCACCTTTATATAAATTTTCAAAATCATCTCCAACATCCTCATCATCTTCTAAGTTATCATCAATCTGTTCAACATGTTTTCTTAATTTATATATTGCACTATCGGTTAAATCAGAAACTTTAATATTCTCTGCAGCAATTTCTCTAAGAGATACAACTGTATTTTTGTCGTTATCTCTTTCAACAGTAGGCTCTATCCCTGAATTTAATTGAGTGGCTCTTTCCTTTGCTACCAAAACTAGCTCATAAGGACTATCAACTTTATCAATACAATCTTCTACGGTTACTCTTGCCATGTGGGCCAGTTTATATTGCGCTCACAAAAAAAATCAAGGTCTATTTATATAAGTGGGCTCCATTGTTTTTCTAAAAAATAACAGCAACAATAGACTAAAACCAATATAAAACCCACTAACCAAAGCTATAAATTTAATTGAGTAACCTCCATCAATCAAAATACCAAAAGTAGCTGCGCCAGTGGCAGTTGCAAATACCATCATCGCAGTGGTTATTGCCTTTATTCCTCCAATATATTTTACACCGTATATTTCGGCCCAAGTGGAAGAACCTAGGACGTTAGCAAAACCATTTGATATGCCTATTAATCCTAAAAGGATAAAAGATGAAATTGGACTATCAAAAAAAATCAAGACTATAACAGCTAACAAAAGTGGTAAATTCATATATATTAAAAGTTTTCTGCTAGTAAATTTATCAATCAAAAAACCTGAAAAGGATAAAGTAAGTACCGACAAAATTGAATATACCATAAATGATTGAGCAAAAATAAAAGGTCCCCAATTTTTTGAAGCAACAATGAATGATTGGTAAACAAAAACACCAGTAGCTATTGAAGGCATTCCTAGCATATTCATTGCAATGATATAAAATCTAAAATCTTTAATTACTTCTGATCTTTTCCATTGTTTAATATTATTAGTAGAAATTTTATTTACATCTGAGTTTTCTCTAGAATCAAGTTTTAAATTTTTGATAAGTAAAAATGAAACTAAAGGTAATGTAATTAAGACTAATAATGAAATGCCTACCCAAATTTCTCGCCAGCTCACAATTGTTAGTAAAAAAACCATTAAAACTGGTAATACAAATTCTGCAGCAGACAAACCTAGCCAAGTAATACTTAGTGCTTTACCTCTTGTTTTTTCAAAATACCTTGAAACAGTTGTTGTAGCGGTATGGGACATAAGACCTTGTCCACTTAATCGTAGCAAAAAAATTCCAATAAAAAGTAACGGTACCCATTTAATTGTTGAAAGAAAATAACTAGCAAAAGATAGTAAAACTATTACAAAAATTGAGAATTTTAAAACATTCATATCATCAATTTTTTTTCCTACCCAAATTAAAAGAACGCTACTAAGCAAGGTTGCTGAAGCATAGATTGTGCCAAATTGTCCATGAGAAATCTGTAAGTCTTCTCTTATACTAGAATTAAATATTCCAATAAAATAACTCTGTCCAAAACTTGAAAAAAATGTAAATATAAAACCGAAAATAATTACTTTTAAACTTAAATTTTTAAACATATTTAATTATGACTTGTAATGTGGCTTTTATAGGACTTGGTGTCATGGGTTATCCAATGGCTGGTTATATATCAAAAGCAGGACACAATGTAACTGTTTTTAATCGAACAAAATCTAAAGCAGAAAAATGGATAAGTGAATATAAAGGTAAAATGGCAGAAACCCCTTCAGAAGCTGCAAAAGATGCTGAATATATT
>MDSW01001023.1_pt1 | contig 20317 bp, 19 predicted proteins | sample 811171 | NCBI WGS metagenome assembly MDSW01 (sample SAMN05326641, study PRJNA326480) | marine metagenome | isolation source: seawater | place: Atlantic Ocean: North West | collected 2012 | reverse complement strand
ATTAGCTCACGACCTTCAAGGAGGATTTACAATGCGACGCATGTTTTACGCCGTATTACTTTTCGCCGCACTCAGCACAAGCGCAGGCTGCATTATTCCTGCATTTTCCGGAGACCGGGCCCGCCGTACTCAACAGTTGATCTTCACATCTGAAAACCAACGTCAGATTCTGAACTTCTGGGAGCGATTTTGGCACATGGATCAACCGGACCACATGGCTCCTCAGCGCGTCCATGGTGGTGTTATTTAGATAGCACAATCACCCTTTGCTGAAAACGCGAGCTCTCCTCGGGTGAGCGGAGCGTCCGTATCGACCGTCGCCAACCTACGCAGGAGCGACGAAACCATGATTGCCATAATTGAGAAACTATCGATGTCAGGTTAGATTACCTTAAGGGGTATTTTCTAACTTTGGCATCGTTTTTTTTGGGCCACGACCGTGACAGAGACTTTAGCGGATTCTAACTTGCAGGTACAACTGGGTAGGCTGACACTTCCCAATCCAATTCTGGTAGCATCCGGAACTTTTGGTTATGCCCGGGAAATGGAAAAAATTGTTGACCTGTCACGACTTGGGGGAATCGTCCCCAAAACGATAACCACTGAGATGCGAGTAGGAAACTCGCCACATCGTACCGTAGAGACATCTTCCGGCCTACTGAACTCGATCGGGCTGGATAACGATGGGATAGAGGCCTTCATCTCACACCACCTGCCATACTTAGCTCAACAGCCTGCTCCACTTATTGTTAGCATCGCCGGATCGAGTGCTGAAGATTACATTTCACTGGCGTCACGCCTTGCCGAGCACGGCGGTATTGACGCGCTTGAATTAAATATTTCGTGCCCAAACGTTGCACACGGTGTCGACTTTGGAAGTAACCCGGCTCTCTGTGAAAAAGTTATTAAAGGTGTACGGGATAACTGTGATCTGCCGGTACTAGCCAAACTGACCCCTAATGTAACGAGCGTTATAGAGATTGCGGAAGGGGCGGCCAAAGGTGGGGCAGATGCAGTCTGTCTGACAAACACATTGCTCGGCATGGCGATTGATTGGAAAAAACGCAGGCCAATCCTTGGTAATGACATGGGTGGCCTGAGCGGTCCTGCCATTAAACCCGTCTCGCTTCGATGCGTTTTCCAGGTAGCGGCTGCCGTTGATATCCCAATCGTTGGCATTGGCGGCATCGCGAACCTTGACGATGTGATGCAATTCCTCGTCGCAGGAGCCTCAGCCGTGCAAATTGGAACTGCAAATTACTATGCACCAACCATTACAATGAAACTCCTCGACCAACTACCGGGAGCATTGCACGAAATTGGAGCGCGTTCCGTTTCAGAAATCGTGGGAACGGTCAAATCAAATAAAAGCTAGTTTTTCAAGTGAAGAGACAAGAGTAACCAACATAGCCATGCGAGTACTTTCTGGTATCCAACCAACCGGCCGTTTTCACTGGGGTAATTACTTCGGTGCCATTCGCCAATACATCGATCTGCAGACCGCAGACGAAGCATATTATTTCATAGCCAATCTGCATGCCCTGACAACCATTCGTGATCACGAGCTACTTCAACAGTTAACTTATGAGGCGGCATTGGACTTGTTAGCGTTGGGACTTGATCCTGATCACGCATCCCTCTTTGTCCAATCGGACATTTCTGAGATTTCAGAACTCACCTGGATCCTCATGACAGGAACTCCTATGGGGTTGCTCGAACGCTGCCATGCCTACAAAGAGAAAAAAGAAAGAGGAATTAATGCCGATGCCGGTCTGTTCACTTATCCGGTCTTAATGGCAGCAGACATTCTTGGATACGATTCAAATATCGTCCCCGTTGGGCAAGATCAGGTGCAACACATTGAGGTTGCTCGCGACATCGCTAAAAGCTTCAATCACCACTTTGATGAATGCTTTGTTCTTCCCGAGGCCAAGTTACTCGACACCTCCGCCAAAGTTCCCGGCACCGATGGAGAAAAGATGTCTAAGAGCTATGACAATACGATCGAGATTTTCGGAGAAGAGAAAGCGATTCGTAAAAAAATCATGCGAATTTCCACCGACTCACGCCCCATGGAGGATCCCAAAGAACCTGACGACGACCACCTTTACCAACTCTACAGTCTTTTTGCATCCGACGAGCAGAAGGAAGAACTCGCGGGCATCTACCGAACAGGTGGCTTCGGTTATGGAGATGTCAAGAAAAAGATCGCCGAAGCAGCCACGGATTACTTTCGTGAGGCCTGGCAGCGTCGGGCTGACATGCAAAGCAACTCGGGATATGTTCAGGACGTTCTCAATGCGGGAGCAAGCAAGGCCCGTACTAAATGCCGGGAAGTGCTTGACCGGGTCCAAAAGGCAACAGGGTTGGTGCGATGAACGTGATTGGACTGGGAACCGACATTATTGAATGTCTGCGGATCGCCAAAATGATAGAAAAGCATGGCGAATTGTTTCTTAATCGCGTTTACACTCAGGCTGAAATTGCATATTGCAGTAGTCGCAAGGGAGCCAGTCAATCTTATGCAGGCCGCTGGGCGGTCAAAGAATCTGTCCTCAAGGCAATGGGAACAGGCTGGTCCCGCGGGATCCGCTGGAAAGACATCGAAGTCGTAACGGACCTGACAGGTAAACCCAGTGTTGCCATTCATGGAGTCGCCAAAGAAATCTGTGACGAATTGGGAATCGCAGAGGTATTGATCAGCCTTTCTCACTGCCGGAGTCACGCCACCGCTACCGCGATTGCCTTGGGGAATTCTGCCGACTGACTCTCGTCGTAAAACCGACCTGTATTAGGCGTTTTCCCGCAGGGGCTCCGGACGATAACCCGCCTCGACGACCTCCCCATCTACGGTTTTGACAACCGGCGCTGGGTTCTCCTCTTCATGACGAGCCAATGCTGCCTCCCATTTAGCTCGCACTTCGTCTTCCAAGCCCTTCCAGGCTCCTCGCCCGCGACACTTCGGATAGCGAGAACACCCAAGCCATGGGCCACGTGCGCCATTCCTTAGATAAAGATTAGCGTCACACTTATTGCACTCAAGATCCGTTTCCAATGGCCCAACTTTAGGTAAAGTCACGGTACCGTTCTTATCCAGATTCACGATACCATCGCAGTCGGGATACTTCGTGCAACTCAGGAACGGTCCAAAACGTCCCGTTCTCTTCAACATCGGAAGGTTGCAGTTAGTACAAGAAATATTTGTTTGTTCGGGATTGATCGGACGTCCTTCGGCATCAATTGGAGCCGCATATTTACAGGCATCTCGCATACCAGCCGCAATTTCACCAATACGCTCCTGATGGTCTTTTACTTTGGACCATGTGACCTTTTGTTCACAATCAGAGCATGTCAAAAATGGTCTCGACCGGGCAGTCTTCCCTTTATTCACACCCATTTCCTTCGCGCCGCACCCCGGACAGGGAATAGCAATGGGCTCGGGCTTAACCCGAAAGCCTACACAGCTGAGAAACCGACCATTACGACCAAATCGATACTCCAGACGCTTCCCGCAATCGGGGCATTTATATTCCTCCGGTGCGAGTTCAGTCTCCGCTTTGGCATGCGTCATCTTTTCGAATGCTGTATCCAACTCCGACTTAAACTTGCCATAGAAGCTGTGCAGAAAGGCTGTCCACTCACGGGAACCATCCTCAATCGCATCCAACTCCGATTCCATTTCACGCGTATAGCTAACGTTCATAATCTGCTCAAAACCTTCAAGCAGTTTATCGGTTACGACCTCTCCAAGATCCGTTGCGTGGAATCGATTCGTAATTTTCTCCACGTAATTTCGATCCTGAATCACCTTAATGATCGAAGCATAGGTCGATGGACGTCCAATACCTTCTTCTTCAAGTTTCTTTACCAATGACCCTTCGTTGTATCGTGCCGGGGGCGAGGTAAATTTCTGAGTCGGCTCCACACTAAAGGGAGCGGACTCATCCCCCTCAGCCAACTTGGGCAGCGTTTGTTCGTCACTTGCGGTTGGTACACCAGCAACGCGATAAAATCCGTCGAACGCCAGCACTCGACCGGTTGCCTTCAGTGTAGCCCCCGTCTCTTTATCACTTCGCTTAAATGTTACCGTCGTCGAATCCCATTTAGCATCTGACATTTGGCAGGATACAAAACGATTGTAGATCAGGGTATAAAGTTTTAACTGATCCGGATCTAATGCTTTTGCCACCTTGGCCGGTGTCCGTGAAACATCGGTCGGACGAATACATTCGTGTGCTTCCTGCGCATTCTTATTGGTTGAACCGAAAAACTTTGGCTTTTCGGGCAGATAGGATTCACCAAACTCTTTCGAGATATAATCGCGTACTGAATTCAATGCTTCAGGAGCAACATACGTAGCATCGGTACGCATATAGGTAATCAAACCGACATGGCCTTCACCGGGGATGGCCAAACCTTCATACAATCTCTGAGCCAGATTCATCGTTCGACTGGCTGTGAAACCTAATGCGTTGGAAGCGGACATCTGCATCGAACTAGTTATAAATGGTGCGTAAGGTCGGCTACTTGTCTGCTTCGTCTGAATGGAATCAATTGCATATCGAGCCTCGGGATCCACGTCACCCAACACCGAACGCTCAAACATCGCCGGACCTTTACCAGCCGGATCAATCCTGGATTCCACAGATACATTGACCATCCCGGCAGCTTCAGCCACCTTCGCAATCTGATCCGATAAATCCTGAGGGGAGTCTGCCGGGCATCCCAAACTGAATTTCTCACCACCGACCTGAATTAATTCAGTCTTTAAGCTGGCGTGCTCAGCTAACCAGGCATTCTGGCGTTTAATCGTCGGTGCTTTGCCCTTGTCGTCTAGGGTTCCAATAAATTCAGTCCACTGGTCAACCAATCCTGTCGCTTGAGTCGGGTCTAATGCCAAACGGACGTTTACGTTCCAGGATTCGTCCGGCACATGAGCTCGAATCTCCCGTTCACGCTCGACAATCAAACGCACGGCGACACTTTGTACGCGCCCAGCGCTCAATCCACCGGCCACCTTCTTCCATAACAATGGCGAAACCTGATAACCCACAATTCGGTCAAGAATTCGACGGGCCTGCTGTGCGTTTACTTTGGCAACATCAATTTCACGTGGATTTTGAAAAGCCTGTTGGATAGCGTCTTTAGTAATGGCGTTAAAAACGACGCGTTTTACCTTTTCCGGCTCGACCTTCATTGCTTCGGCCAGTAGCCAAGCAATCGCCTCCCCTTCTCTGTCGAGGTCGGTCGCCAACCAAATACCTTCTGATTCCTTAGCCGCTTTCTTCAGTTTGGACAGCGTTTTGTTTTTTCCCTTAATGACTTCATAGCTTGGCTGGAAGTTATTATCTAAATCAATACCAGGAACAGGGGTCTTAACACCTTTAGGATTTCGTGCGGGCAGGTCTAAAACATGGCCGATACTGGCTTCTACCAAATAATCCGGCCCCAAAAACTTGGAGATCGTTTTTACCTTAGCGGGAGACTCGACAATGACTAGATGTTTGGTCATGGGATGAAGTTATAAATGAAAGTTGGTTTTGTAATAAATCCGCGGATCAACATGTAAAACTACATGTCTAGACTTAAATATCAGCAAAAATTCTTCTCAGCATCATAAGAGTAAAATTCGTCTACACTTCCGTTGTAATGCCTAGCATCGTCATAAACGGCACTAGTTGAACAAATATGTTCGTTGCCTACTATCGGCGCAACACTCCAAACAACGCTATATTACTAGTATCAACAGGAAACATTGGGGTTTATATTTACCTCAAATCGCCCTAAAATTAGTGGTTTACCCGTTTGTGAAAACGGACGGTGGAAGGGAGAAATAAATTTAGTCGCAACCCCCATCAGGGCTAGATGTCGTGTTGCACTAAGTAATCTCTCCCTAGAGGAATCATTAAGACGTTACTTTTATCTGTCAAGGCAAAATAAAGCATCTTCACATTGGTGGGATGAACGGATCATGTCAAAAGCAAAACGCCCCAACCGTATTTACGGCCGCGAAAAGAACAAAAAAATCCAGGATTTAAAACAGCAGGAGCAAGATAGACGCGATGCGCATATCCAGGAAATGAAAGACAAGGGTACCTATGATGAGGGCCGTGGTATCTTCAATTTCGTTGCGAAGTATAAAATTGCAACATACTCTGCCCTGACAATCATCGCCGTTCTGGCATTCGTCGTTGGTCCGGCTTACTACGCCGCTATTCAGGGCGGTCCAGGAGGCGGTACGATCGACGGAGCTTCTGACGTCCTCGCCACCTGGCGCGGTGGTGAAATCACTCGGGCCGAAGCAATTCGAATGCAGGAAGAGGGTCAACGCCTGCAGTATTTCTATTCTGAACTCGTGACCAACGCAGTCACCTACAATACAAAAGATTTCATGCAAGGTGAAACGCCTGATTTCAACGCATTTCAAAATGCTCGGATGAAACAGCTACAAATCGCCGACCCCTGGCAAATCGCCGGTGCCCCCAGCGATCCTGTCACGGTTAAATTCCTCTCGACGATCGCCTATAAGCATGGCATGGGAATCACCACCGAAGCTATTGTTGAGCACATCGATGAAAATCTCTACAAGTTCAACACGACGGAACAAATCAAATCAGCCAAAGAATCTGCATTTGGGGAACAACTCACCATCGACGAAATCGCTGAAAAGTTAATCCCCTATGTGTCTGCCCGTAAACTACAGCGTTTGGCAGATACCGGCATTCCGCTAACCCCTAACATCTCAGACCGCGCAGTCACTCACAAACTGTTGACCGAAAAACATCAGTTTGAAATCGTCGAGATGCCTGTCAACCTAAGTGAAACAAGCGAACCTTCGGATGGTGAACTCAAAGAAACATTCGACGCGTTGAACGAATATTTTGTCGACGAAACGGGCTTAAATTCAATCTATAACAACCAGGGCAGGCTTAATATCCTTGAAATTAACAACCAAGGATTCCACGCATTTGGTATTCGCACCCCCCGTAAGTTCGGCTATCAATATGTCGCCTTCAACGAAGACGCCTATGACCGCCTCGCTCAGGTCCAACTTGAAGCAAGTGTTACCGAAGAAGAGTTAAAAAACTATTACGAAACCAATATCGAACAGTACGTTGCTCCTGATGAAATTCTAGATCAATTAGAAAAAGAAGCGGACGAAAGCCCAGCACCCGCAGAATCATCTAGTGAAACCGAAGAGGAAGATACTGATGATGAGGCCGCAGGTACTGAAGATGATCCGGCAGCCGAGGAAAGCAAAAAAGAAAATGAAGAAGAAGCCGATGACTGCTTAGTATTGTTCCAGGATCAAGAGGAAAAGACACCCGAAGAAAAGCCTGCGAATTCAGAGGTGAAAGCTACCGACGCCTCCCCGTCTGATTCTGCCGAAGAAAACGGGGACAAAGAGGACATGGAAGATAACGAAACCCCGGCAGAACCAGTCGAAGATCTCTCAGTTCTGGACACTCCGATTCCCCTTGAACCTAATATCGTGCCGGAACCACCCAAAACCTACAAACCCTTTGAGGAGGTTAAGGAAGAAGTCCGTGATGAATTTATTCGAACATCAAAATTTGAAAAGAAGAAGCAATTACTGGATGCTGACAAACTAAAACTGACCGAAGCGATGAATGCATTCGCTAGTGCAGAGGATGGAAACAATCAGACACAAATAGAGAAACTAGCCAAGGCATTAGACCAAAATGAAGCGAAAGATGCTGAGAAGATCAGAGCGGCGGCTGAAGCCGAAATAACTCGACTCTTGGCTGAAATCAACAAGTCCGCGGAAGGTGTGATGACGGAGAATACTGAAAATGAAGACTCTGTGGAAGCAGAACAAATCGTACTTGTTGTCAGTGGCCAGACTGATCAGCCGATTTCTGCTGCCTATGGCCAAGCTATTGCAGGACGCAATCCCGATGCCGTTGATTTCGGTTTGCCATGGGATGATTCAACCCCATCCTGGGTAAAACTAGTACGGACGGGTTATAAAGCTCACGGTGGTCCGGGAACTTCATCAGACAGCGAGCTCTTTTTGGATAATGATCTGTTAGCACCGCACGAGACAGACTCCTACCAGAGTCATACCTATATCTTCTGGCAAGTGATACAAACGAAAGAATCTGATTTTAATGCCGGACTAGAGAACGCTGACATCCGCAAAAACACCATTCAAAGCTGGAAAAAGCGAACGGCTCTGGGTGATACTCAGGAGCTCGCTCGAGGGAAGGCTGAGGACTATCCGGATGGGGTGGATAAATCTCTCAAAGACTTATTATCGCCCAGCGAAAATGAGGCCTATGACCACTACACGACATTCCCAACCAGTATGTTCACACTTTCCCAATTCAATCTACAACAAGGCGGGGTTGAATTAGCGTCGCTACAGAAGTCGGAAGTAGTTACCGAAATAATTGAGACACCACAACCGGAGCTTGATACCGAAGGCGCTGATTCTGAAAACCAAGGTGAATCGACTGACAACACCGAAGAGCCGGCCCCGATTGAACGAAAAGAGCTACGACCGACAGTTACCATATCTGATATCGACGATTTATCTAAAATCGAGATGTTTCAATCCATGCAGGTAAACACTGCACGAGCATTTACTGCTACCACGGGAAATAAGGTCTACGTCATTCGCAAAATGGAATATAGCCCCTCGGCGAACGACCCTTCATTGCCAATGAACTTTTTCGCCCCGGCTGAATTCGGACAGTTGGTACGCTATCTGGCAGATGGTCGGGTCCCAGCCATGGGTGGTATGGGAAGTATTACCATGGGGCCAACGGCTTTAGCGACCGACAACATGTATCGCTCACAACAAGGTGGAGGAATCGTCACCCAATTATCACGTGGGTTTATTGCTCTGTTACAAAAAGAATATGACTACAAGATCCCGCAGGCACCCACGGATCAGTAGAGCAGAGAAAGAATAACATGATTGGTAAGCGGATCTTAATGTTGGTAGGTGACTTCGTCGAAGATTACGAAGCGATGGTGCCTTTCCAAATGCTGCTAATGGTGGGACATCATGTCGACACATGCTGCCCTGACAAGTCTGCCGGTGATACGGTTAAAACGGCTATTCACGATTTCGAAGGGGACCAGACTTACTCCGAAAAGGTCGGGCATAACTTTGGAATCACCATTGATTTCTCTGAAGCTATCAACAAAGACTATGATGCCCTCGTGATTCCCGGTGGCCGAGCCCCGGAATACCTGCGACTTGACCAACGAGTATTGGACCTTGTTCGTCGTTATAACGATGCTGCAAAGCCTATCGCTGCCATTTGTCACGGAGCCCAGATTCTGGCCACGGCTGGCATTCTTAACGGACGTAGCATTAGCTGCTATCCAGCGGTGGCACCAGAAGTCACCCTCAGTGGCGGAACGTACATTGAAACGGCTGCAACTTTCGACAATGCCCATATTGATGGCAATCTTGTCACTGCTCCAGCCTGGCCGGCACATCCGGCGTGGATCTCCAGCCTCCTGAAAGTACTCAACCAACAAGATTCGGCGGATGCTTCGGAATAAACGTCTGGTAACGCTCACTGCTTATTGAAAGTGACCACATGGGCCTTCCCATCATTCTTACTGTCGTTGCGGGTATTCTCTTCCTCACGATTACGTTTTATATTATTGCCCGGAAGAACGAAACGACGCCTTACCACGCAGACCCGTCTGCCTGGCTACAGCCACCTATTGCTAAAGAGCCTGACTTACCTCCAGCCTCCACAACAGCACCTGACTATCGAGTGCAGGTCAACGAATTTGAGCAATCTCGTAAGGTTCTAGAGGAAACGTTCTTCAAGGTCTGCAGTGAATCAGGTCGTCCCCGGGGACTGCGTTGGAAAACCTGTGATTTTGAAAGCACCATGTTGTTTGTTGTCGAAAATCACTCCCTAAATCTTCATGCACTGGTACCGGTGGTCATTAGCTTCGAAGCCATTGAGGGAGGGCCCATGGAAGACATGGAGGCTGTTAGCAACCTACGTGTCGGCTCCGCCTTATTTGTTCATACGGGAGACAACTGGGCCACGCGCGGGGATGTTATCTATAACCTATCCCCTGATGAAGCCTTTCAGCGTTACGCCCCGAATTACACCGCATTTGATGTGGATTCGCTAAACACCAAGTCAGAGTCGAGCACTCAATCTGAAACACTGCCTGATCAGGAAGAAGAAGCATGACAATTCTTGGAGCCCACATGTCCATCGCAGGTGGTTATTACAAGGCTATCGCCAGCGGCGCTCAGGAAACCTGTGACTGTGTTCAACTCTTCACTAAGAACAATAACCAGTGGAAAGCAAAGCTGATTACGGACGAAGATGTTGAGCGATTTCATGAACAACTCGATACCCACAATATCACGCATACGTTATCGCACGCATCCTACCTGATTAACATGGGATCTCCGAAAGACGAGCTTTGGAGAAAATCCATCGATGCATTCATCATCGAATTACAACGCGCCGATCAACTACGAATCCCCTACGTTGTTATTCACCCCGGTTCGTTTACCACAAGTACGGAAGCGGAGGGGATAAGTCGAATTGCCGAAGCCTTAAACGAAGTCCATCGTCAGACGAAAGGGATCTCCAGTCAGTGTTTACTGGAAACTACTGCTGGTCAGGGAACCAACCTTGGCTGGAACTTCGAACAACTGGCAGAAATGATTGAACAGTGTCAAAATCCTGATCTCGTCGGCATCTGTGCTGATACATGTCACATGTTTGCAGCAGGATATAATTTGTGTGACGAAGCGTCATACCACGATATCTGGGAAACATTCGATAAGCTGATTGGTCTGGAAAAGATGAAAGCCTTCCATCTCAACGACAGTAAAAAGGAATTTGCCAGTCGCAAAGATCGGCATGAACATATTGGCCTTGGGCATATGGGCCTCGCCCCTTTCAGATTTCTGGTTAATGATCCTCGGTTCGACGATGTCCCCATGTATCTGGAAACCGCTAAAGGGGATGCGGATGGTGAATACGAGGGAATAAGTTGGGATGCTGCTAATCTGAAGGTACTGCGTGGGCTAATCGAGAGTTAGTTGATTACCCTTTAACGAATACAGCCCCTATAATTCAGTTAGTAAAAACCACACTGCCCTCCCTAGCATAAGTAGAGTCTGTCATGCCCTCCTCAGTCAAAGTTGCTACGTTTTTCAGCCAAACTGAAGCGCTCATCGCAGCAGAATACTTGCGTGCCAACGGACTCGTCACCACGGTGATGGGTGATGACGCCGGCGGAGCCTTTTCGGGAATTACACTGAGTAAAGGGTTTCGGCTTTATGTTCCAGCAGCCGACGAAGCGATTGCTATCGAATTACTCGAAACCCCTCCTCCCACCAACGAGGGCGGAGGAAATGAAGATACAGCAGCAGAATCTTCAGAGCAGGATGATCAAGATATTAGTCAAGCCGAATACTAATATCATCTGCTTCCTCGTGATTGAAGCGATGTTCTGCTGACTGCCCGTCGGATTTTGTGATGGCAACAACCCACGTTTGTGAATCATTCTCTCGCGCACCGACTGTTACTTTGTCGCCAACAGCAACGGGATCGACAATCAACTCCCCGACACTCACGACTTCTCCGGTATGACCTTCTCGCAAAATAGCAAGTGTCATTATTTCACCTGAAACAAGGTGTTCGAAGTCTTCAGGAATTTCAGCACCGTGAGGGTCTGTCAAAGGGTGGCCGAGTTTATCATCGAGGTAATCAACAGCCTCTTCATCATGGAGATGCTCCAGGACATGGGCTCTTTCATGAAGCTCTTCTTCGGCAACTCCCAGATGTTGCAAATAGGTTTCCCACAAACGGTGTGCTCTTAACAATCGGCGAGCATGTATACGCCCTTGATCCGTAAACGAGACCATACCTTCTTCAAAACACAACCATTCCTGCCTCACCATGGAATTGACTGCTTTACGAATCCGATCGGATTTATATTCCGTATGCTGCATCAAATCATCGATGCCGCAACGCTCCTTTTCTGCACGCAGAATCACGCCAAGAATATCTTCCACAACTTGCTGGGGGATCGCCTTCATACGCCGTTGAAAATCGGCTAACAGGCCGTACCGAGGAGCCACAAGAAATACCAACAGGAACTGTGCTGTTAACACCACCACAATCATTGCACCTGGGGCGACGTCAAATCTTTCGGAAAGAAAATAACCGATCAGAAACCCTGTCCAGCCGAAAACAGATGAGACCCAAAGCATATTCTTGAGCCGGTCACAAAGCAAATAAGCCGTTGCGCCAGGGGCAATCAGTAAGCCAACGACCTGAATAACACCGACAACCTGAACCCCTGTAACCACTACCATCGCAGTACAGGTCGTTAACATGTAATCCAACAGGATAACATTCATTCCGAGCGATGCCGCCATAACTCTGTCAAATGTAACCAACTGTAAACTACGAAACATTAATACGATAAAGGACAGGACAACCACCGACACGATGGCCATCATCCACAAGTCCTGATCACTAACCCCCAACAACTGTCCCACGATAAAGTGCAACAAGTCGATGTGGACATACTGGCTAAAGACAGAGACCAGAACGCCGCCAAATGCAAAGATGCCGGTATACATAATCCCGATCACAGCATCTTCTTTGACACGCGAAAACCTTGACACAAACCCGATCATGGCGACCGTAATAATGCCGGAAATGATCGATCCAATAAGCATGGCCGGAGCATGCGCTTCCTTGCCAAAGACAAGCTTCATAAACAGATAACCAACGACCACACCAGCCAGCATGGAGTGAGCTAAAGCATCGGCCAGAAATGAGGTGCGTTTCAAGACAATAAAACAGCCAATAACACTGCAAACCGTCGTCACGAGTAGGCCTGTAAGCAACGCCTTGAGTAAGTGAGGACTACCAAAATGGAGATCGACAAGCCAATCGTACATTACGCATCACCTTCCGTCGATTTGTCACGCTGAAGATTTGCAAAAATCCGCAATGTCCCCTCGTAAACTTCACTCAACAATTCAGGGTGCAATACCTGACGGGGAGTTCCAAAAGCGAACAACCGCTGTTTCAAAAGAACAAGTGAGTCAAAGTATTCTGACGCCGTTGCTAAATCATGATGCACAACTACCAGGGTTCGTCCGGTTTCGCGAGTTGATTCGAGAACGTCCAAAATCGCCTTTTCCGTGGCCGCATCCACCCCGGCAAAAGGCTCATCCAATAACAGAATATCGCCTCCCTGAGCGATCGCTCGAGCCATAAAAACACGTTGCTGTTGACCGCCGGACAATTGCCCGATTTGACGGTTACGCAAATCCGCCATGCGGACCTGCTCCAATGCATGATCAGCAAGATCACGATCTTCGGCTGACAGTTCTTTCCACCAACGCTGCTTACCATACCGCCCCATCAAGGCAACTTCCCGAACCGTGATCGGGAAATCCCAGTCGACGCTACCTCGTTGCGGTACATAGGCTACTCGGCCCTTTGCTTTTTCGGCATCCTCACCAAAAAGCAGGACTTCGCCAAAGTCCGGCTTCACAAATCCCAGAAGTGACTTGAGCAGAGTCGACTTACCCGAACCGTTGGGCCCAATTATTCCCACCAACTGGCCTGGATTAATGGCCAGCGACACATCCAGCAATGCCGGAACCGGGCCGTAACTGACCGTCAGGTTCTTAACTTCGATGGCGGGTAATTCCTGGCTCATAGCTCTCAACAATTTATTGAATTAGTGATCGTGATCGTCTTGCTCGCCGGGATCCGTGGAAACAGAGTCGTTAGTTTCGGGGATATCCAGCACAATGACGCTGCTAATGGTCTCGCCGGGTTCCGACCACAATGTTTTTTCCACAAGCACCGAAAGACCGTCAAGAATTCGCACTCGAATTGCTTTCGCCACGCCTTGCTTCTGACGATTCTTTTCGGAGGCCTCACCAATCCCAAAAGACTGGGCCGAGTCTGCAGGCACAGGACTATCATTTTCAAACCCGGCTGCCGCAAAGGGGTCCTGTGCGTCAACTTCAGAAGAAGTTGAGCTATCCCCCGTGCCAACCTGAATGAACAGTTCATTCAGGCCGACGATGAGATCTTTAACGGGATGAATTTTAACCGGTACACCTGCTGGCAAGGGCGTCGTCTTTTCCAGAAGGTCTTTACCGTCAAGCCGAACGAGCAAAGCCGTCGGATCAAAAGCATCCCCACGTGCTTCAAATGAAAGTGTGACTTCAACAGTATAGTCACCTCGGGCTGCCAGCGTCACAAACTCAGAGACATCGCGTTTAGGAAGCGTATTTACAAAGATCTGATAGCCACCCACTAGACCACAAACCACAAGGCTAATAGTTATCGCAAGGATTGGCCTAATAGGCACTCCACCGCCTTTTGATTTAGATTCCACCATCTATGTCGTCTGTTAAGTTGCCCTTATTTCAAACCGCTAACGATCTTAATAACGTTTTCTCGCATCATACCGAAGTATTTTTCCGCAACAGAACCTTCTGGGCCCATCGAGTCTGCATAAAGTGCGCCCGCGACTGTCACCCCGGCGTCCCTGGCAATTTGACGTACGACTTGAGGATTGACCGATGTTTCCACAAAGATCGCTTTCACTTTATAACTTCGGATCGACGCAACTACCTCAGCCCGACGCTGCGGCGTAATACCAGCCCCGATTTCATCCCCCGTACTCCAACCAGCAGGAGCAGCACTTTTAAACCCGTAAGTCGTTGCAAAATACTGAAAAGCATCATGGTGACTAATCAACACTCGTTTAGCACGAGGTACTTTGTTGACTTCCTTTTGAATCCATGCGTGCAGACTACGTAGTTGTGTCACATAGTAATCAGACCGAGCATCATATTCTGCGGCATGTTCAGGATCCACCTTCTTTAGGCCTTCAGTGATGTTACGTACATAGATGGCTGCATTGATCGGGCTTAACCAAGCGTGAGGATCTTCAACAATGGTTCCGTCTTCATCAAAATCAAGTGGTTTGACACCTGTGACACAAGTGACGAGAGGTTTGTTAGCATCCTTAGCCAAGTTGAGCATCCAGTCATGCCCTTCGAGGTGCCAGCCATTTTGGATGCAAACATCAGCCTCTGCCACCAACCGGCTATCTCCAGGTTTTATTTCATATGTATGAGGGTCTTGGCCCGGTGCGAGAACACAATTTACCTGCCAGCGATCCCCACCTATTTCACGTGTAAAGTCTGCTACCTGTGTTGTGCTGCACACCGCGAGAAACTTCTCGCTGCCATCTTCCTGACCAAAGATCGGGCCGGTAATTACCGCCATAGTTGCCAAACATAAAAGCAGTGTTGTTCGAATCATCTGTTTTACTTCTTCTTATCCTGCATGAATGAAAAAACAGCATTTTTTGATGAATCAAAAAATGCTGTTTTCAGTGTAATCTGGCTGATTTAGAAGTGTCAACTCGCTATTTATTAATCGCCTTAAATAGCCTGTTAAACTTTTGAAATAAGGGCTCTATTAATACCTGAAAATCAAACCTGTCCCAGCAAAGTAGTCGGCTGATTTTTCGTTCAAGCCGAAGCCTGCCCGGAAGTCTAACTGTAAATTATTATGGAGCAAGTAAGTGAAACCACCGTCCATATAATGTTCAACGGGGGCTGAATCAGCTCCGTCGGGAATCAGGCAGAACCATTCATAGTAACCTCCAAGTTTCTCCGAAAAAGTTTTGCCAATGGCCAGTGACTGTGAAAACTCTGAATAAGGTCGCATAGTTTGAGCATCCATTGCTCGGTTCCATTGTGTCTGTCCCGCGAGAGACCAGTCGTTATCCAAAGCCCACGAATAGATATAATTAAATCCGGGCAATGCTTCACCGGCACTAAATGCGTCATCTCCGGATGCCACTGTTGTTTGCAATACTAAGGCCGTCTCGGGCAGGATTCCATCCTGCGGCGTCAGACCAATCTTAAATCCTAAGTACAGGTCTTCCCCACCTGAGGTGGTTGTCCTTGTTTCTGTGGATTCCGTTGCTTCAAATACGTCTCCAAAGTTGTATGCTATTCGCAATTCCAACCAATCGGCATAGATCCCGACACGCCAGAGCATTTCAGGGTATGAGTGGCTTTTGGTCTGAGTCGTACCATCATTGTCAAAGGTATACGTGTACCCCATCTCAACCTGCTTTACGCCCAAACCAACCGTGGTGGAGGATTCTGTAAAGTCGGGACGATCACCAATTAATGGTTGGTCCATCGATGACGGCCCGCCTACCGCATCACTGCCATTCCAGCTAAACAAGGTTTTCTGGTCTTTTAACCCCTGAGCAGAAACGGTATCTAACGTTCCGACACACAATACCAGAAATAATAGCAGCCTAACTGGTTTAATAATCACTAGTCCGATTCCTTTTTAATCTAGACAATACCCAACACTACGATTGTCGGTAAAATATATCTAGGTATGTCTAACTTCGGCAATGTTTTTGGTTAATCAAAAACATTCGTTCGGGCTACAAGCAATTTTGACTCTTTGCTCAGAATAACGGCCGGATAAGCAGCATAACCGAAACAAATCTTTACATTCCTTACAATCGTTACAATCGAATTCCCTGATTCTGGGAAAACCATGTCACTTACCTATTTCAAGCGGTATCAAATGGAGCTGGATCTGCAGTTCTTCGATATTCCATCGCCGGAGTTATCGCCGGGTTATCGTTTCGTGCCATGGTCCGAGGCCGATTTAGACAAACATGCCGATATCAAATACCAAAGCTTCTGCAATGAAATTGACGCCAACGTTTTCAGTTGTTTTCGTGAATTAGAAGGTTGCCAACGCTTATTGCGCGAAATCACTTCTCGCAACAATTTTCTGCCAGATGCTACCTGGCTGCTTGTCTACGACTGTCCGCAAAGTGAAACACCAACCACCGTGGGAACCATTCAGGCATTAGTTGACGTTCAGCAACGGGGGGCTATCCAAAATATCGGGATCCATCCTGCCCACCGAGACCAGGGTCTCGGCAGCTCACTGCTCTTTAAATCGCTTGCTTTTATTAAAGCACGTGGTTTGCAACGTGTGATACTTGAAGTGACGTCTCAAAACGTGGGGGCCCTCCGGTTGTACAAACGGCTGGGTTTCCGCATCATTAAAACTGTATACAAACCCTCACCGATCATCACCTATTGATTTATTAGTGGCCAGTTCAATCCAAACATATCGCCTAGCCAACGGGCTTACCTTGCTAATGCAACCGATGCCATGGCTGGAGTCCGCAGCACTTAGCATTTTAATACCTGCGGGAAGCCAGCGGGATCCGTTAAGTCTGCCTGGACTGGCAAACTTCACGGCAGAGATGGTTCAACGTGGTTGCGGATCTTATAACAGCCGCGAATACGTTGATCAACTTGATCGGCTTGGAGCGGCTCGTTCAGCATCCGTTACTAATTTCCACACCCGCTTCAGCGCAGCCGTACCAGCCGATCGTCTCAATGATGCACTGGCACTCTACAAGGAACTCATCTGTGCCCCTCATTTGCCAGAGGAACAACTTGAGGACAGCCGTATGGTTGCACTTCAGGAGTTGCTGGCGATGGAAGACGATCTGGCACAAAAACTTTTAAGAGAGTTGCGCAAAAGACTTTACCCCGAACCTTATGGACGAAGTTCAACCGGCACGCTCGAATCCGTTCAGGCGATCACTCACGAAGATGTCGTGGGGCATGTCGCTAACTACTACGTACCAGACAATGCCGTTATTAGCATCGCCGGTAAAATCATCTTTGATGATGTGATTAAGGTTGTGGAGCAATTATTCGGAGACTGGCAGGGTACGATTCAAACAAAATTATTCGAAACACCTCCGCCAGAAGGCCATCATCATATCCAACATGATTCGAGCCAGACTCAGATTGGAATTGTTTACCCAAGTATCCCCTACTCGCACCCGGATTACTTTCTCGCCCGCAGTGCCATAGGTGTTTTGAGCGATGGCATGAGCTCCCGACTCTTCACCGAGGTGCGCGAAAAACGTGGTCTGTGCTATACCGTTTATGCTATGTGTCACACAATCAAAAATCACGGCTGTGTATTGACCTATGCGGGCACCACAACGGAACGAGCTCAAGAGACACTGGATGTCATGTTGGCGGAAATCCGGCGTCTAGGTGACGGCGTCCTCGAAGAGGAACTAAAACGTCTCAAAGCCCGTATAAAAACAGGGTTAATAATGCAACAGGAAAGCAGCAGTTCCCGTAGTGTTTCGATGGCCTCCGACTGGCATTTACTTGGGAGAGTACGAACACTCGAGGAACTATCCGATTTGCTCGATCAGGTAAACACTGAGGCGATTAACGACTACCTTTCGGCAAACCCTCCTGGACAATTCAAAGTCATTACACTCGGCCAGCAGGCGTTGGACACCTCCAGGGTAGAGGGAGGCAAGGTATGAGTATTGTTGAATTCCGTCACCACACCTTAAGTAATGGGCTTGATGTTGTAGCTGAATGCAATCCAAACGCTTACAGCACCGGCCTGGCCTATTTTGTAAAAACGGGGTCCCGAGATGAAACTCCAGAAATCTCCGGAGTCAGCCACTTTCTGGAGCATATGGTGTTCAAGGGAACGCCAACCCGCACAGCAGAGCAAGTAAACCAACAACTTGACGAGATAGGCTCGCAAAGCAATGCTTTCACTTCCGAAGAGCAAACCGTTTACTATTGTGCCGTCCTACCTGAATACCAGCTGGATGCGCTCGAACTTCTAAGTGACATCCTTCGTCCCTTACTGCGTCAGGAAGACTTTGATACAGAAAAACAGGTTATTCTGGAGGAAATCGCCAAGTACGACGATCAACCCCCCTTCGGTGCCCATGAAAAAGCCCTCGCCCTGCATTTCCAAAACCACCCGCTTGGAAAGTCCGTTTTAGGCACAAGAGAAACCGTGGGGGACCTCACTAGCGCACAAATGATGGAATACTTCAATCGACGCTATAGTGCCGGCAACATTGTTCTGGCAATGGCGGGGAACGTCAACTTCGATGCCGTCATTGCACAACTAGAAAACCAGATCGGGCATTGGCAAAACTATGACACCCAACGCGACACCCCCCGAGCCCAACCGAATTCAGCTTTTCACTCCATCAAGAAAGCAAGTGCTCATCAACAGTATATCATCCAAATCAGCAACGGCCCCGCAGCTGAAGATAACAATCGATATGCGAGCCGGCTTCTAGGTTTGATTTTTGGTGATGAAAGTAATAGCCGACTATTCTGGGAAATGATCGATACTGGTAAGGCTGAATACGCGGTAGTGGAACCTTCCGAATATCAGGGAACCGGGATCTTTCTTTCCTACCTCTGTTGCCAACCTAAGAATACAGAGGAAATTCTGGCTCTCTATCAAAACATCGCTCGCGACATTCAGGCGAATGGAGTGACCGACCAGGAATTGGAGTTAGCCAAAAACAAAGTTTGCTCTCACATTGTATTGCGCGCAGAACGAGCGGCTAGCCGTATGTTTGGGATTGGAAACAACTGGGTACAACGTGGAGAATACGCAACCGTCCAGGAATCCATCCAGCATTTCCAAAGTGTGACCACACAAGATATTGCAGAAGTTTTAGAAAAATATCCCCTAACTCAATGCACGTCGGTTGCTATCGGACCAACAAAAATAGAACCTAAATAGATATGCGATACATCGCGTACTTTCTCCAACAACAGGAATAGAACTAAAAATGGAAAGATCACTAGTCTTATTGAAACCGGACTGTGTCCAACGTCGCCTGATGGGCGAAATTATTACTCGCTTTGAAAACAAGGGGCTTAACATCATCGGCATGAAAATGCTGCAGGTGACTCCTGAGATGGCCAAACAGCATTACGCCGAGCACGTGGAGAAACCTTTTTACCCGGGGCTAGAGGCATTCATTACCGGCGGGCCTATCGTAGCTATGTGTATCGAGGGTATCGATGTCATTCAAGTCGTTCGTGACATGCTCGGAGCAACCAATGGCCGTAACGCCGCTCCCGGCACCGTACGTGGTGACTACAGTGCCAGTCGGCAAATGAATCTTGTTCACGCCTCAGACGGGTCGGAGGCGGCTGAACGAGAACTAAATCTCTATTTTGAGCCAACAGAGCTTTGTCCTAACGAACCAACATTAACACCATGGCTCAAAGCGGCGGATGAATAATCCCTAACTATTAAAAAAACTCTTCAGCGTTTTCGCAGAAGAGTTTTTTTTTGAGACAGTCGGGATGAGAGGATTTGAACCTCCGACCTTTTGACCCCCAGTCAAACGCGCTAACCAGGCTGCGCTACATCCCGTCGGTTACTTCCACTAT
>MDSW01166294.1_pt1 | contig 20324 bp, 16 predicted proteins | sample 811171 | NCBI WGS metagenome assembly MDSW01 (sample SAMN05326641, study PRJNA326480) | marine metagenome | isolation source: seawater | place: Atlantic Ocean: North West | collected 2012 | reverse complement strand
GTTGAATCACTCCTCGTTGGATAGATTTGCATTAATCTCCTGCAGCAAATCTCTAATCTCAACTAGGACATCATTTGAGTCAGAAGATGTGGTAGGCGACGGAGCTGAGACAAGAGAGTCCCTTTGTAGAAGAACGAGGTCACGGAATTGATCGGAGTTTTTCACGCCTGTGAGGATGAAAGGTGCTGCACCGGCTGTCTCAAACTGCATCCTGACAACTCCAAAGGCGTTGAGGATGGGGCCCTCGTGAATAGATACATCAGTGAGTTTGTCCAGAGGAATGTTTTGCTGTTTCTTGAACAACCATCCCATACGCATGTTGATTGAACGGTCCGTTAGGGCCCCGCTCATGTGCTCGTACTGCTTCTTGTGCACCAACCATCCGAATGGGATCCATATCAGCATCAATGGTATTCCAACAATTGTAGAGAGAAGCCCTAAATTGGCAGTCATCCACCAGTAAACGATAATTTTCCTATCGAATTCGACTGCCATTATTTTGCCGCTGTCTGCGTATCCAGGTTGTTCTTGCATGGATTTCGGAGTATTGGGTGTTTTATGATATCATTCTCTCTATGCCACCATTGAACCTGGCAATACTCCCTTCGGCAGTTCGAGTAGCCTGACTGTGCCGTCTGGATCTAGAGATCCAAGAACTAGGAACTGGGAGACGAATCCGGTTGGTAGAGTCTTGTCACCTAGATTTACCGCTCCCACCACTGTACGCCCAATCAATTGCGCTCGTGAGTAATTGGTAATCTGGGCTGAGCTCCACAACTTTCCAATTACGGGGCCGAAGTCAACATGGATTTTGTAAGATGGTTTGCGCATCTCCGGGAATTCCTCGACTTCGAGGATAATTCCAGTTCTCAAGTCCATTTCGAAGTACGCGGCCGCTCCGATGTATTCCTTCTTGTCGAGTTTCTCAGGATGGTAGGGTTCGCTAGAGTCAATGATATGTTCACTCATTCATTCACCCGTGACATCAGATCTAACAATCAGGGGCCTCAGGTCGACCCCTGCCTCAACGAAGGCCTCAGCCCCTCCTTCTTCACGATCTAGGATAGTAATGCAGGCAGCTACCTCGCAGCCCATCTCAGTCAGTCTAGCGGCTGCTTTGAGCGCCGATCCACCTGTGGTCGTCACATCCTCTAGCAGCACAACTCTGTCGCCCTCGGACAAACTAGAGCCTTCAATCCCTGGTGGATTACCAGTCTTCCTTCCACCGCGCCCCTTGGGCTCCTTACGGACCATGAAACCGCGTAACTGCGAGCCTTTTCCGGCCTTGGCAATGGCGATCCCTGTGAGTGGAATTGCACCTAGCTCAAGGCCGCCAACCGCATCTACTCCCCCAATCTGTTCAACCTCATGGTGAATCAATACGCCCAGCAGATGAGCACAGTCCGGATCCATCATCACCGGCTTCATGTCGAAGAAGTGTGGGCTAATCCTTCCACTGGCCAGAGTGAATGGGTCATCGGGCGAATGGAGGTAGGCTAGTTCTCTAACACACTCGACCAGTCGTGCCCTCGCCTCGTCTGCATCCATCGTTGCCATCGACCTCTTCGGCTCGGCAGGGGTCGGATGAAGGTTCGCCCTGAGAGGACGATTCAACAGGCACATTGCAGTGAATGTTCTTGGACGGCCAACACCGGTGAGAGGATGTTCCGCAGCGGAGCGTGTTGTGATTAGGATGGAAAAGGGGCGTCTTGCAGTATACGATCAAGATCGTATGGATAGTGAGCGTGATGCTTACCAGAAACGATTGGATGCTCAAGCTGAAGAGGTATACCAATTGGCTGGAAAGGCTAGATTACAGGGCCTAGATTTCTCTGATGAAGTCGAAATTCCGAGAGCTGCGGACCTAGCCAGTAGAACTGAGCGTCTCCTTGAGGAATATCTGGATGGCATGAGTATAGAGGAGGGTCTGCGTGACTTGCTTAAGGAGTCGGATAGGGAAACAGCGGCGATTCAGATTGCTCTGGATGTTGCAAAGAGGATGTTTGCTCGAAAGGGAGATATTACGAAGGCTATTGATTCCGGCCTAAGAGTCGGTCTAGCTGTCCTAACTGAGGCAGTTCTAGTTGCTCCACTGGAAGGTATTGGTGGAGTTCGTATAATGAACAACGCAGATGGGTCTGAATTCCTATCAATCGACTATGCTGGCCCAATCAGAGCAGCAGGAGGGACCGCTCAGGCTCTCGGGGTTCTGATTGGAGATATGATTCGTCGTGAATTAGGTGTGGGCAGGTATGTTCCAACCACACCTGAGGTTGAGAGAGTGAAGGAGGAGTTTGGGCTGTACCGTGTAGGCCTACAATACAAACCTCCGCCGGAAGAAATCGAAGTCATTGTGCGCGCCTGTCCGGTAATGGTCAACGGTGAAGAGACGGAATCTCAGGAGTGTGCAGGATACAAGGAAGTCAGGAATATCGTCAACACGAACAATACCCCCCGAACCAGAATCCGAGGAGGAGTGATGTTGGTAATCGGTGAGGGTCTGTGCCTCAAGGCGCCAAAGATTCTCAAGCATACAGAGAGGCTCGAGGTCCCTGGGTGGGAGTTCATTGCCCAATTCGCTGGAAAGGGTAAGTCAGATTCGGACGGAGATGAGAAAGTAAAACGAAGAGTAATTCCGAAAGTCGACCGATTCATGGACGATGTGATTGCGGGCCGTCCTGTATTCGGTGAGCCTGGGGAGCCTGGGAGTTTCAGACTTAGATATGGAAGAAGTCGGGCAGGAGGACTGGCCGCCGCGGGCTTTAATCCGGTCTCGATGGAGGCACATGGAGGATTTATTTCAGTGGGAACTCAACTGAAGACAGAGCGTCCTGGTAAGGCCTGTGCAGCCACACCGTGCATCGATTTGGATGGTCCAACTGTGTTGCTTCGTAACGGGTCCTATCGAAGAATATCAACTATCCAAGAGTGGCGCTCATGTTCTGCCGATGTAATCTCGATTTGGGACTCTGGAGAGGTGCTGTCCGGGTTCGGAGAGTTTCTAGAGAATAACAAGGATCTAGTTCCCTCTGGATACAATAGAGATTGGTGGGCAGCCGACCTTGCCGATGCAATAGACCAGCCAGAAAAGGTCGATTCCTTCGCTGCTTTACTGGGTGTCAACCGATCGTCACTGCCCCCGGGAATCCCATTCAACGGAGCGATTCAGCGCGGAGGAGAGAGCGATCTTGAGCGTAGTCTAAGGAGACGGGATTGGCAAATTTATCTGCGTGATATGGAATTGAATTGGCAACAAGTCTGTCACGCAGTCAAGGAGTATGGAGCTGCAGTTCCTCCACCGTGGAACTTCTGGTGGTCAGATATGCCATTGTCATTCGCCCCTCAACTAATCACTGCGTTGTGCCAATCTGAAATCAGTGATGGGAGACTAAGACTGATTGATGCTGTATCTGCTTGGACCCATGACTCTGAGTTTGAGGAAATCGGTCTGCCAGCACCTTCGACTGGTGAATGGCCGCGTTGGACTATGGTGCAAGACCATGGAGTTGTCAAGTCAGCACTGATGACATTGGGTGTGGAGCATTATCACGATGGTGGTGACATTGTGATTCCGTCAGCTTGGGAGGCATTGCTGGATGGTTTGGGACTGGAAAACGCGTCTGGTACCATTCGTGTAGCAGTCGATGCAGGCCCTCACATCAGGGATAGAATATCGAGAATTGGGGAAGCTACCGATGCTATTGCCAGAGAAAATGAGAGAATGGAGGAAATCGAATCGGTCCGCTCCGTGGAAAGAATGCGAGCAGAAACTGCAGCCCGACAGAGGGGATTGGGGATTTCAGAAACTGATGAAGAAGGTAGAGCTGCAGCTGCAGCTATAGAAGACCCTGGACCTGATGATCCGTCCTTACTCAAGGCAGCCTACGCACTACTAGATGATCATGAAGTTGAGAGATCATTGTGGCTGGTCAGAAGACTGTCTAATCTGAGATGGGAGGACTCTGTTCCCTGCAGGGTTGGCTCCAGAATGGGACGGCCAGAGAAAGCAGGCGTGCGCGAGATGAAACCGATGGTACACGCTCTCTACCCAATAGGAGAGAGTGGAGGGCCGCAGCGACTCTTAGGGCAAGCCGCAGGAAAGGGATCAATCCGTGTTGAGATGGGTCCCCGGATTTGTGACAAATGTGGCAGAGATACGCCCCATCTAAGATGCCATCACCGTTTATCCGAGGATGTTGAAGAGTGCGGAGGCAGGACCAGTGTCAGGAAGAGAAAGGGTGACCACAATAGAAGGAGGATGGGTCAGAGAACCAGCGTTCCTTTGGGCAAGATTGTGGAGACAAAAAGAAGGGCTTTGGGACTCAATAGGATACCTGATAGAATCAAGGCCGTAAAGGGATTAATTTCTATCGCTCAGACTCCTGAACCTATTGAAAAAGGCATACTTCGGGCTAGGCATGGGGTGTCTGTATTCCGTGATGGAACATCTCGATATGATATGAGCGATGTTCCATTGACTCATTTCAAACCAAGTGAGATAGGTACCCCCTGGAAGCGTCTATCTGAGTTGGGATACTCTCACGATGTCTTCGGTGAGACTTTAGCCTCGGACGAACAGATGTTGGAGTTACTGCCGCAGGATTTTGTTGCATCTAGATCTGCTAGACAGCATCTTCTTTCAACATGCCAATTCGTGGATGATTTGTTAATCAGGTTCTACAAGATGGAGCCATTCTACAGGGCCACAGAAGAGTTGGATTTAGTTGGTCATCTTGGAATTGGTCTGGCCCCTCATACATCGGGCGGGGTTTTGTGTAGAATCATTGGATGGACCGATGCTTCTGCTGGATACGCGCACCCGCTTTTCCATGCGGCGAAGAGAAGGAATTGTGATGGTGATGAGGATAGTCTAATGATGCTACTAGATGGTCTGCTAAACTTCTCTAAAACGATTCTACCCTCAGGAAGAGGAGGAAGGATGGATGCTCCGCTAGTTCTCAGCACTAGAATCGATGCTAGTGAGATCGATAAGGAGGCTCTGAATGTGGACTGCGGGTGGAGCTACAGCAAGGCCTTCTACGAGGGCACAAAATCTCAACCCCATCCTTCTGAGATGGAAAGAATCGTCGACCTAGTCGAAGGGCGATTGGGCACAGTTGGCGAGGTCAGGGGCTACGGTTGGACTCATGACTCGGGGGAGTTGGATGCAGGGCCGGCTAACTCTTCCTACAAGACGCTCGAAACGATGGAGGACAAGATGCTCGCGCAATTGGCCATAGGTCGGCGTTTGCGCTCGGTTAGTGCTGCTAGAGTCGCGTCCCAGGTCATCGAATCTCACTTCTTGCCTGACTTGCGTGGTAACCTAATGGCATTCACTAGACAGAAGGTACGCTGTGTGAAATGTGGACACTCGTATCGAAGAATGCCTCTGGCTGGTAAGTGCATCCAGACAACTAGCAGTTCTGGCCTAGGCCTGGGTTCATCCCAGGACGGGGGTACTCTATGCGGAGGTAATGTGGTTCTGACCGTGTCCGAAGGTGCGGTTCGCAAATACATCAAAATCACTAGTGAAGTCATGGAGACTTACGGTGTCGACGATTATACCAAACAGAGAGTAGGTTGGATGACTGATAGTGTAGATTCTCTATTCAATGACGACAAGGTTACTGTGATGACTCTCGAGGACTTCATCTAGAATCTAATTTCTAGGATTTCCAGAACCTTGCTCATCCATTTCAGTTTCTCCAGCTTGGCATTCTCATCTGTAATACCAGACCAATGTCCTACAACATCAGTACGAGTTCCAAGCATGGAGATTGATTCTGCAGGAACACCAATCGAACGAACAATACAAGCTGCCCTATCTCCATCGGTGAAACCGCCTGGGTTACTCATCCCTTCAATGGTTGATTTGGTTTGATGGGTGAGTACCAAAGGAGGAGGGGTGGCGATATCGGAGGCGTGTTCTAACAATTTTTCCCAATCGCCTACATTGTCACCGTGTGCGTGTAAGAAAATCGGCTTGCTGCGCTCCACCGCTTCATATATCCCCTCCCCCCCATCGGCATCGCTGACAACACAAATTAGTCTAGACCATGCTCTCTCTGCCATCGAAGCGGGGAGCATTGAGAATACTCCTGCAGCCCCATCAGCGGCTACCAGTAAGGAAGGTCTCTGTAGTGCTACCTCAACCTCTTCTGGTTCTACTGCGGCGCCAAGAATTGCAACTTCGGTCTCGCGTAGAACCAATCTACGAAATGCGGTAGCGACATTGGCAGCCCGTTGAGGTCTCTCCCATGATCTGATTTCATAGGATTCCACACGCTGAAGCAACTCTTGCGCGCTGGCAATATCTTCGCTTGAGTCCCATCCGAAGTGCTCCCTGATATCAGATTGAATAGTGACAAGTCGGGGGTCCACGGGGTGTAGCTCAGTCGGCTTGTACATACGCCTGCTCCAGTAGAAGGACACGGTGAGTGTTGAATAACCCTCGCGACTATCTGCTTTCATGCCAATGCCACTGGCCCTTCCCACCATCAATGACGAGAGGTTGTTGGCTCGCTATCCATTCATGCCTCAGGGAAGGGAACATATGCGCCAGATCCTCGAGATTAACGGTGTAACAATAGAGGATTTGATTGAGGCTCCTTGGTTGGAAGATGTTCGAACCAGAGGTAGGCTCAGGTTGCTGGATAGTGTCATACACAAAGATGGCGCAGAAACTTCGTCTGGGGTTGATTTGTCGAGTGAAGTTGGTCGGATGACCGAAGTATTGTCCTTCCTGCATGCAATGCTGGTAGTTTGTGCGTCCTTCAATGAGAGGTTACTTGCTCGCTGGGTCGAAGGAGAGTCTAGTAGAGCTGACAGTTTGTTCGGGGATGATCTGGAGAATTTCGAATTGATTGCTTCCTCTTATCTCTCTGAAATTCGTACTGAGCCACAGCAAGGTAACAAAGAGCCAGTATACTGGATTCCAATGGTAGACTTCATCGAATTATGTCCAAGAATTTCTGGTGCTTATTGGCATCTTCCAAATCGCCCTGTTGAAGATGGTTGGGTACGGATGGATCCAGCAGTAAGGGAGAGCAGTAGAGAACGTACTGCGAGGCTTTTGAAGGAGAGAGTCAGGGAGAATCTGACCGATGCTTGTCTCGAGAGAATGAGTAGAATGAGCGAGGAATTCGCCGCTTTATTTTCAGATCCTGTAGAGAGGATAACTTCGTTGCTCTCCGAGCGGGTTGAGGCAGAGATGCCAATGTCGGCAGCAGTCAGAGAGGATTGGCCGCCTTGCTTCGAATCTGCAGTATCTGAATTGAACCAAGGTGTCAATGTCAACCATGTCGGTCGTGTATTCCTAGCGGCCTTCTCGAAATCAATCGGGCTCAGTCCGGAACAGACTTGTTCGTTCTTCGCTAACGCTCCTGACTATAGCGCTGAGACTACCGGATACCAAGTCAATCAAATCTACGAGCGTGATTACACACCGCATGGCTGCGCGGCTCTCAAAACCTCGGCCCGATGTCCTGTACAGCCAGGTGATGATCGGCTCTGCGATCAGGAGTGGTTGACGCATCCTCTGAAGTATATTCGTGCCAAGCAAAGAAGTCGTTTCAGAGAGAGTTCGCAAGGTAGCCAAGAGTCTGAAGTTGTCGAGAGTGAGTCCGAGACGGCCAATTCTTGATATGGGCAGTGCCTCATCGCTGTTCAAATCGGATGAGTAGACCATGGTGAGAACTCTCGTGTTGACCGTAGACCGAGACAATGATCTCGGAGTCAAGGCAGGTATTAGAGGTCCAGTGGTGGGTCGTAAGGCCACTCTTTCGGCGGCTCTTAGACTGGGAATTGCTGACCCTGAGGAATCCGATACCAATGCAATCCTAGGGGCCTTGCATCACCACGACCAGTTAGTCGAAGGTGCACAGGGTAATGATGAGGTAGAAATCGCTCTTCTAACAGGAGATGTCAGAGTCGGCCCGCGTAGTGACCGTGCTATTGCAATGCAACTCGACGAGGTGATTCAGGAGTTTCAGCCTGATTCTGCGGTTTTAGTTACAGATGGAGCGGATGACGAAGCATCTCTTCCTATCATCACATCTAGAGTTAGAGTCGATCATGTCGAAAAGGTGATTGTGAGGCAATCGAAGGGCATAGAGAGTACTTACTACTACATTGCCAAGGCTATTGATGATCCTCGCTGGAGAGCTCGTCTACTAGTCCCGGTGGCAGTATTCCTGATGATATTCGGGCTGGGGCTAATTCTTCCAAACGGTGCGGCTCTAATCGGAGCCATGCCTCTTGTCGTTGGAATCTGGCTTCTGGCAAAGGGCCTAGGATGGGAGAGGCAGTTTGACCGTCTGATGATTGACATGAGAGAAAGTGCCACTGGAGGTATCTGGTCCTCATTGTTATGGGGCCTGTCTATTGTCTCAGTATTACTGTCGGTTCTGACTGCGTATCAGGTATTCTCGTCTAGCACATCTGAGATAGCCGACTATGTGGCCGATTTGGGTTCTGATTTCGATGTGGATGCAGTCAATAGGGACATTGCTGTTTGGGCGATTGCTATCAATGAGGCTCTCACATGGATAGTTGTTGCAACATTCTCATTCATGTTGTCTCTTGGTGTACTGCGTTGGAAAGAGGGTTCATTCACCGGAAGAAGCGTGCTATTGTTGGGTCTGGGGGCGGTTGTTTACACCTTTACCAAAGCAGCTTTGGTAGTCATATTGGTAGAGATGGGTGGATCGGATTTCAGTCTAGACTATCAAAGCGTCAGCGATACTTGGTTCACACCTGTGTTCACTATAGTTCTGTACTACCTACTGAGAACCGCAGTGATGTCCGTAACCGAAGACGAAGGGATATCAGGAGAGGAGCGTTTCTGGGGTGTCTAATTAGGCCTCGAATGTCGATTCCATCATGCATGCAGGGCATGTGACATTGATTGGTCTAATGTCTGGAATTGCTAGGGCTGCTCTGCAGTGAGGACAAGTTATGGCTTGAGTGGCGTCCTTCTGTCGATCCAGACCCACATGACTTGGGTCATACCTGAAGCGATATCTATGAGAGTCGTCTAGGAATTCGGGGGCGCCTTCCTTTTCCTTCTTCGGACGACTGAAAATAGATCTTTTCTTTGGTGCCTCGGGGGTGTTTTCTTCATTCACTGGAAGGTTGTTGTTGAAACCGTCTCCTTGGAATGAATCAACTTGGGCTTGAATCTCTTCAACGCTCATTCCCAACTCTCTGGATGCCTTGTCGATTGCCAAATTCCTCTCATATTCAGAGAGTCCAACAAAGTGCTGTAGAATAACTGCGGGAATTCTGGACATCTTACCCACTCGCCGCAGCGCAATCGCCCCTTTGAATGCCGCCGTCATTCGTTCGATGAGCAGTATGCCTAAGAGCAATCAATTTCGATTATATCCTGATGTTCCCCGAGTGCATCGACTGTAGAGGTACCAAGGGGTTGTGTGGAATTTCCCCCTGTCCCTTACTAGCCGAAATCAGATCCAAGCTTCCAACAACTGAGTCCAGTAGTGTGAGTGAGTTGGTGGGCCCCAGCCCGCCATCTATGTTTGTCGGCAGGCATGGCTATCCTGATGTTAGAGCCGGTCCGAGTGCGACCTGGGGTGCCGATGAGAGTGATGTTTCGCAAGTTGTTAGTGGGGACCCTGCTAATTTGTTTGGGAGACCTCTAGAAGAGGTTGCTGCAAGGCACGCCAATCTGATCACAGGAGGTCAGGTGATGCGAGTACATAGTGCTCGAACGCCTGACCAGATGCTGGAGACGACTCAAGAGATTGCAATGGCGGACAAGAGTGTGGATGTGGAATTGGATTTCGCTCGGCCTATTGCTGTAGGTGGTAATCCGACATTCGATAGCATGAGTACTCCTCTAGGTCCTTCGGGAGAGGTTCTTCGGGCCGAGGTTGTAGGGCATGCGAGTGTTCCACGTAAGGTTGATTCAATTTCAAATGAGAATGATTTGTTGGCTTTTGATGCAATTGATGAGTTGAGTGAGGCGTCAATTGGAGAGGCGCAGATTTCACGTCTACTATCTGCGGGCCTGCTAGGTATGTCAGACAAAAGGAAACTAGTTCCTACTAGGTGGGGAATAACCGCTACTGATGATATGCTCAGTAGGCAATTGTGGGATAAGGTGAGGTACTATCCTTCTCTAGACAAAGTCCAGGTCTACGAGGCCACTTACCTTGACAATAGATTCCATGTCATCCTAACTCCAGGGTTGTGGGCTTTCCATATGCTAGAGGCTTGGACGCGTGGAAGTATCTGGACCGGTACTGGAAAGGTTCTGGGAGACTGGGAGGAAATTGAGCCTCGCAAGGAATACGCTCATCGAATCACGGGAGCATACTACTCTGCTAGACTAGGTGTATTGGAGCATATGGATTCAATTGGTCGATCTGGGGCCTGCCTAATCTGGAGAGACATAGGGCCAGAATACTGGGCTCCTGTGGGGGTCTGGCTGATCAGAGAGACTGTTCGTCAGGCGATGAAGAATGGTCCAAAGGAGTTTGATAATCTAGGACAGGCGATACAGTATGTTGCCCCAAGAGTCTCGGTCCCTGATGATTTGCGGAATAGTTGGTTTGTCAAGCGTGGCCGGCAAATGCGACTGGATGCGTTTTCCGTCTAGCGCGAGCTATCTAGGAAGTCACCCACAATCTCACTCTCGGCCTTCACCAACTGCTCTGCTACTGTGGATTTAGATAGGCCCAACTTAGAGGCCAGTCCTCTGATTGAAATCTTCTTCGGAACCTCATACCATCCATTCCTATGAGCCACTTTGATGATTCTATGTTGCTGCAAAGTCGGTCCCTTCTGCACCATGCCCTCTGAGGACTTCGCAGAAGTTATTCTCTCCACAGGTACGGCTTCTCTTACCTCTCTTAGGAAATTCACCATTGAGGACTGTCTTCCCGCTACCTGAATGACCAATCCATTTGATGTCAGGTTGGTTCCAGCCAGTAATGTGAGGTCTCTGGACTCAAAGAAGCGCCCTACGAGTTCTTGGTCAAATTCTAGGGATACCAAGTGATGAGTTAGATATTCAGTAGTCCACTCCTCTAGTATTTCGACCACAGTAACTCCTCCGATTCTGGATCCGGGTGAAAGACAGTTCCCATCGGTGGTTATACACTCACACATTACCCTCAGGCGGCCATCGATTTGGTCAAGGATTCCCCGGTAATCCCAACTTACTGCCTGTAGGGCCGCCTGAACCCTTTGGTCATGTTCTATCGATGGGATTGAGCACTCGACTCTGACCGCCCTCATCTTGACCCTCCTAGACCTGAGGCCTCATATGTGGTTAAGAAAATGATTCATGCTTGTTCGGTGTGATTAGTTCCTACGCCTTCTCGCTCTTTCCTCGTTTTCCACTATGGCCTTAGCAACCTCAGGAGAGTAGCCAAGGTCAGACAGATCTCTGACCTGCTTGTCAGAATCCTCTGCGACATCAATGGTGATGGTCGAGTCACTCATTGTCTGCTCAACTGACCAAGTCTGGTCCTCCATATGGATACGTGAGCGAGTAGTGCGTGCAGATATCACCATGCCCGCAAGGAGCAGTACTACCACGCTTGCAGCCATCAATGTCATGAATGCATTACTGCGTAGAGTGTAGAGCAGTCTACCGGTAACTCGGTCATCCTCTAGAGAGTCCATACAACCATCTCCGTCTATGTCCGAACCGGATGATGAATCCCAATTGCTAAGGCCCAATGGGCAACTGTCAGATGTGTCAGGAACTCCGTCACCATCATCATCCCAATCCTCAGTTGCATCATCACACCCATCTCTGTCGAAGTCTGAAGTCATACTGACAGTCTGAGGGCATGAGTCATGCTCGTCGAATACGCCATCTCCATCATCATCGAAGTCTACTGTATCGATACATCCGTCTGAATCGTAATCCTCCTCGAGAGTTGAAACCCAAGTGGAGGTCGGATCTCCCTCGCAGTTGTCGTAAATTGATTCAATTCCGTCATTGTCGAGGTCTTTGTCCTCCGTGTTGTCGTCGCAACCGTCCCCATCACTGTCCATATGTGATTCTGCAATTGCTGAGCTCCTGACACAGGCATCATCCCAGTCTAAGTAGCCGTCATCGTCGTCATCGAGGTCTTCGTACTCATCGTGACAGCCGTCTGAATCCCAGTCATTGAGAGGTGTGGAGGTCCATCCGAGCATTCCAGTAGGGCAGTTATCATCTATATCCAAGACCTCATCATTGTCCCTGTCAAAGTCCTCGGAATAGTCGTGACAACCATCTGAGTCGTAATCGCTGGCTGGCTCTGAGAACCATACTGTCATGCCGGTAGGACACAAGTCATTGAGATCTGGAATCTGATCGTTATCGTCGTCTAGGTCCTCAAGGTCATGGCAACCATCACCATCATGGTCGAACAGTAGACTGGTCCACCAAGACATCCCTGATGGGCATTCATCATCCACATCCAGATAGGGGTCATTGTCGTCATTGTCATCCTCATCTGCATCTCGGCATCCATCGTTATCATTGTCTTCTGAAATTCCGGACCAGTACTGTGCTCCATTTGGACACATGTCGAGGTGATTCTCGACCCCGTCGCCATCGTTATCGGGATCTTCGTGCACATCGTCACAGCCGTCATTGTCGAGGTCGATGTGCTCACCCATGTAGCCAGACGGGCAAGAGTCATCGACATCTGGATAGTCGTCGTTGTCGTCATTAAGATCCTCGGTGGAGTCTCTGCAGCCATCGCCATCGTGGTCGGTGTCTACATCCGAGTACCAACCGGACTCGCCAAACTGGCAGTCGTCATTGTAATCGGGGACTCCATCGCCATCATCGTCATTCCAGTCTCCTTGATTGACTAATTCGACTAGGAAAGTCTTGGTGGCAGAGGCTTCTTCCTTGCTGGACGAGGTCACAAAGACGGAGAGTTCGAAACTCTGATCCTCATTCACATCCTGTAGACCCGGGGCGCGGATGAATAAATTGAGATCTGCAGTAGATCCTTCGACAAGAGTTGTTGTGCTCTGATATATATTTGAGAATCCGACTTCTAATTGCCAGTGATCAGGTGCATCAGAGGTGTCAGCGACAACAATATCGCTGCCTCCGGGGATTTTGATTCCTCTCAACAGCATTCCGACTTCAGCAGACTGCCCGGGCTGGAATGTAATCTCATCATCCATTCCCGGGTCGAGTTCGATTGCCATGTTGTAGACATTCTCGGACCACATGCAGACATCCCACTTGTCCTCAGAGGTGGTGTCCTCAGAACAATCAGGGGTCGTCCAGATGATGTCCCGGTTGGGCCAGTCGAAGTTGACTATTGGTTGTGAACTCGAGTCTAGTCCAGAGCCAAACACGCCCATCAGGTTGTCATTGCTGGTAGTGATTACGCGAGTGTTGATGACACCGTATGCCTGGTCCAGCATTCTACCCAGAGGCATTTCACCATCAACCAATTGAGGAGAGAGGATTCTTGTCCACCTCAACTCAACTCTACTGTTCTCATCATCGGTGTTCGGAGTGGACTCGAACCATGTGATGTGTATTGAGCCATCATTGTCGAAGTCGACTCTCGGATTAGAACCCCAAGTCATGTCAGAGCCCAGTACTGGAGAGTCCGAAACTACGGCGACCTCACTCATGTCTAGGCCGTCAGCCTCGCCGTCGAGTACTCCTGCTCGGTCAAGATCAATCTGCATATAGTGGAGTTGCGATGGGCCGACCTTGCTAGGAATAACTGAGCGTCCATCTACCCAGACGACATGGATATTGCCAGCATCGTCGACATTGACATCGGGGCTGGAACTCCAGCCATGTCCGTTGGTAAGTCTGGTGTCGTTGACTAGAACGAAGTGGCCGATAGTGCCCCATCCACCTCCGTCTTGCCAGACATAGTCCAGTGAGGGTCCGATATCCTCGACATACTGCCCCGTAACAGGATCAATGGATGTGGCCGGATCGCCTGGTTGCCAGGTGGACCGTGGATTGTTCAGAAGTGAGTATGGATTGAGTACAGTTAGGAAGGTCTCAGTCGAGCCTGTTGCGGTTGTGAGGGCAATTATTGACTGTACAAGAGCTTGCATTTCCTCAGTATAGTTAGCCAGTGGGATTGTAACATCGTCTATCCAAGCAGCATCGCTGCCAGAACTTACGCTTCCGTCTTTCACATAGGTCCACTTCAGGGTGTGTTGACCCAACGATACTGGTGTCGAGAAAGTGCCACTCTGAGTGCCGGACCACTGCGCTAGTTGTACTCCATCAATTGAGAAGGTTAGGAAGTCAAAGTTGGCCTCCGAAGAGACATTGTATGCGAAACTGAGTGTTCCGTTGGACATGACTCCAGTGAACTCCATACTTGTGCTCTCACCATCTGATATGTCTCCGGATCTAGCAGAGTATGTTCCCGAAATCGGGGTCGAAGGTGGGTTTGTGGCTGAGACATATGTGTAGTCAGCGGAAACCGAGGTGCCGCCGTCTCCATAGGTGTCATTCAGGTAGATTGTGTAGTTACCAGCGCCAGTGAAGCTAACCAGCACCCCATTGTAGTAATTGTACACAGAGCTGCTGTTGAACGAAGCCACAGTTCCATCTGGCATTACTATGTCCATGCTGAACTCAGATGCCCACCCGTCCACGGTAACGGTTAGATCGACCGTTTCTCCGGCTGGGTGAGTATAGTTACAGGACAGAGAGTAAAACGAGGGGTTGCCGGCTGGACCGCCAATATCGCATAGATTTGCTCGTGAGTATACATTGCCGTTGTTGGCCGCTTCAACAAACCATGTATTGTTCGCATTTCCTGATAGCCCCCAACCATTACTCAGATACCCCGACTCAAAATCGCCTTCGAAGTTGGCCATGTTGTCTGTGGGGTAGAGGAACATGTCTCCTCCAGCGTCTGTGGTATTGACTACTGAATCGTCGCAGGTCCTGTCATGGATTCCTGTCGTATTACTCGCACACTGTGCTAGGTCCATCATGTGCGAGCGTACATGGGTGTCGTTGGCCCATATCGTGCTTGCTCCATATGATGTGGTTCCAGCAACTGGAATTGGGATGATGCCAGCGCTTACGCACGCATCGTGGGCCTCGCTGATACTTTGGTAGTCGTCGGCTTCCTGAGCCTGAGCGCCATTGCCAGAGCCTCCAAATGGGCCTTCATCAGAGACTGGGATAATCAGCTTGGTCGCATTTGGGTTCCATTGATGGTCTACTGCAGTCGCAGGATCTCCCGGGGTCATGCCGGAGTTGTCACGCCATGAAAGGCAGGCCCAAGTCGAACCTGGCCCCCACATCTCGCTATTGTAGCCCCAGTCCGATGGAATGGATAGTGAGGAATTGTTGTACATGACGGAACCTAGAGTACGAATTCCTCCGGTGGTGTCAGAAGCGTTCTGACCCAGATATGTGGATCTTGGTCCTTCTGTGCCGCTACCTCCGACAATGTATCCATCTTCGCAGTTCTTGTGACTAGAGGCATGATACATCGTTCCACTTAGTGCGTACAGTGTCTCTAGGACAGTTATACTGGCGGCCTCAAGCATGGGCTTGACACCTTGGAAGTACTCCCCGCTGGTCAAATTGCCACCGTAGAATACAGCGCACATATCTCGCCATTCCTCGGTCATAGAACCAGATGTATCGAGTAGCCCCACATACTCGACAAGGCTTCCGCGGGTATCTTCCCAGACCACGATTACTGTGTTGTTCGATCCCATTGATACTGCTGGATTGCCCTTGAATCCTAGTGCTGGTGTGATGATTGAGTTGTTGATCTGTACTGCGAAATTTCCGGATGAGTCATAGGTCAACATGGTGTAATAAATCAGGGAAGTGCCAAAGTACAATCCCTGAGGATCGTATGTATCGACCCATACGACATGCGCACCGTCATAGGAGTCGATTGCTATGTCTGGGTCATTGCGCACTCCGGTTCCGTCAGCGATTGTATAGGATGCTAGTGTCATATTATTCATGTCGCCGGCGTCGCCGTCGCGATCGTCCTGTGATGGATCGAGCAGTACATACAGAATCTCTATGTCGGTAATCGCCCAAACGATGTGGGCTCGTCTATTTGAGTCAACAACTAGCGATGGGCTAGAAATTGATGTGGAATTATTGGCCCCAACGAGAGTATTGGAAATTAGTACCGTATCGACGCCGTTAGTCGAAATTAGTGCATATTGAAGCAACGGCTGAGAGACATTCTCAACCCAGACTAGATGTACTCTGCTTAGATCATCCATCACTCCCGTAATCTCAACTGGGTTCGAAGTGTTAAGATTCGACATGATAGTCTGAGTAGCGCTATCATTCAGAGTGTTATTCGCTGTCTCATTGTGAGTCTTGGACGGTTCGAGGAACGAGACATCGGTGGTCAAAGAAGGAGCGAAAAGAGAAGCTAACATGATAGATGTTAGGAATATTGTAAGTTGTTTCTTCCTGGTATTGGGATTCCTATGATTCCTACTCGAGGGGTTGTATCTGTCTTGGGCGGGCTGTCGAACCATGCTTCGGCAGGGCGCAGTAAGGCGTTAGTAGGGTCACCGGACATGTCCGAAAAAGACGATTTTTGAGGAGATTTTTGAATATTGGCTCATGCGTTCAGTAGTGCCTCTATCCTGTCCTGATGTATCCTCTCCCAAGGGAAATGGCCGTCCTCTGTGGGAGAGCGTCCGAAGTGTCCGCCTGAAGCTGTGACGCGGTAGATTGGTCGCTTCAGGTCAAGGTCTCGAATCATCGCGGCTGGTCGCCAATCGAATGTACTCTGGATTCTTCTCGATAGTTCTAGGTCAGAGATGGTTCCCGTTCCAAAGGTGTTGACAAGTAATCCAACTGGTCGTGCTATTCCGATTGCATAGGAGACTTGGACTTCGCAACGGTCTGCCAGCCCTGCTGCTACGACATGCTTTGCAGCCCATCTGGAATGGTATGCTGCAGTGCGATCAACTTTGGAAGGGTCCTTGCCACTGAATGCTCCTCCGCCATGCATTCCTCCTCCATATGTATCGACGATGATTTTGCGGCCTGTGAGTCCGGCATCTGAGTAGGGTCCACCGGGATCGGGGAAGGACCCAGTGCCATTGACTATCAGTTTGGAAGTATCAAATCCTTTGAGCCAGCGTTCAGGGATTGCATGCTTCACCACATGCTCCCAAACTGTGTCTCGAATGAACTGTCTCTGGCCCTCCTCATTTGGAGAGAATCCGCCTGCGTCTTTTGCGTGCTGTACTGCGATGACGATTGTATCTACAGTTTCCGGGTAACGTCCTCCGTCCCCATTTTCTATTCGATTGCTATCCAGCCTTACCGAGACCTGACTCTTACCATCAGGTCGCATCCAAGGAATCTCGCCAGTGTCCTGTATCATGTCTAATCTGCGAGTGAGTCTTTGAGAAAGGGCGGCGGCTATTGGGAAATGTCGCCCACTGAGCTCATCAGTATCCTCTGTTTCATTACAGGCGAATCCGAACATTATGCCCTGATCGCCTGCGCCCTGAGATTCTATGTCTCCATCCACTCCCTGACTGATGTACTGAGATTGAGTTGTGATGTATGTGAGAACCTCACAAAGTTCTGTGGAAGTCGCGTCCATTCCAATAGTGTGATCATTGTAACCAATTGAAGTGGCGGTGTCTCGTGCTATAGATTCGTAGTCCGGGGCGTTTCCTGCTAGACTGACTTCTCCGGCAAGGACGATGGCAGCCTTGCCTTCGACTCCCTTTACCAGTGTCTCTACTGCTACTCTTGCATTGGAATCAATACTCAAACAGGCATCGAGGATGGCATCTGAGATTGCATCGCAGAGCTTGTCGGGATGCCCTGATGCAACGGATTCCGCTGTAGTGATTGGAGGAATCGCGTCAGTCATGCTTTGCCGAGAGGGTGTCTATTCAAGAAGGCCGCGACCGCAGCAGCGAAAACCGATGTGCTGATCGCGATGCATGGGCGGCATAGAGGCAGAGATCGTCTGGTGCGGTGATGAGCAGCGAGCACACAGCCTCTTGGCAGCAATCTCTCCTGATGATCCGGACTCCTTTGAAGCAGAAATTTCCGGAGAAGGAGATTCTGCAGAACTCAAGATTACTGTCTCAGGAGAGAAATTGGAGACGGTTCGCTCAACGGTTGACGATTTGTTAGCCTGTCTAGCCGCAGCAGAGTCTAGTCTAGATGTCAGCGATTCTTCGTGAGGGTCTTGGCAGCGGCCCTGCCAGTATCCACTGCAGCATCGCTCAGGTGATAGTCAGAAATCACATGTGCTCCCGCCAGTCCTATTCCCGATTCTAGATGTAGAGCGGTGTCCACGCACTGCTCGTGCGAGCAGGGGTGGAGCATCACAGATTCGGTAGAGCGTCTCACAGAAGTCATATTTCTCCATCCCGAACAGCGGGAGTCTAGCATTTCCTTGATTTGATTGAGAGCATCTGGTCCCTCTCCTGACAGGTTTACTGCGTGGAGAATGGTGCAAGAATCGGAGTCTGCCCCTTCTGGAATGCGGTCCAGTGAGGTCATGTCAATGGCAATGACTCCTGATTCCTCATCGAAAAGACCTGAGTAGGGCCTCATCGGTCTTCCCTCTAGTGCTACATCCAGTGCTGCTACCCTGTGCTCGGTACACTCGTGTAGTGGGGTTGCGTCTAGCCCTGCAGTCTCCAGTAATTTTGCAGCCAAACTTGGAGGGTTTGCAAGAACTACTGCATCACACTCGATATCCTTACCAGAGATACTTAATGAGGATATTTTTCCTGAATTTAGATTGATTGATTCGGCAGTGCTTCCTGGGTCGAAAGTCACGCCAACCTGGTTTGCAGCTGCAATCATTCTTCCGACTAAACTCGACCACCCTCCTCGGGGAATAACGAATTGTGGAATTTTGTTGGCTATGTTGTCTGTTGACATTGTGGTTAATACTCCCAGTGCCCGCTTCTTATCGCATCCGATCGGGTTGAAATTGTGTTCATTCCATCTCTGCCCCAAAACTCTGGGCGCTCGTAGTTTCCTCAGAAGTTGATTCATTGCACCTTTGCGTCTAAGCAGGTGTAATCCAGGATCAAGTAACCACTTCGAGTTCTCCCTCATCCTAACGCGTCCGCCTAGGATATCTCTCTGCTCTACCAGCATCACTTCGTGACCATCCGCGGCCAATTGAACTGATGCAGCCAAGCCTGCGATTCCCCCACCTACGACTATGCTGCGCATTGGATTCGCGTGGTGATGTAGTCAAATGACGTTTCGGACCATTGAAGGAGGAGTTTCGATACGTAGTGGTGTGAGCGAGTTGCCGCATGACCGTTCTGCGATGCTGTGGTCCGAGGCTGGGCCCTCGGCCATGTTTACGGAATCAATGGATAGGTGGATTGGGTCTATGCTAGCTGATGAGCACGGTGGAGGGGATGGACCAGAAACTGTGGTTGAGGCAGAAATGGTGTCGAAATCAATTGGTATATTGTGTGGTAATTCGGTTGCTGACAGGCTACTCGAGGTATATTTCCCTGAATGCTCTATTGAGTGGTCAGTCGTGGAGGGAGGTGGGGTTTCTCCGAATCTTTGTGTGGCATTATTGCAAGGTCCTGCTCGTAGTATTCTACAACTAGAGAGAGTTCTTCTCAACCTTGTAGGTAGACTATCTGGAATTGCGACTAATACATCGCAGTGGAGTAAGGTGGCAGGTTCTCTTCGGGTCGCCGCCACACGCAAAACGGCCTGGGGTCTTCTTGACAAGTGGGCGATACACATTGGCGGTGGACTTACACATAGGCTCGATCGCAATGATGCTTTGATGCTCAAAGAGAATGACATTGCAGCGATGTCCGAAGATGATGAGTCGTCGACCGATGCAATCACAAGGATAGTTTATGGGTTGCCAGCTGAGAATGAGTCGTTTACCACTGTAGAAGTCAGGAGTGTCGACGAGGTGATGGCAGCGGCACGAGCGTGGGATAATCGAGACAGTAGACTTGTTTTGATGCTAGATAACATGGGCCCATCTGATGCGAGTGGAGTGGTTAGTTCGCTGGTGGAAGAGGGTCTGAGAGAGCGTTGCTTCCTCGAAGGTTCGGGCGGGGTCACAATTGAGTCTCTGTCAAAATGGTTAGATTGTGGGGTCGATGTGGTGTCGTCGAGTCGTTTGAATATGGGCATCACTCCAACCGATTTCTCAATTCTTGTAAGAGGTAGTTGAATGGCAGATATTCCAGATAGTCATCCTCGCAAGGCGTCTCTGATGGCTAGGCAAAGTCTGGTTGAAGCAGCGGCACAAGGCCTGCTGGCAGAATCCGCTATGATTGCCCACGGGAGAGGTGAGGCATTCGACTATCTGCTTGGAGAGAAGACTTCGGGTTCG
>MDSW01076375.1_pt1 | contig 20326 bp, 18 predicted proteins | sample 811171 | NCBI WGS metagenome assembly MDSW01 (sample SAMN05326641, study PRJNA326480) | marine metagenome | isolation source: seawater | place: Atlantic Ocean: North West | collected 2012 | reverse complement strand
AGCTTCCAGCCCCCAGCGCTCTGTGAGGGTGTTCGCCGCTGTCGACAGTTGATCACTCAGCCGTCTGATTAACGGTTCTGTCCTAAAGATTTTGAGGCGCTTCCCATTCCATCGGGTTGTGGCGGCTGGGTACAAGCCCATCACCTTGCGATGAATGGTTAGGGCGGATTGATTCCAGTCGATCTGGAAGTCGTCTTTCTGAAGCATGCGGGCATAACAGCTGCCATCGCCCTGGTGTCTGACGCCCAGCCTTTGCAACCGTTCTGGTTCATGGCCACGTCCGGCGGCCTCGATCAGTGGCATCGATTTCACCATCAACTCGGCGGTGAGCTGGCTGAGGCGCTCACTCAGAACGGAGGCGTTGTCGTGTAGACCAATCGCCACCTTCTCCTCAAGCAGAACAGGTCCAGTATCGAGACCTTCCTCCATCGCCATGATGCCGACACCGGTTTCGCCGTCTCCTTCGAGCAGTGCCCATTGAATCGGACCGGCCCCACGCCATCTGGGTAGGAGAGAGCCGTGGCCATTCCAGCTGCCAAGCGGCGTCATCTCCAGCACATTCTTAGGAAGGATCTGCCCGAAAGCGACGACGACAGAGACATCGGCACCAAGGGATGCCAGTTGGTCGACACAGGCCGCATCCTGTTTGATCTTTTCCGGTGTGTACACGGGCAGATCGAGAGCCAGGGCTGCGTCTTTGACGGCCGAGGGCATCAGTTGTTTGCCGCGTCCGCGCCTGCGGTCGGGCTGGCTAACCACGCCAACGACAGTGTGGCCTGCCTTGATTAGGGCCTGCAGAGTGGGAACCGCGTAGGCAGGTGTGCCCCAGAAGAGGATCTTCACGACAGTCGATCTCTCAGTAACTCAGGCTTCGCCAGTGATCGCGAGACCATCCACCCAGACGTGAGGAGAAACTCCCTGATGGGTCACCTTGGCGTCAGGTTCAAGATGCACGATGCCGCTAAGGACCTGGCGGATATCACCAGCCACCGTTGCTGACTCGACCGATATTTTTTCACCATCACGCACCAGCCAGCCATCAAATGGCAGCGAAAAGGAACCCTGACTTGCCTTCACTCCTGCATGAAGGGCATTGAGGCTCTCGATCAGAACAAAGGTGTCAAGGCTGCTCGAATGATGGAGATGGGTTGTGCCACTCGTTGTTCCCTCGCTCGTACTCACTTCAAACCAGTCAGGACCAACCGAGACCTTGGCACCCAGTCCGGCATGGCCGGTTGGCTCCACGCCGAAATGACGCGCTGTTGCTTCCGAATGCAGGAAACTTTCCAACAGGCCGTTGTGGATCAGGCGCAGGCGTTGTGTCGGTGTCCCCTCCCCATCGAAGGGTGCTGCTCCCACATGGCCAGGATGCAGACCATTGTCGTGGAGAGACAAAAACGGCACAGCCAGGAGCGAGCCGATCGAATCAGCGTCACTGAGGCTGACCCCATCAAGAATGGCCCGGGCATTCATCAAGCTGCTGAACGCACCAAGAAGATCGAGGAAAGCTTCCGGAGTGAAACAGACCAGATAACGACCGGTATCGATCGGTTGGTAATTGAGATGACTCATCGTGCGTTGGGCTGCCTCATCAACGCAGCCCTGTACATCAAGCCCCTCACTTCCGAGTGCGACACGTATCGCGCCGCCACTGCGGGGCTTGCGGCCCATCTCTTCGGCTCTGGCGTAGAGATAAAGACTGGCTTGTGTGCGTTGCACCTGCCTCACAGCACCGTCGCTATTCAGGTAGATCCGCTCGCTGCTGCCTTCACTGAGGCCGTTGTAGGGCACGGTCTCAATCGCTTGATGCTGGCCAAGCAGATCCTTCTCAGCATGTTTAAGGGTGCTGAGCAGTTTCTGAATCCCCAAGGCAGGTTGCAAGGGCCGGTTCAGTTCCGGTGTCGGTGCCATGGCAAGCGGTGAGAACCCGGGAATATCGTTGGCATTCCCAAATTGACTGGCGTCTCTCGCCCCGATGAGTGCTCGCTCAAGGCCTGATGGCGAGAGATCGGTTGTACTTGTGATCCCCACCAAGCCTGCAGCGTTCCAAACACGCACGGTGATGGAACTGCGCTGGGAGGCTTTCAGCTGCTTGGCTTCACCGCGGTCCACCTGAACGGTGGCATTGCTACTGCGGCTTGCCCCTAGATCCCATTTGTGGATCCCTTCACGATGGGCCATCCCATCGAGCTGGTCCCGAAGGTCTGAAACGTTGAGCGCTTGAGGTGCAGTGCTATTGGTGCCTGACATGTTCAGCGGCCTCCCACGGTGATCGAATCGACCTTGATGTGAGGTTGCCCCACGGTGACAAAGATGCTGCCGCTGACAGAACCGCAGTATCCGGCTGCAAGATCTAGGTCATCAGCACACATCGAGATGCGGGGCATCACCTCCTTGGCTTCGCCGATCAAGGTGGCTCCTTTCACGGCCTGACCCAATTGACCGTTCTCAATCAGATAGGCCTCCTCAACTGAGAAGTTGAATTGGCCTGTCGCTCCAACACTTCCACCCCCCATCGATTTGCAATAAAGCCCTCGGTCAATTGAGCTGATCAGCTCTTCTGGTCGATGGGGACCGGCAGCGATGTAGGTGTTACGCATGCGACTGGCTGCTGCGAAACCGTGGTTTTGTCGCCTGCCACTGCCTGTGCGCTGATGGCCTGTTCGCATCTCACCTGCCCGATCACTGAGGAATCGTTTCAGCACCCCGTTCTCAATCAAAACGGTTCTTTGCGACTCCATTCCTTCATCATCCATGGCAATTGAGCCAAACGCACCGGCACTGAGGCCTTCATCAATGGCCGTGACCGCAGGATTGGCAATGGTCTGGTCAACCATGCCGGCGAAGGGCGATGTCCCTCGTTCCAGTTGGGTGGTTTCCAACAAATGGCCACAGGCTTCGTGGAAGATCACACCACCAAATCGATTGGCCAACACCACGGGCATCTGGCCTCCATCCACATAGTCGGCGTAGAGCATGGTGGCTGCGCTCGCACAGACCTCTGCCGCCGAGGCGTCCACATCCCAAGTCTTGAGGTCGTCAGGCCTGTCTGTGGAGCCATAGCGCCGTCCGATACTGGCCCGGTGCTCACCATCGGCAGCGAGCACACTCAAACCACTGGATTGGTGCAAACGGATATCGCGAGCAAAAGTCCCATCACTTGCGGCGACAAGCACCTCCTGCCAGTCACGTGAATAGCTACCGCGTCTGACGTCGAGGTGTTGTCCATGCCGCTGCAACAGATCGGTTCCCTGAAGCAACAAGGCCGTGCTTGAGGAAAGGTCTGGGGCCTGAACGAGCCATCCCTGTTTCTCTAATCCAAAATCGCGCAAAGGCCGTAGGCCCTCGAAGCTGCCCAAACTTGCTGCAGCGTGGCGTTCCAGATTGAGCATGCCAAGCGCCTGATCGAGGGCCCTGAGAAGCCCGGCGTCGCTGAGATCGTTTGTGCTGACGAAGCCATCGCGTTGATTGCTGAAAACACGAATTCCGGCCCCCATCGCAAATGCTGGACTGACGCTCGTGATCGTGTCCTGTTCAGCCAGGACACCGATGTGGTCCGTGCGTTCGAGAAAGACCTCCACGAGGTCTGCCCCGGCCCGACATCCTTCTCCGAGCAAGGCTTCGAGCCGCTGCTGCCAAGCCGTCTGGGCCGGATCTAGCCCATGGTCTTGGCGTTCCGTTGGATGGGATGCAACCAAACCGCCCGAATGCGTCAAGCTCTGATTATGGAGAACTGAACAGAACAATGCCCGGCTTGCGCCAGGCATTGACAGATGCACGTTGTGAGATCTGGCCGACGGTGAGTCGTTTGCGATTGGCTAGCGCACGGCTGGCTGGTATTGGTCACTGCGCACAGGCGACATCAGGAAGAGGGATGCCATCTGCACTCCGTTGGCCAGCCAGTGGGGCAATTTGCGCACCAGCTTCAGGGGAGCAGGTGCGCTGCTGGCATCGGCTGCAGCCAGGGCAGCATTGTTGTTCACAAGGTTTTCAAGCCCATCCCAGAACTTGGGATTCTTGACATCGAGCACAACTGGGAAGACTCGTGCCGATGTCTCGTTGGTCTTGTCGATGACCATCCGGTCGTACTCGCGAGCGTCGAGACCCAGGGATTCATAAAACTCCTTACGAGCCACATCACGCACATACATGGTCGCGAAAACGGCCAGAAGAAAGAAGCGACAGAACAAACGAGCGCGAAAGCCGCGAACGGTGTCTGGCTGCGCTTTCATCAGGGCATCAAAGAAGTCGCCGTGACGGTTCTCGTCCTGACACCAGTTCTCGAAGAAGTTGAAGATTGGAAAGATCTTGCTGTCTGGGTTTTTCTCTAAGTGACGGAAGATGGCGATATAGCGCCAATAGCCAATCTTTTCTGAGAGATAAGTGGCGTAGAAGATGTATTTAGGCTTGAAAAATGTATACTTTTTGTTGGCAGTCAAAAAACCTAAGTCAAGCTGCAAGCCGAAGTCACTCATTGATTTATTGAGGAATCCAGCATGGCGTGCCTCGTCTCGGGCCATGTGCGCGAAACACTCAGCCAGGAGAGGATTACGCGTCTTGATCCGGCGACTCAGTTCTTTGTAAAGCAGAAAACCTGAGAATTCTGAGGTGCAGCTCTGCTCTAGAAATTCAACAAAAACTTCTCGTGTTTTGGGGTCGAGCTTCTCGGCGGCGCCGTCGAATTCACCATTACGGACAAAATGGTGGCGGTTGTAATCCTTTCGGAACTCTTCGCAAATGGCTTCTAGTTCCGCCTCGTTGGGGCGGAGGTCCATCGCCGCCATCTCATCGAAGTCGGTCGTATAGAAGCGGGGCGTCAGGATCGTGTCCTTGACCGGGTCCTTGATGGAAACGGCTGAATCCGCTGCTGCGGCTTCACTGACGGCGGTTGGGGGCACCATCGAATCTGAGCTTCAGTGGCAACCAATGTAGGCGGAGCACCGCTGATCAAGGTTGATCGTGTTAAGCCTCAGTTGCCACCCAACCATTTCTGGCCGTTGAGCCTTTGCAACAGACGGGATTGGAGCAGAGCCAGAGTCATTCGCTTCTCGTCGATCAGAAACGACTCGAGCAGGCTCGCATCCGTGCCCGGATCTGCAAGTGCAATGGTTTTGGAGGAGGTGATGGAAGCCTCTGAGAAACACAGCCAGAAACGGCGGCCAGGGGGCAGTTCGCCATGCACCATCCAGCATGTGCCACCGACAACAGGCCGTTCGCCTTGCCTGAGATCAAGGACGGCAGGGGTGATGTTGTGATCTTGCAATCCCTTCCGCAGGGCGGGAATCAGCTCTTCATGGATGAACGCCTCGAACGGCTTGTCTTCCGGCTTCGGCGGCTTAGCGACTTTATCTGCCTTCTTTGGCTTGTCAGAAGGTGCAGGAGTTGCTGCAGCTGGAGTTTCGCTCACCATGATGGCCTTCACTGGCGGAACTTTAGTCAGCGCAGGCAAGCAGTCACCAGCCCTCACCAGTCATCCGGCAGCGGACGATCCCAGTCGTCATCGAGGCTTGTCATGTCCGCAGTGGTCGTTTGTGGTTGTGTCGTTGTTGCCGCTGCAGTTCCTGCCCTTGAAACGTTCTGGGCTTGTGCAGGCTCTGGGTATCCCTTGTTTCCCCACTGGATAACCCTGAACGGAACAGCGACGGTTGGAGCGGGATCACGAACATCCCGTTCAGGCCATTGCACCGTGGCTTGTTGGTTGATCTCTGTTGTCTGTTGATGCGGTGTGAAAGGTTCTTGCTCCACAGAGGGGGGCCAGAACTGATCCTCAGGCTTGTCCCAGCCCAAGGGACGATGCACTTGTCTGCGCAGAGGAGCACTGGCAGCGGATGCCCCATAAGCAGCCAGAAAACTAAACAGACCAGCTCCTCCTGCTGCGACAGCCACCCAGGCTCCGATCGGAACTGCTGGGCTGCGCCAAGTGAGCAGTTTTAAGGACGTGGGTTGGCGCAGATTGAGGCTGGCCACGATCATGGCTGCCACTAGGGGGCTGAGGCTGGGCAGTAAGAGAAGCTTCTGGAGTCTGGTCATCCCTCTTCGTCTCGCCAGCGTTGAATCGGTGTGAGTGATTCACCAAGCCCATCGAACAGGCGCACCACCAGAAAATCGACCATCTCTTCGAGACTTCTCGGTTGGGTGTACCAGGCTGGGATCGGTGGAGCAATCCTTGCTCCAGCTTCAGCCAAGCTGGTCAAGTTGCGCAGGTGTATGAGGTTCCAAGGCATTTCCCTGGGCGCTAACACCAGAGGGCGACCTTCCTTGAGGTGAACATCAGCACAACGTTCAACCAGGTCGGTGGCGACACCTGCAGCGATTCTGCCAACGCTGCCCATGCTGCAGGGCACAATCACCATGGCGCGGGTGCGAATACTGCCGCTGGCAATCGTTGCCGCCTGATCATTCCAGCGGTGGCAGTGGAGGATTCCTTGATCGCAGCGGAGTCGCTCTCTCCAGAAGCCTTCCTGTGTTTGAGGATCGACAGGAACATTGACCCCCATTTCCGCTTTCCAGACCTCATGGGCACCCCTGCTGAGAACGAGGTGAACATGGCGATTGTTTTGCAAAAGCAGCTCAAGCGATCGCTCGGCCAGCTGTTGGGCTGAGGCTCCAGTGACCGCAAGGACGTAGGGCAGCAATGCTTGATCGTTCTGATTTGAATAAGTCACAGTGGCGGCGCTTGGCTTACTGGTCGCTCACTGCGACGGGAAGCGACTCCTTCCCCTGGCTCGATTCAGGCTCAGTTCCAACGATGTCGAGATCGATTTGATTACGGAGCACATCCACCTTGGTGACTTTGACGACGACTTCGTCACCCAGCTGATAGATGCGACGGTTACGCCTGCCAACGAGGCGGTTCTGGCGTGATCGGTATTCGTACCAATCATCGTTCAAGGAGCTGACGTGCACCATCCCTTCCACCCCTGAAGGCGGGAGTTCGACAAAGAAGCCATAGCTCTGTACACCGCTGATACGGCCTTTGTGTTCCTGCTCAACCATGGGTTCCGCACTGCGAGCCTGGGCCATCGCGATCAGATCCTTTTCCAGCTCGGTCTGCTGTCTGCGTCGGCTATTCAGACGCACCAGCTGACGTGGTTGGAACCCTTCGAGCAGTTTCTGTTCCTGACTGGCTGTCAGCAGAGGCCAACGGATGGCACCACCTGCGCCGCTTCGGCCAAGGTTCACCTTTTCCTTATGACGCACGCTGGGGCGATCTTTGCCTTCGTTGAGCAATGCAGCAAGAACATGCTGGTTAATCAGGTCTGTCGCATGCAGGGTTGGACAACACCATGGAGCTCCAGGTTGGAGGGATGGGATGGATTTGGTGTTGGGCAGAGGCGTTTCTCCATCCTCTTTCTCGGCATCAACATCGCTGAGAGCTCTTGCTCTGATCGCTCGCACCATTGGGTCAGGGAGCGCCTGACGCATCTGCAGATCGAGCATTCTCCGCAAAGGGCTGTCCTTAAAGGCTCGAGCCAGATCTGCCGCTGAGGGAGTTCCTTCATCATCCAGTTCCAAGGGCAGATCAAGACCCAAGGCAGTTTTGGCTACATCATTGAGCGTTGATGGTTCAGCTTCCGCGGCTTCAAGCACCAGGAATGGAAGATTGAGATCCGAGGCGTGTTGGGCCCAGCACTGGTCGGCTGCTCTGATCAGAACAGCGAGGATTGCATTGGGATCTTCTTCATTCAGGGGTGCCAGCCATTGATGGCGACACGAATCTGGCGATGCACAGCGCAGATCCCCAAGATTTTCTAGGGCTGGAGCAGGCAGGTCCAGTTCAATCCCCCCACGACTGCAGGCCTGCGCATGCAGACTTCGGGCACAGAAGATCAAGGTCTCGATCTGACCGAGCTGGTCCTTGAGAGGCTTAAGCGCCACCGGTACTGTGCGTGCCTTGGGCTTGCGGCTCGCCAAGGCGGCCAGGGCTTTAGCAGTCACGGTGGCGACCGGTCGCACCGTGCTGAGTTGAAACTCCCACTCGCCAATTGTGCCGTCGGCGCTGATATCAAGACGCAGCGAGATGGCGTCTTGGCTTGCATTCTCTTCGAAGCGGCTCGCTTGCGTCAGTGTCGTGTTCAGTAAAGGCTGCCAGGTCTCTCCTAAACAGAGAGCTTCTCCCTGATCTTGCAGCCAATGATCCATGCTGCTAGCCGGGTTAATCCTCTCAGCTATCGATGGGGCATGCAGCCAGAGACGGCTGCCGCCTTCATGGGGTTCCACATGAACTGCTGGCAGGCATGGAGCCTGAAGGCCAGCCCATGAACGGAGTAACAGCGAGGGTTGATCGGTGAGATCGACTCTTTTTTTGGTTGAAGGGGTCTTACTACTGGCTCGAGGAGCTGGTGGCCTTTTGTGCAGGTGGGCTTTGGTGAGAAGAAGCTCACGATCACCGGTAGGCCCTGCATCGAGGGGCAACGGTCGTGCGACGTGGCCACGAGCAGAAAACTGAGCCACCGGATATCGGTCGACCTCCACTTCGACAACTGAGGGTTCGTCGATTTCAGTCAGATGACAGACATCCGCTTCGGGCAGTTCGATGGTCGCGAGCACGCGATCATCGAGTGGTAAGGCCATCAGGCGTTCGTCCTGCTTTTCGAGCTGGGCGAGAAGGCTGGTGGTATTGCGTTCAAGAATGCATTGCACGCCCCCTTCGGGTGATCGACGACGACCACCCTCCCGTGTAATTCGCACAAGTACACGGTCACCGTTCCAGGCGTGATTGAGCTGGTGATCTCGAACGTAGATATCTTCACCGCCGTCTTCGCGGATGGCAAAGCAGAAGCCTTTGCTGCTGCAACGCAACCGCGCCTCAATCAGGCTTTCGTCTTGGCAACGGCTGACCTCGTCTTCTCCAGCGAGCTCGAGCACTCCAAGTTTCGCCAGGCTTTGCAGCGCCAGAGTTAGATGCTGCTTTTCAGCGCGGTTACTGAGCCGCAAAATCTTTTCGAGTTTTCCCGTTTCCAGAGATCCTGTTAGAGGGAGATGGTCGAGGAGATCGGCGACCGAGAACTTCATCGTTGGGTGTGAGCTGGCCGGCCTACAGGGCCGGGGGCGGTGATCACCTTGGACAGGCCCTTGAACCGGAGCTCAAGAACCACGCAGAGGATGTCCAGGTGTTGAAGGATTTTAGGTGCAGACCGGAATCAGTCTTCTCCTGAGCTTTTCAACGCTTTTGAGGACGACAACATCGGCCAGAGCAAACGGATGCCGATCAAAAGGAAGCCAGCAGAGGCCAGAAGCTGGAGCAGGTCAGCGGGCACAACGCTGGCCATGGATCCTCCTGCGAGTGCCCCGATCAGGCTGGCCAGTACAAGAGCGCTCGACGAGCCAATGAACACAGCCAGTGGTCGGTTGGATGTGCCGCTGATCGCCACGGTTGCTAGCTGAGTCTTGTCACCCAGTTCGGCAAGAAACACAGTGACGAAAGTGGAGGCAAGCAGTGGGAAATCCATCTGATCTAAGCCTTCAAAGTGAAAATTGAGTGATGGATTGCAGGGCTTGAAATCCAAGCCAGAGACCCAATCCCACCATCAGCACTCCCGCCATCTGTTCCAAACGCTCTGGGGGGAGAATTGTGGAGAGCCAACGCCCTACCAGCACGCCAACCAAGCTGGAACAGATCAGGGCGAACGCTGCCCCAACAAACACCAACCATGGTTCACCCGACTGGGCGGACAGGAGAAGGGTGGCGAGCTGGGTTTTGTCACCTAGCTCTGCCACGAAGACAGTGGTGAAGGTGCTGAGCAAAACCGCCGTGAAGCCCATCCCCGGCTTCGATTGATCGTCCTCAGCTGGTACTGGATTCACGACACCAGTGTTGGAGGTTTCGATCTCAGGCATCTCGTTTCCTTGATCCCGAAACAATCTGATTGAACCTACGCAGTTCCCGACTCCGGCCTCCGTACACAGACCGGATCTGTTGATGACAGCAGGAGATCGCAAAGCTGTCGGCTTGCTCTGGCGGAACTTCAAACAAGCTCGCGAGGCTGGTCACCCGACAAAAATCAGGCCGATCGTCATAAATCCGACAGCGCCTTCCACCACTGTCGTAATGCCTACACCAACCGTCGACACCGACCAAGTCAAGATAGATCTCGCGTTGTTCATCGTTAAGCACTTCGAGTGCCTCCGGTCGCTCGTCAGGAGCTAGACGACAGCATGCACCGCATTGACTGATACAGCTCCAAGAGGGTTTTCCCCTTGCCATGGCCTCTCTGCTGTGACGCTGTATCACAGTGGCAGGGAATGGTGCCTGGAATCGAGTGACATGTTCCGTAGCCTAATGAGATCATTGCGTCGGATCACCGCACAATCTCCATGGGTATTGACTTCCATCTGATTTCCAACTTCGCGGCACTCGCGCTGATTGCTCTTGCTGGGCCGGCAGTGATCTTCATCTTGTTTTACCGTCGCGGCGCTCTTTGAAGCAGGCTTAAGGCGTGATACACAGGCTTTCTTGCAATTAGACGGCCTGTGTACGCGGCTATCACAGCGGCCATCACCACTCCGGCAAATAACTGTTGATCTCCAGCCAGGCGCCAGGCAAAAACGATGGAGACGAGGGGCAGTTGTGTCGCCCCCGATAAGCCTGCAGAAAGTCCTAGAGCGATCCCAAGGTGTTGGCTCACCCCCATCACAGCGCAGATGGTGTATCCAAGCAGTGCCCCAAAGGTGAGGGATGGATCGATCAATCCTCCGGGCACCCCTGGGGCAAGGGCGAGCATCGGACCGATCACCCTGACCAGCGTGATCCACAAACTTGTCAGGCCTGCAGACAGATTTCCCCCATTCGGATCAGCGTTGGGCATGCCCTCTCTGATCAATTGTCGGATGAGGGCCTCACCATCAGATGTGCTGGTGCCCCAGCTCGCAAGCGCCAGAATTGTGAGTGCACCGCCTAGACAGAGGCCGGTTCGAATTGGGAAGCGCTGAACAAAAGGGGCGATCCAACCACTGCTCCAGACCAGTCCTCTGTTGAACAATCCACCCACGACTCCACCGGCAAGACCGATGGGGATCGCCAACAGAAGTTGCTCAGATTCAGGCGTCATCACATTGATGACGCCGAGACCGAACAGAGGCACTCCACCAAAGTTGCTAAAACCGGCTGCGGCAACACTGACGACAAGGGCCGGCCAGATCGTTGTGATGGCGTAATCGGTGGTGAGCTCCTCGAGCATGAACACCGCGCCTAGCACTGGAGTATTGAATCCGCCTGCCAGGCCTGCTCCACCACCGATCGCCACCAGTTGTCGTTCATTCAGGCTGGGAAGCCACTCTCCGCAGCGTCGTTGCAGAGCTCTGGCCACAGCGGCTCCTACTTGGACAACTGGACCCTCCCTTCCGAGGGGAAGCATTGCCGTTGTGGCAATGGACCAGAGCACACCACGTTGAATCGTTCCCGGTGCCGCCATTGCACCCGCCATCAGCGCCGGATCCTCTAGCGCATTCATGGTGGAGGGGATGCCTGAGCCTGCGCCGGCTTTCCAGGGACCACGCTGAAGCAACAGCAGGATTGGCATCACCGCTAACGGCATCAAACAGACCAGCAGGCCTGGGGCTGACCATTCACCGGCTTCGGTTGGAAGCAAGTCGAACAGTTTGTCTTGTAAACGATCGACAATGTTCAGAGGCCAACAGGCCAATCCAATGGCGATACCGACCACCAACAGGCCGATGAAATGACGCACCAGGCTGCGCAGTGATGAGTATTTGCGGTCAAGTAGTTCTGGGAAGAGGTGATGGCGGTGCCTCGGATCCAAACTCATGGCTGCAGTCCGAGGCCGATCGCGGCCTCTTCGATCAGGGCTGCAACGTAGGGGTGCGAGGCCCTGTTGTCGTCGCACTGATGTAGGCCGTCATCGCGGTAATCAATCACGAGCTTCTGGCCGGAAGCATTGGCGAGGACGATCGTTCCAGGCTTCACTTGTTCGCACTGATACTCCTGGCCATGACGTTGCAGCACGATGGTTGGGTGATGGGCACGAATGGCCTGGATCTCCAGCTGCAGTCGTTCCTCTCCTTGCCATCGATTCAGATAGAGCCTGAAGGCGAGGTCAATCCGTTCTGGAGTGGAGGCTCCTCCTTTCCATCGCCAGGCGATGCCGTCATGCAGTGTTTCTCCCTGCCTCAGGCGTAAGCGGAGATGACCTCCCCGCAGCTGACGCTGATCAATCACCTCACAATCACGTGCCCAGAACAATGGAGTTGGATTGCCGATTCCAAAAGGTTCGAGTTTCTGCAACGACGACCAAAGGCCTCTGTCGATCTGATCGAATCGCAGTAGAGCCTCTGGCTGCAAAACAACTCCCTGATGGCGCGACGTCATCCATTCAGCGGCGACGTCATTCAGCTGCTCATGCAGTGCCGCAACCCGCTCTGGCTTCACGGTGAAACCACCAGCGGCAGGGTGTCCTCCAAAACGCTCAAGGTGCTTGGCACAGGCGTGCAGGGCTTGGTCGACAGCAAAGCCTTCTGGTGCGCGGACAGAGGCCCGCATCAGTCCATTGCCTTCTGCTGCCAGCAACGCGGCTGGACGTTGGTAGTGATCCATCAGTCTTGCCGCGACGATGCCAATCACCCCGTGGTGCCAATGCCCTTGAGCTAGGAGCAGAAATGGAGGCAGAGGTTGCGCGTCTGCCTCGACAAGGGCCATCGCTTCCGCCTCGATCGCGTCACACAGTTCGCGTCTCTGGCGATTCAATCCATCACATTGTCGTGCGAGTTGCACTGCTGTGTCGGCGTTGTCTTCAGTAAGCAGATCCACCACCAGTCGTGGCTCACCAAGTCGACCCACCGCATTGATCCGTGGCGCGATTTGAAAGCCAATATCGTCAGCTCTCAAAGGTCGTTCTTCGAGTCCACTGAGCTGCTGCAAGGCCTTTAATCCAGCGCACTTTGTTCTGTGAAGACTGCGAAGTCCTTCCTGCAACCAAACTCGATTCGCCCCGGTGAGGGGTGCCATGTCTGCGATCGTACCGATACAAAACAGGTCCCTTGCACTGGTGATCGCGTCAGGTTGATTCAGAGCCTCGGCGAGACAGCGTGCCAGCACGAAGGCCAGTCCCACCCCCGCCAATCCTCGATACGGAGAATGTTCAGGTGTGGTGGCAGGGTGCACCAAGGCCAGAACCTGCGGTGGTGGGTCCGGGATGGTGTGGTGATCGGTGATGATCACTTCCACTCCAAGAGCTCTGGCGGTACAGAGTGCTTCTGCTGCTGCCACACCGTTATCGACGGTCACAAGCAGATTGACTCCGTCAGCGTGGAGCTCCTCAACCATGCGTGAGTTGAGTCCATACCCATCGTCCATGCGACTGGGGATCGCGGCAATTGGCTGGGCCTGAAGGGCTTGAAGCGCTCGGATCAACAACGCTGTGCTGGTCATGCCATCAGCGTCGTAATCACCGCAGATCGCGACCCGTTCCTGTTGCTCACAGGCGATGACAAGACGAGCTAGAGCAATCTTGAGATCGGGGAAGTGGCCGTCGGCAGGGGGCAGATCCGGAGGCTGAATCCAGGCTTCAGCGCTCTCAACTGTTTCGGTGCCTCTCCTTGCCAGCACAGCACGCAGCGCAATCGGCAGGGCGACACCGGAGAGTGGATTTCTCCCTGCGGGACGGGGCAGTTGCCAGAGCTGTGGGAGAACGGCTGTGGGCAAAGAGATGAAGCATCAAGTCTCTGCATTGTGGGGCTGATCCAAGCTGGGTGAACCCTTGGCAGTGAGGATTCATGCCCCGATTGCAAGCGGTCTTCTGGGACGTGGATGGAACCCTTGCCGATACGGAGATGGATGGCCATCGCCCGGCCTTCAACCAGGCCTTTGCTGATTTGGGATGGGGCTGGCAGTGGAATCGGGCTGAGTACCAACGGTTGTTGGCCATACCGGGAGGGACCCAAAGGGTTGCCCAATACGCCATCGAACGGGGAGAGGTACTCGACGCCACCCAGCTCGAGGACTTGCGTCGTTGCAAACAGCTTCACTATCTCAATCGCATCCGTGGCGGCGCTGTGAGCTTGCGGCCTGGAGTGAGTCGGCTGCTCAATCAGCTCGTCCACGCAGGACTTCAGCAGTGGATTGTCACCAGCAGTGGTCGCGCCTCGGTCGAAGCACTTCTGGAAGGTCTTTTTGCCAATGCAGACGTTCCCTTCGATGGCGTGGTGAGTGCCAACGATGTGGAACGTCACAAGCCCTATCCCGACCCTTATCTCTGTGCGCTGGAGCGCAGTGGTGCAGACCTTGATGGATCCCTTGCAATCGAGGATTCTGCGGCCGGTCTGATTGCTGCTCACGAGGCTTCTCTGTCTTGTTTGGTCACGCCTTCTCTCTGGGATCAGCAGTTACCAAAGCAGTTACATCGCGCTTGCGCCGTCTTCAATCACCTTGGCGAGGCGACCCTCCCACATCTCCAAACGTCAGGCCCCCCTTGTGCCAAAGGCATGGTCACGCTGGAGTATCTGCAATCTCTTGTTGATTCAACCTGCTGATGGCGCTCCAGCTCACCCGCTATGCACGTCTTCAGCGCCAACTTGGCCAGCAGCTTCGCCCTGCCTTCACCGGACCATGGAAGCGTCGCAGCATCGGGGTTTTGGCCCTGTTGATCGGCTTTTTTGTGGGCAGCAATTTCACCACTTATTACCTCCAGAAGATTGGTCAGCGCCCCGTTGTGGTGTTGGTGTTGGTGTTGCTCGTTGAATTGATGATCCGGTTGCGCACCAAAGTCGTTGCGGATCCTTGGCCGATGTCGTGGTTGGCTCTCGACAACCTCAGGATCGGGGTTGTGTATGCCGTCGTTCTTGAGGCCTACAAACTTGGTTCCTGAGCATCGTTTGGACTTGTCTGCTTCCGTTCCAGGCCATGCCGATCTGCTCGAGCGGCTTGGATGGTCGGAACCCCAGGCCTGGGTTGAGCACTGGCAGCAACGAGGCGGAACCACACTGGCCTTGGCAGCCTGGCCATTTCCAGTGGCAGCAGATTGGTTGTGGTGTGTTGGTTTTCCTCTGCTGACAAGACTTGAAAGCTGTTGTGGATGCTTGCCACGCCAGTTGATCGGTCTTAGCGGTTTGCCTGGCTGCGGAAAAAGCAGTCTTGCCAAATGGATTGACATGGCTGCATCTGAGCTGGGCCTGTCCGTTTCGGTGGTGTCTCTCGATGATTTCTACTGGCCCGCATCGGAGATGGACCAGGCGATGAGGGGCAATCCCTGGTCAGTTCCCCGCGCTCTGCCTGGAAGTCATGATCTGGTTCTGATCCAGGAATGTTTGGCCAGATGGCGCCAAACCGGCGAGTTGCGCATCCCTCAATTTGATAAATCTCTTCGCGGGGGCCGAGGCGATCGTTGTGGTTGGCAGCACTCCAGTGCAGATGTTCTGTTATTGGAGGGTTGGTTCTTGGGGGCGTCACCGCAAGCGAATCGAAGCCTTGACCCTGAGCTGACGGCCCAAGAGCTGAGCTACCGCCAGCAGGCGTTGACCAAGCTGGAGGATTACCAATGGCTGTGGCAATCACTCGATCAGCTCTGGCATCTGCGGGCACCCGGTGTGTTTGCCAGCCGACTCTGGAAACAGCAACAGGAACAAAGCATGGAGTCCAGAACGGGTGTGCGTCTGTCGACTCAAGAGCTAGAAGGTTTTATTCGAATGATTGAAACGGCTCTTCCGCAAGAGTCTCTTCAGTCGATCAATCAAGCTGATGTTGTGGTCGAGCTCACGGATGAGCGCGTCATCCGTGAGCTGCGCTAACGCTCAGCTTTCGCTGTCGTCAACCTCGGAGACCGGATAGACAAATCCCTGGGCACGACCGCTCAGCACTGATTTTCCAAGTGACATGGCGCGTTGCGCCGCTGTGGCCGCCTTGGCCTTCCAGACAGCATGGCGCTGATTGCGCTTGCCCTTGGAGGTTTTCTTCTTGGGTACAGCCATTGCCGGCGAACTTCAGCCAAACGATGATCTTCCCCTGTCGAGAGTCCTCTCGTCAAATCGCTAGGCTTTTATCAACGCTGAAACGCTGTGAGTTCAGGCCCTTCGGACCGCCCCCAGAGCCCTGACACCCTGGCTCGTCCCAAGTCGGAATCCAAACCGATCTACAGCGAATTACTCCGCGAGATCCGATCGGGCGACGTCAAGGAATTGACGTTGATTCCACAGCGTCGTGAGGTCTTGGTGGAGTATTCGGACGGTCGCAAGGCAACCGTCTCGATCCTTGCCAACGATCAACAGGTTTTACGTACAGCTGAATCTGCCGGGGTTCCTCTCACGGTTAAGGACTTACGCCAGGAACAGGCTCTTGCGGGGGTCGTGGGCAACTTTGGCCTGATTCTGTTGATTGTTGTTGGTCTTTCCTTCCTGCTGCGACGTTCTGCACAGGTTGCTAATCGTGCGATGGGTTTCGGCCGAAGCCAGCCGAGGGTGAAACCACAGGACGATCTCAACGTTCGCTTTGAAGATGTCGCTGGCATCAGCGAAGCCAAGGATGAACTGCAAGAGGTGGTCACCTTCTTGAGAGAACCTGAGAGTTTCATTCGGCTTGGAGCCAAGATCCCACGTGGTGTTTTGCTTGTTGGCCCCCCTGGAACAGGAAAAACGCTTCTTGCCAAGGCGATTGCTGGCGAGGCCGGTGTTCCTTTTTTCTCAATGGCGGCCTCCGAATTTGTCGAGTTATTTGTGGGTGTCGGTGCCTCTCGTGTGCGAGATCTGTTTCGGCAGGCAAAGGAAAAGTCTCCCTGCATTGTTTTCATTGACGAGATTGATGCGGTTGGTCGTCAGCGCGGAGCAGGAATTGGTGGTGGAAACGATGAACGTGAGCAGACCCTGAATCAACTGCTCACCGAAATGGATGGCTTCGCTGATAACTCGGGTGTGATTTTGTTGGCGGCTACGAATCGCGTTGATGTGTTGGATACCGCCTTGATGCGGCCGGGTCGTTTTGATCGCCGTATCCATGTGGATTTGCCCGACCGTCGAGGTCGTGAGGCCATCCTTGCGGTCCATGCCCGCACGCGCCCACTCGATGACCGTGTGGATCTGGCTGAATGGGCGAAACGAACACCCGGTTTCTCAGGTGCTGATCTGGCCAATCTCCTCAATGAGGCGGCCATCCTCACGGCACGTCAAAACGCCAATGCCATCGGTGACGAGCAGGTTGAGTGCGCGCTCGAACGAATCACGATGGGGTTGACAGCAGCTCCTCTCCAAGACAACGCCAAAAAACGACTGATTGCCTATCACGAAATCGGCCATGCATTGGTGGCAGCGCTGACGCCTCAGGCTGGGACGGTCGACAAGGTCACGCTCTTGCCTCGAAGTGGAGGGGTTGGTGGTTTCACCAGGTTTTGGCCAGATGATGAGGTGATTGATTCCGGTCTGATCACCCGGGCAGCGCTGCGGGCCAGGTTGGTTGTGGCTTTAGGTGGTCGAGCCGCGGAAATCGTCGTCTTTGGCTCTGGAGAGGTGACCCAAGGTGCAAGCGGTGATTTGCAAATGGTGAGTCAGCTTGCAAGGGAAATGGTGACCCGCTTTGGTTTTTCGCAGTTGGGCCCGGTGGCTCTCGAGGCCGCTGGCAATGAGGTCTTTCTTGGCCGTGACCTGATGCATGCGCGCCCCACCTATGCCGAAAGCACAGGTCGCGAGATCGATGCTCAAATCCGCTCCCTTGCAAAGGACTCCCTGAATGAGGCCATTGCCCTGCTTGAGCCGCGTCGCGAGATTATGGATCGCCTTGTCGAATCACTGATCGCTGAAGAAACACTGCATACGGAGCGTTTCATGCAACTCGCCGGCCTTTCGAGCAGTAGCCAGTAATTTGGGTTAGCTGATCGCCAGGGATTGAGTCGTCCCAATCGAGGTAGGAGTCATCGCCAGCTTGAATGTCGACCGTGGCGTCGGCGTCAATTCTGGCTTGGTTCGGCCATTCTTATCCTGGCCTTTGTCTTGCTCTGCCGTCTTCAGGTTGAGTGGCTCTGGTTCGAGCAGTTCTCTCTCCAGACGGTGCTTGTTAAGCGCTGGACTTTTCAGATTATCGCTGGCTTTTTAGCCTTCACGGTCGCTTCGCTTGGAGCCTTTTGGCGAAGTTCTTGGCTGCAGCTCTCTGACGATCATTCCTCAGTTTCATCGGACGATTCCCATCGCTTTGCTCTGAGCGGATGGCGTTATGGCTTGATGCTGTTGATCACTGCGGGGGCGGTCGTTGTTGCTCTGGCGGTGTTGATGCGTTTGGCCTGGCTGGCTTGCACCAACCCGTTCAGCCTTGGCCATTGGTGGGAACAACCAATGACTGGTCACCCATCGATTGCTTGCACCCTTCTTCTCTTGATCGCTGTTGCACTCATTGCGCGATCGCGGCGGATTCGAACGGCACCATTGTTCATTTTTGGCAGCTTATGCACCTGTTTCACTGCTGCTCGGGCTTGGGGATTGTGGGCACTGGCCCTGAATATTCCTGCAACCGGTGAGCTTGAGCCTCTTTTCGGTGCCGATGTGAGCTTCGGCTTAGGTCGTTTCTCTGCGATCGCACTGCTGTTGCAGTTGCTACTCGCACAGCTTGTTCTGACAGTCGCTACAGCACTACTGCGTCGCTTTAGCCGTCCTGCCGATGTTTCTAACTGGTCATTCCCCGGGCTCCAACCGATTGAACGGCAGCGACTTCGCCCATTCCTGGCGCTGATTCTTGCTTTGCTTGCCGCATTGCTCTGGTTGTCTCGTCATCAATTGCTGTGGACCCAGGACGGCGTTGTGGCAGGCGCTGGATGGCTTGATGTGCATTTGGTTTTGCCATTGCGCCAGATCGAGTCGTTGTCGATGTTGGCGCTGGCTGTACTGGTGCTGCCTTTGCCGTGGGCGATCCATCGCCGCCAATGGCGCGCCTGGGCCACAACACTCTTGTTCGCTGCACTGTTGGCTGAACTGCTGCTCACACCATCACTCGATTGGCTGGTGGTTCGGCCCCGTGAACTCAAGCTTGAACGTCCATATCTCACCCATGCGATAGCGGCCACTAGACGAGCATTTCAACTCGATGCGATCACGACCAGGTCGCTCAATCCAGCCTCCAGGGTCCGTCCAGAGGATCTCGTTGAAGGTGCCAGCACTTTGGACAATGTTCGACTCTGGGATAGTCAGCCGTTGCTGGCCACAAATCGGCAATTGCAGCAGCTGCGCGTTTACTACCGCTTTTCCAGTGCTGCCGTTGACCGATATCAAATCACTGCCGATCCAGGTCAGCGACAGCAAGTCATCATCACGGCAAGGGAACTGGATCAGGCCGCACTCCCCGATCGCTCTCGTACGTGGCTCAATCGTCACTTTGTCTTTACCCATGGTTACGGTTTTACTCTGAGCCCTGTGAATACACGGGCCGTTGATGGATTGCCTGAATACTTCATTAGCGACTTGGGTAAAGCCACCCGTATTCAAGGAAATGAATCGTTGAGTATCACTCAGGAAGATGTAGAAAAGCGGGTGCCAATTGGTCGTGCAGCCTTGTATTTCGGCATGTTGCCATCCCCTTATGCCATTGCTCCTACAAGCGTGCAGGAGTTTGACTTTCCTGAAGGCGATGAGAATACTTATAACCACTATTCCGGCAATGCAGGAGTTCCTTTGTCAAACCCCTGGCAACGGCTTACAGCAGCGGTTTACCTCAAGGAGCCACGCTTGCTGAATACGGGATCACTGAAGACAAGCTCCAAGCTTCTTCTGCGCCGAGATGTACGTAAGAGAGTGAAAGCACTGGCTCCATTTCTCTCATTTGAAGGTGATCCCTATCTTGTCTCAGTGCCGATCGAAGGTGAACAAGCAGGTTATGACAGTGCACAGAATCAGTATTGGATCGTTGATGGCTATACCAGCTCAAGTACCTATCCCTACGCAGCCGATCTGCCAGACGGCACTTCGATGCGCTACGTGCGGAATTCCGTGAAAGCTGTTGTTGATGCTTACAACGGAAATGTTCATCTCTATGTGAGTGAGCCGGATGATCCGATGATTGGTGGATGGATGAAGCTCTTCCCGGAGCTTTTTCAGCCGTTAGATGCGATGCCAACACAGTTGCGCGATCATCTAATGGTTCCCAGTCATATGTTTCAACTCCAGGTTCAACAATTACTCCGATACCACGTCACCGACCCGCGTACCTTCTATAGCGGTGATGATGTTTGGCAGGTCCCCTTAGAACTTTACGGTCAACGCCAAATTCCAGTCGCTCCATATCACATCACTGCACAGCTCACGCCCGCGCAGCGTTCAGAGTTTCTATTGCTTCAACCACTCACCCCGTTGGCCCGTCCCAATCTTTCAGCCTGGCTGGCCGCACGTAGCGATAGTCCTCATT
>MDSW01175280.1_pt1 | contig 20327 bp, 11 predicted proteins | sample 811171 | NCBI WGS metagenome assembly MDSW01 (sample SAMN05326641, study PRJNA326480) | marine metagenome | isolation source: seawater | place: Atlantic Ocean: North West | collected 2012 | reverse complement strand
GTTCGTTCGTTCGCCCCCCCGCCGCGCGGTGTCAGAAGAGCCACTCCTTGCAGTTCGCGGTCCCGCAGAAGCACCGCATCACCTTCTGCAGATCCTTCCCTCGTTTCCCCGGGGAGTAATCGATGCAGAGCTCCTCCCCCGCGGCGACGTCTCGCGACGCGAAGAATCCCACGCGCGCGACTCTCGGCACTCGGCGCATCCGCTCGCGCGCCGCCGCCGCCTCCTCTTCGTCCCCCCGCCGCTCGCCCCCCCACGCGTTGTTCACCTCGAACGTCGTCACGTTCGGCTCGCACGAGTGGTTCAGCATCCGCGCCGCGTTTCCGTACATCGTCGGGTCCAGGGTGAACGATTCCCGGTCGTGGCCGCTGAAGGTGGCGTGGATGTCGTGCAGGTAGAAGAGCCCGAGCTGCGAGTAGCTGCGCTCTCGCCTCGTCGCCTCCGTGGACGTGATCACCTCCCCGATGTACTCGATGATCAACTGCCCCTTCGGAATCGCCTCCCGCGCCTTCACGCCGTACCCCTTCCCGTTGTTTGATTGGAATATGTGCAGGTTGAAGAGCGGGCCGGCGCCCGACTGCAGCGCGAGGTACGCGCAGCGGCCGCCCGCGCTCTCGTGGAGATCCCGCACGGGGCCCATGCGCGCGACGAGCATCGGCTCGAGCGAGCGCCGGCAGCAGCACCGCGCGTCCGCCCGGGGCTCGATCGTGTACTTACCCGTGCCGTCGTTCGCGCTGAAGATGCGGTGGCGGATGTACGTGAACGGCACGAGGACGTCGCTCGGCTTGCAGTCCGCCGTGATCTTCGGCTCCCACTCGAAGATGGGCTTGAGCGGGGCCGACTCTCGCTCGCGCGGCGGCGGCGGCGGCGGCGGCGAGGGCGTGCGCTTGCGCTTCGGCGCGGGCGCGGCGGGGGGTTTCGGCGCGGGCTTCTTCTTCTCTCTCGGTTCTTTCGGCGGGGGAGGTTTCGGGTCCTTCTTTCGCGGGGGACGCTCCGGGGGTTTCGGGCGGACGTATCGGTTCGGCGCGTTCTCCGGGTTGCACCGACCGTCGCACAGCTCCCGGAGGCAGAAGAACTCCGCGTCCTCCTTCAGCGGGAGCCCCTCGGTCGGGAACCCGTCGCGCCGCGCGCGATGGAACAGGTCCTCGCCCACGTCGTTCAGCGTCTCCACCTCGATGAAGTGCGAGCCCCCGTGCCACGTCCACACGTCCTCGGGCGTGTCATCCGGCCAGCGCTTCCCGCGGCACCGCCCGAGCCACTTCACGCACACCGGGCGCTCGTTGCTCGGATCCACGCGCTCGATGATCCCGCGCCAGGGGTCCCGACTGTTGCCGTTGGAGACCTCGACCCACCGGCCGGGGACGCAGTCATCGATCGTGATGACGTCGATCGAGATGACGTCCGCCGCCGCCTCGGGCGCCGCCGACGGTCGCGCGGGAGACCCCGCCATCGCGCCACCACCGGTGCGCGGCGCCCCGGAATCTGCGCGCACCGGCGAGGATCGGTTCGTTTTCGTCGTGGTTCGTTGGTTTCTGGCGAGCGACGAGTTCTTCGACGATCCACCCACACGCGCCGGCGCGTTCGTCGACGTCCGCTCGCGCTCGCGCGCATGGCGGTGCTCGAGGACCTCGCGTCCTCGGACGACGAGGACGCCGCTTCGCGCGCGGATCGCGCGGCGTCGGCGCCGAACATGAGCTTCGACGACATGCTGAAGCAGGCTGGCGAGATCAAGCAGCGGCAGATGCGGGACAAGCGTCGCGCGTGGGAGGCGACGGCGGAGTTCATGAAGAACACCATCGCGTACGACAAGAACGAGACCTACCTCGACCTGCGCTCGAACGCCACCGTCGCCGACCGCGTCGCGTTCGCGGAGCCGATCAAGGCGGAGGGGAACGCGCTGTTCGCGGAGGGGAAGTACGCCAAGGCGATGGACAAGTACACCGAGGCGGTCGCGGTGCTCCGCTACTGGAACCGCGTCGCGGCGGACAAGGAGCAGCGCCTGGAGTGTCACAGGGACGACGAGGCCCTGCCGGAGGACTCTCCCGAGCGCCGCGCCGCGACGCGGTTCCTCGTCTCCGTGTTTCTCAACGCCGCGGCGTGCGCCCTGAAGATGCGCCCGCCGCGAGGCGACCCCGAGCAGGTGGTCTGGATCTGCGGCGAGGCGCTCGCCATGGACCCGAGATGCGCCAAGGCGTACTACAGGAGGGCGATGGCGCGCGTGCAGATGGACACCGCCGCCGCGCTGGAGACGGCCGTCGCCGACCTGAAGCGCGCGAGCGCGCTCGCGCCGAACGACGCGACCGTGAGAGCCGCGCTGGAGACGCACCGCGCCGCGTGCGACGCGCAGCGGAAGAAGGACAAGAAGACATACGGCGTCATGTTCGCGGCGGACGCGACGCTGTACTCCGCGGAGGAGACGGAGACGGCGACGGAGACGGCGGCGGCGAAGAAACCCTCCGCGCCCGCGCCCGCGGACCCGTTCGAGGGGATGAGCGAGGAGGAGTTCAAGGCGCGCGCGAGATCGAGCGGGATCGACCTCGACGACCCGGCGGTGCGGCGGGAGATGGAGGGAAGGGCGAGGGCGCGGATGCTCGAGCGAAGGAGGCGAGAGGAGCGAGCCAAGGCGGAGGAGCTCGGGATCGATCTGGACGACCCGGAGGTGAAGCGCGTGCTGGAGCTGCTGGACAGGGAGGAGAGGCGGAAGGCGGAGGCGCGGGACGCGTACCGCGCGTGGGCGCGACGGTGGTTCGACAAGACCAAGTGGCTCAACGTGCAAAATGTCCTCTACGCGGCGTTGGCGGTGAGAGGGCGCGCCCGGCGCGACGCTTCTTTTTTTCGCCGCAACTCGCGTCGCGTCGCGTCGCGTCGCGCCGCGTACTTCCCCCCCCGCTCCGCGCTCGCTCCCTCTGACCGTCACGTGCTCCTCTCCGTCCGTTTCGTTCCCCGCAGGCGAGCGTTGTGATGCGTGTCGTGTCCGTCATCCGCGAGGGCGGCCCGGGCGCGCGGCACCCGGGCGACCCCTCCGCGGGGGAGGACGACGACTTTTACGACTTCTAAATATGACGCGCCCGTCGTCGCGGGTGACTTTCGCAGTCACCCATTCGCGTCGGCGCGGTCTTCTCGTAGCTACGCGCGCGCGTTCGCGCGATGCGTTCCCCCTCCCGTCCGCCCCCTCGACGTCATCATCGTTCAACGCCTCGTGAAGGTGGCGAACAGCCCCCCCCGGCCGCGGCCGGTCGCGCCGAGCGCGGCGGCGGCGGCGTCGGCGGCGCACGTCCCGTCGCACGCTTTTCCCCATCGCCGCGCGAGTGCCCTCGCCGCCGGCAGACCCACCGGCTCGAACGCCCACGCCGCCGCCGCGGCGAGGCACAGGACGAACACGACGAGGACCGCGGCGTACGCGAGCGAGCTCACGTTCACCTTGACGATGTCTTCCCTGTCCGCGCCCACGCTCTCTATGTGCTCCTCCATGAGCTTGTTTCGCGACTGCGACGATGCAGGTTGCAGGCGGGCGAGGACGTTTGTTTTTAGCGGGTCGGACGAGACGCCATGGGGCCGGGCCCTTCATTTGACCGACGAGCGAGGGTCTGAAGGAACGAGGGCAAAAAGAAAAGATCGCAGGGGCCCGACCCCCCCCCCGTGACCGCGAGGAGGCGCGGGGTGGGGGGGAGGACACGAGCGAGCGCGAGCGTTGAAATGGGCGGCGTACCTTCGCGGCTTCGAGTTCGTTCGTTCGCTCCGCCAGCTTAGCCTGGAACAGCGGGCGGGGGGGGGGGAAGGCGAGGGCGGTCAGATTTCGTTCGAGCGCGCGCGGTCTGCGCGCGAAAAAACGGCGAACGACGATTCGAGGTTTCCGCGGCGTCCCGTCTCGAATCCGCACGCGCGCACCTTCATCTCCCTGACCTGCGCGGTGAGGGACTCCACCGTCCTGGGCGCGGCGCCTCGCGCGCCGTGCGCGTACGCGTCGTCCGCGTACGGAACCGTCCGCCGTCCCGACGGCGCGCCGGTCCTCCCCTCAAAATATCGCTCGAAGGCCGCGTCTCTTTGGCCCCCTTCTTCGCGCGCGGAGCCCCGCCCCTGCCCCTCCCCGGACCTCTGGCGCACGGGCGCCGGGCCGAAGACGTCGCCGTGGTATCTCACTTCCTCGGCCGTCATGCTCGCTCGAGTCGGAGACCGCGCCGCGTCCGGGGCGCGCGCGCGGACGCTCGAGGAGAAGTGCCCGGCCGCGGCGCAGGAAACACCCTGTCACTTGTACAACTGAAGGTTTGATTTTCTGCGATACGATCGTTCAACACGGAGAACTCCCACCACGCACACCGCCCCAAATTCTCCTCCTCGTCACGGCACTCTGCACTGACGACGTTCGACGCCGCGTGATGACGCGCGACGAAGAGCGTTTGGTGCCTGCGATTTGTTATTTCGCCCGCGCGCGTTCTCCACCCCTCGCCCTCCCCCCGCCCTCGCGCGGGTGGACGCCATGAAGTCGTCCACCGCTCACCGCGCGTATCTGTTCCTGATTCCGGTGCTCGTGGTGCTGGCGCCGCGCGTCGAGCCTCTCGTGGCGTCCATCTCGTCGGTGCGCCTCCTCGCGTTCCCTCGCGCCTCGCGCGCCCGACGAAATCGCGACGCGCTGACGACGACGCGTCCCTCCCCGTCTCCACGCAGAGGCCCGTGACGTGGGTCAAGCACGTGCTCGTGTGCGTGAACGTCCGGCGGGACTCGCTGACGAAACGCCACGGCGGCCACGGTCTCGCGTACGCGTACGTCGCCTCCATGCTGGCGACGTTCGCGAGCCGCGTCGCGTTCGCGGGCCTTCAGATGCACTTCTTCCCCGCCCCCGGCGACGGTCGCGTCGAGCGGCGGCTCTGGGAAGCCACCGCGTGCTGGGCGATCGTCAACGCGCTCCCCGCGTCCTGGTTCCTGTACGCGTGCGGCCCCAAGCCCCCCGCGCGCGTCGCGCGCGCGGCGATGTACCTCGCCGCGGCGCTGAATAAGTACCGCCAGGTGAGGCGCGCGGCGAAGGCGACGGCGAACGTCGAACGCGTCGTCGCGCGCGTCGCCATCGTCGCCTGCGTCGGCGCGGCGAGCACGCTGAGCCGCGCGGTGACGGACCAGTGGGTCACGGGCGCCGCGGAAGACGGCGGCGAGGTGTGGCTCCAGGCTCTGGTTCGCGTCGCGAGGGAGGCGGCGGTGAACGCGGGATACGGCGCGTGGGAGTTGGCGGCGGCGAGCGGGGCGCTGGAGCGCGCGCTCGGGGGTTGGCGCGCGATGGCGTGCGCGGCGCAGGACGGGAGGTGGCTGTGCGCGCCCGGGGAGTGGGACGCGGTGACGATCGCGAGGCAGACCGCGCGGGTCGCGCTGATGGCGGTCTTGGCGGCGAGGTACGCGGCGAAGGCGAATCGGTCGGTGACGCGGTGGAAGGTGAAGCCGCCCGGGGGGGCGAAGAAGGTGAAAACGACGTGAGACGAGGGATCGCGCGAGACTTGAAGAAATCTCACTCCTTCCGGGCGTTAGTTTTCGGGAATCGGGGAATTTCAGACGGTCGAATCCTGGGTTTTCCCGCGAGGGGAACCAATCTCGCGCGCTCGCCGCGTCTTCTTCTGACCGTTTCGCGGACGCGGCGCGCGCAGTCGTTGCCGCGCGTCCACGACCGCGGCGATGTCGTTCCGCGCGCCCGACCCGAAGGGGCCGGACGCGGTGTGCGACAGGCGCAGGCAGCTCGAGGAATGGAAGAAGCGGCGCGCGTCCCAGGGTATCGGGCGGAGTTCGCTCGGGGGCGGCGCGGCGCGCCAGGCGGTCGACGCGCGGCGGGGATCGCTCCCCGCGAGCGCGTCCCTCTCGGGGAAGACGACGCCCGGCGCGTCCGCCGGCGGGAGCGCGTCGCGCTCGCGCCTCGGGGCGTCGGCCGAGAGGGACGCGTCCTCGGGGCGAAAATCGAGGTTCGTGCGCCAGTCGCTCGCGCCCGAGAACGTCTCCGAGAGACGGCGCAAGCCCTCCTCGAGCCTCGGCGCGTCCCGGTCGGCATCCGGCGGCCGAGAGAGGGAGAAGAAGAGCGCCTCCGCCGAGAAGACGAAGACGTCCGCGGGGAAGCGTCCGCCCGAGGTGAGCATCCGCCGAGGGCTCGCGACGCACGAGACCCCGTCCCCGCCCGCGGCGATGCGCGCGAGCGGCCCCCCGGCGTCCGCCTCGCCCCCGGATCGAACCATGGTCCCGTCCCCGGAGGCGGTGTCCGCGTTCATGGCGAGCCTCCGCGCGGCGGAGGCGGCGCGCCACAGCCCCGGCGTGGGCGCCGCCGCGCCGGCGTCGCGCGCCGCCGCGCACGTCCACGACGGGAGCCCCCCCGGGGAAAACCCGTCCACGCCGAAGTCCGGCGTCAGAACGACGAGGCCGCACGCCGCCGCGGTCGCGGCATTCGCCCTGAGCCGGCGGGGTTCGTCGGCGCTCTCGAGCGCGTCGAGGGAGGCGCGCGAAAAGGAACGGGCGACGCGCGCGGAGATGGCCGCGCTCGAGGAGAAGCTCCGCGCGACGGAGGGGGAGAAATCGAAGCTCGAGTCCGACGTGGCGGTGCTCGGCATGCAGATGAGCGCGCTCGAGGCCTCCGGCGAGGCGTCGCGTCGCGCGGCGGAGGCGGCCAAGGCGGAGGCGGCGGAGGCTTCCAAAGCGCTCGCGGCGGCGAAGGCGTCCGAGGCGGCGGCGGTGGAGGAGCGCGAGTTCACGATCGAGGCGCAGGCGGGGATGTTGCAGCAGCTCAGCGGCGAGCTCGAGCGCGCGGAGAAGAGCCGGGAGGAGGCGGAGAAGAGCAGGGCCGAGCGCGACGCGACGGTCGCGGAGCTCAAGGCCGAGTGCGATCGCGTCGCGAAGGAACTCGCGAGGCGAAACCACCAGGCGCACATGTCGTCGAGCGGCGGCGGCGGCGCGCACTCGGACGCCGGCTTTTTCGGCGGCTTCCCCGGCCGCGAGAGCCTCGGCGGCGTTTCCTCTCGGCGCTCGTCCGGGGCGGGCGCGGGCGCCTCGCTCTCGAAAACCGAGGAGGATCGCGTTCGCGCGGCGGAGTCGGTCGCGAGGCAGAGCCAGGAGCGCCTCCTCGAGCTCGTGGCGGCGAGGCAAGCCGCCGAGCGCGACGCGGCGGACGCGAACGCGCACGCGCGGCGGTGGGAAGCCGAGGTTGGGAAGAAGCGCGAGGACCTCGAGCTCATGCAGGAGGAGATGGAGCGGTGCCTCGCGGAGGAGCGCCGAGAGCGGCGCCGCGCGGAGGAGGCGTACGCCGACGCGCGCGAGACGAGCGAGCGCCTCGAGCGCCTCGTCGAGCGCCGCGCCGAGGAGATGGACGCGCTCGAGGAGAAGCTCAAGTCGGCGAACGCGTCCGCCGAGGCGTCGCGCGCGGCGTGCGCGGAGCGCGACGCGTTACTCCGCGACGGCGCGTCGATGCTCGAGGCGAAGGAGTCCGAGCTCGACGAGGCGGCGACGTACGCGCTTCAGCTGCAGCAGCAGCTCGAGCGTCTCGAGGCTGAGCGCGAGCGCCTCGCAGCGCTCGAAGCCGCGGGCACGCCGGCGAAGGCGGAGCGCGCGGAACGCGTCGAGGCGCGCGAGGCGCTCGTGCGTTCGCTCAAGGCGGAGCACGAGGCGGCGACGGCGTCCGCCGAGCGCGAGCTCGAGGCGCTCAGGCACCAGCTCCGCGAGCGCGACTCGGCTCTCGCGAACTCGGCGTTCGAGCTCGCGGGTCACGTCGAGGAGACGCGGAGGCTCGAGCGCGAGCTTCGCGAGCGCGGGTCGGAGATGTCCCCGATGCGCGACGAGCTCGCGGGCGCGCTCGCGCAGCTCGCGGAGATGCGCGGCGCGATCGACGAGCGGGACGCGCGCGTCGCGCAGATCGGCGAGGAGCTCAGGAAGGCGATGAGCGCGGAGAAGCGTCAGACGGAGAAGACGCGCCGGCTGGAGGTGTCGCTCTCGGAGCGCGAGGAGATGGTGCGGACCATGAACGAGCGGCTCCGCGACGCCGACCGCGAGCTCCGACGCGCGGAGGAGGATCACCGCGAGCGCGACGCGTCGCGGGAGACGCGCCACGCCGAGCGCGAACGCGAGCTCGGCGAGAGACTGCGTTCGCTCGAGGCGTTGGAGCGCGCCGAGGCGACGGCGCGCATGAAGGCGGAGGCGCTCGCGGCCGAGGTGGCGAAGGAAGAGACGCAGCGCGCGAGGCTCGTGGAGGACCTCGCCGCGGCGGAGGATGCGCTGGACGCGGAGCGCGAGCGAAACGACGGACGCGTCGCGGAGGCGGAGGAGCGGCTCGCGCAGCTCGAGGCGGCGCACATGGAGCGCGTCGCGGAGCTCGAGGGTCGGATCCTTCAGATCCAGACGGAGGCGGATCAGCGCGTGGAGGAGGCGGAGGCGCGACGCGACGGCGCGCGGAAGGACCTCGAGGCGGCGCTCGCGGCGGCGACGGAGGAGCTCGAGAGTCACAAGATGGAACTGAAGACGGCGCACGAGGCGCTCGCGGCGACGGAGCACGATCGAAGGCGCAGACGTTCGCTCGAGGCGCGCGAGACGGATGCGCGTCGCGCGGTGGCGGACGCGGAGAAGCGGTGCGCGGAGGCGCAGTCCGCGCACGCCGAGGCGGAGGCTCGGAGCGTCTCGCTCGAGGCGGAGGTGGCGAGGCTCTCCTCGGCGCTCGCGAGCGAGCGCAAGCACACGAAGATGAGCATGGAGACGGCGGCGAAGGCGCACCTGAGGAAGGAGGAGGCGTTCGCCGCGGAGACGCGCGCGCTTGGCGCGAAGCTCCACGCCGCGGAGGCGCGCGTCGCGGCGAGCGACGGCGAGGCGAAGCGTCTCGCGACGGAGCTCGAGTCGATTCGCGGCGACGAGACGCGGCGCGCGGCGGAGGCGCTCGCGGCGGCGGAGGAGAAGGCGGCGGCGGCGGAGGCTGACGCGGAGGACGCGCGGGAGAAGGCGGACCTCACGGAGAAGGAGAGCTTGTTTTTCCTCGGGGAGATGCAGACGGCTGTGGCGGAGGCGGAGAAGAAGATCATCGCGCTGCACAAGACGGTCGCGAGCCGCGACGTCAAGCTCGCGGCGGCGGACGCGGAGGTGCGCGCGCTCAAAAACGCCGTTCGCGCGCACGAGGCGAAGCTCGCCGACGGCGAGAAGCTGTACCGCGCGCGTCTCGCGGCGGCGTTGGAGGAGCGCGGCGCGAAGCACGCCGAGGAGCTCGAGTCGGCGCGCGGCGAGGTCGAGGGGAACGCCGTGATGCTCGAGATGGAGAACGAGCAGCTCCTGAAGAACCTCGACGAGAAGCGCGTCAAGATTCGCGCGTTGCAGGCGGAGCACGCGCGCGCGACGGAGAAGATGCGGCGGCTCAGGGACGAGGCGGAGAACGCGAAGGCGGCGGAGGCGGAGGCTGAGCGACGACGCGCCGAGGCGGAGCGCGCGAGGGACGAGCTCGCGGACCGCCTCGCGACGGAAGCCGCCGACGCGACGAAAACCACCACCACCCCGGGTGGTTCCGTCGGGCACAAGGCGCGTTTCGAGGCGCTCGCGCGCGCGATGTGGAACCGCGGCACGCGCCCGGGCGACCTCGACGGCGACGCGGCTTCGGCGCTCGAGTCTTTCGGCGCGGCGCTCGAAGCCGCGGCGACGCGCGCGCGAGGGCCCCCGACGGCCTCGACGCCCAAGAGCAAGATTCTGGAGATGACGCAGGCGGCGCAGAAGGTGAGCTTCTCGCGGATTCGCGCGAGCGTCGAGGCGAAGAAGGCGGACATCAAGCGCCGGTCGAGCCTCGGGCTCGACAACGCGTCGACGGAGCTCGCGTCGCTGCGCCGAACCATCGCCACGATGATGGAGGGGTCCTCCTCCGCGAAAAAAGACAAGACTGACAACACCCCCGGTCCGTCCGAGACGCCGGAGACCGCCGCGAGGGGAGCGCCGAGACCGAAACGCGCGTCGATGATGGCGCGCATGACGTTCGGGGACTCCCCGTCGCCCGCGCCGGCGAGCGAACGGCGCTCCGCTCGCGCGACGGCGGCGTCGGGGCGGGAAAACGCAGCGGGGCCGGGGCAGGAAAACGCCGCGCCCGACGCGACGCGCGCGGCGGCGAGCAAACCGACGCGGCTGAGCGACCCCGAGAAGCGCTCGCGGCGGTCGTCCGCCATGGCCCAGCGGCGACAGGCGCTCAGGAACCTCCAGAGCCAGGTTCAAGCCGCCGCGCGGTAGGGCGTCGAACGGACGGCGGGGCGAGACGTACAAGTTTGTACGGCGAGACGCGACGAGACGCGGCGAACGAGACGTAAATGAGACGAAGCGTACAGTAAAAAACGCGCGAAGCGACGAGCGCGAACCTTTTACACCTTCATACGTGAAGAATGGGATCCGAGAGGCAGTATTCTGCGATATCATATCACGAGACGACGGTATCCTATCCAACGATTCGTCCAAACACCCGCCCCGGCTCGCTCGCGGAATACTAGACTAGCTAGAGCACCACCCTCCACTGCATGACGGTCATGTCCGCGCCGACGGTGACGACGTACGTGTCGTCGAACATGAACCTGACTTGTGTGATTTTCGAGCTGTGCCCCCCGAACGTCCTCGCCGCGCACCCCTTGTGCGCCGGGTACTGGAACAGTTTCAAGCACCCGCGCTCATCCCCGCTCGCGACGACCGTCCTCGTGTGGCTCCGATCGCAGCTCATCACGTCCTTCCCCATGGAGCTCCTCGGCAGGATCCCCTGCACGGGCCACCCCGCGACGCACGTCCACGTCGCCCAGTCCACGTTTCTCGCGTCGGCGGGGAATTTGATTTGTTTCCCGCTCGGCATCTCCCAGAAGAGCGTCTCGAAGTCCCCGCTGTTGCTCTGCATGACGGTGGAGTCCTGGGACCAGTCCAGGTGCCTGATGAAGCTCGCGTGGCCCTTGCACACGCCCGTCCTGGCGTAGTTCTTCCCGACGTCGTACACGTCGATGAAGTTATCGTGGCTCCCGACGCCCAGGTACCGCCCGTCGGGCGAGTACTTGAGCTCGTGAATCGGCTCCTCCCGATCCTTCTTCGCGTGCATCGTGTCGAGCGAGTCCGCGCTCAGAATCACCAGCCCACCCCCGGCGAGCCCGATCGCGATCTGGCTCCCGTCCGGGTGGTACGCGCAGCTCCGCCCCTTCGCGCCCAGGTCCCGCACCATCACCTGCCGGCGGCTGGGCGCGTCCCACACCCGCACCGTGCCGTCGTCCCCCGCGGTGCACATCTGGTGTTCGCTCGGATGGCACGCGAGCCCCCACACCGCGCCGTACCCGTGACCCTGCATCAACAACGCGTACGAGTAACTCGTCGTGTCCATCTCGTACATCTCCCCGGTCCTCGTGCCGATCAAAAGCATGCTCCCGCTCAGGTGTAACGCCTTGACGCACGCGCCGTTCGCCTGCGGGTGGTCGACCGTCACGTCGCGGAGGCACCGCGTGAGATCCACCGTCCAAAACTTCACGACGCCCTCCTTCCCGCCGCTGACGATCAGGTCCCGCGTCGCGTGCACCGCGTGCGTCACCTGGTGCGCCCGCCGCTGGTTCGTCGCGAGCTGGTACCCCTTGAACAGGTACAGGCTCCCGTCCTGCGTCCCGGCGACGGTCGTGTCCGGCCCCGGGAACGCGCAGCACAGCGTCGTCTGCATCCGCCCGCGGCGGCTCATCAGCGCCTTGCGCGCCTTGAAAGGACTCGTCGACCAAAACATCAGGTGCTTGATCCCGCACGTCACGACGTAATCCTGGAACGGGCTCCAGCTCACCTGCACGATCTTCTCGGGTGACCCCTTGGAGCTCGCGAGCATCGTGCCCGTCTGCCAGCGGTACACCGCGAGCGAGTGATTCGCGTCGGCGCCCGCCGCGCACAGCAGCGTCCCGTCCTGGCTGAACGTGCAGCTCACCACCGCCTTCTTGAAAAAACCCTGGAGGATCGCGAGGGGCCGCCGCGGGTCGTCCGAACTCCACACGATCAGCCGAGGGTTCCGACCGACCTCACCCGAGGCGTAGATGGACCCGCTGGGGTGCCTGGCGAGGCACAGGACGTCGTCGCAGTGGCCCGTCGTGCCCTCGACGGTGGGGTTGTCGCACAGGAATTTTTGCGCGTTCGACTCGCGATTGTACACGACGCAAAGCGCCGCCGTGTGGTACGCCACCTCGCCTCGGTTCGTGTAGAAGAGGTTGTGGCGCGCGTCGTGCGCTCGCACGCCGTGGACGAACTCGAGCTCCGCCGCCTCCATGCACGGCGCGAGCGCGTCCGGCTCGCGGAGGTACCCGTCCGGGGCGAAGACGGCGGAGGCGCACGGCAGAAACGCCAACCGCGACCCGGGGTCCAGCCCCGACCCCTGCGGGACGTCGCTCGCGGGTTTCGCGTCCAGCGTCTCCAGCGGCGCGTACGTCGGCTGGCCGTTCGCGTGACCCGTGACGACCATCTTGACCACCTGGTTCGCGACGGAGAAGTCCTCGTAGTCCTCCACCGCGGTCAGGCACTCCTCCTCCACCTCGCTCGTCATCTCCTCGTCCGCCTCGTCGGCTTCGTAGTGCCGCCACTGAAACGCGCACCGGTCGGACGCGCCGACGGTGATCAGAAACTCGTCGTTGTAGCTGAACCGACAGTTCGCCACTCGCGCGGCGTGGCCCAGGTACCCGTGGTACTCCGCCCGACCGACGTCGCTCGGGTACCGGAACAGCTTCACCAGCCCATGGTCGTCGGCGACGGCGACCGTCTCGCCGTCCGCGCTGCGGCACGCCGCCGCGACGTCCGAGCCGTCGGCGTGCTTCGGCCACGTTCCCTGCACCGGCCACCCGATCGCGCACGTCCACGTGTCCCACTTCGTGTCCTTCAGGGCGCTCGGGAACCGGACCTGCTCGCACGTCGGAACCTCCCAGAACAGGAGCTCGCAGTCGCCGCTGTTCGTCTGCAGGAAGCGGCCGTCCTCGGACCAGTCCAGGTGCGTGACGAAGCTCGAGTGGCCCTTACACACGCCCACCCGCTTGAACGACCGCGAGCAGTCGTACAGGTCCACGAAGTTATCGTGGCTCGCCACCGCGAGCCACCGGTTATCCGGGGAGAACTTCAGGTCCCCGATCTCCTCCCGCCGGTGTTTCTTCGCCGCGAGCTCGTTCCCGGTGCTCGTCTCGAACACGATGAACCCGCCGCCGTAAAACCCGGCGGCGACCAGCTTCCCGTCGGGGCTGTAACACGCGCTCCGCGCCTTCCCCGAGACGTTACGCACCGCCACCTGGCGCCTCTGGTACATGTCGTACACCCGAAGCGTCTTATCGTCCCCCGCGGTGATGAACTGCGGGAGCGTGGGGTGCGTGGCGAGGCCCCTCAGCTCCGCCGTCTGCGCCCTCCTTCTCTCGTCGACGCTCGACGCGTGGCCCTGCGTGACGATCCTCCGGTTCGTCCGCCACGACGTCTCCGAGCTCAGGTCGAACTCGAAAATCTCGCTCCCGCGCGTGCCCACGAGCAGGTTCGTGCCCTCCAGAAACACGCTCCGGACGCACGGCGCCTTGCCGTCGTAGCAGCACAGCGGCTTGCCCTGTAAATCCGTGATGGTCTCCGCCACCGCGCCCATGTCGATGACGAAGACGCGCTCAAAGTACGGCGTGAAGAAACGCACCTTCCCGTCCTTGCCGCCGGTGATGACGTACTCCTCGTTCACGAAGAGATCGTGCACGGGGCCCTGGTGCACCGCGTCGAATTTCTGCACGCACACCTCCCCGCCCTGCGCCCACTGATACACCGCCCCGCCCTGGGTGCCCGTGAGCGTCGACCCGTCCGGATGGAACGCGATGGACAAGATGGTGCTCACCGCGCCGAGGCGGCCGTACACGCCTCTCTTCCCGACCAAATAGCCGCCCTCCATGACCCAAAACTTGACGTGCTTGACGCCTCCGGTGACGAGCCTGCCGTCGTGCGGGCTGTACTCGCAGTTGAACACGCGGTTGACGTCGCCCTTGGCGTTGGCGAGCATCCTCCGGCTCTGCCAGTCGTACACCGCGACGGAGTGGTCGTCGTCCAGCCCGACGCTCGCCAGGCACTTGCCCGCGGCGTCGAAGGAGAGACTGACGACCGCCCTCTGGTGGAACCCCTTCAGCTCGGCCAGGAGTTCGCACGTCGTGCTGCTCCAGACGCAGATGGTGGGGTCCTTGCCGACCTGGCCCGTGGCGACGATCTCGCGGTCGGGGTGCATCGCCATGCAGATCACGTCGTCGGTGTGCGCGGTGAAGAACTGCTGCGTGTGCTCGCGGCCGTCGTAGCACACGCCCGTCGCCGCCGCGGGGTAGACCACGAGCCCGTCCGCGTTGTACGCGACGTTGTGCCGCGCGTCGTGCGCGCGGTAGCCGTACACGAAGTCCAGCTGCAGCGCGTGGTCCGTCTTCAGGTGCGCGTCGTGCGCGGTGCGGTGGCCCGTGGGCGCGACCAGGGCCGCGCGGCACGGCTGACGCGCCAAGAAACCCGCCTCCACGTCGCGCTCAACCGCGCCGTCCGCGGGTTTGGGGCGGCGCGTGTACCGCTCGTTCGCCTCAGCCTCAACGTCCGAGTCCACGCCCTCGTCCGCGGTCTGCTCCAGGGCGCCGTCGTCGTACAGCTCGCCGTAGCCGTCGTCGTCGTCGTCGATGCCGCCGTCCCCGGCCTTCTTCTTCTTCCCGTCCTTACCGCCGGCCTTGTCCTTGGCCTTGTCCTTCTTCTTCTTACCCCCGAACAGGAACGACATGGTGAAGGAGGTCCCGCCGAACGGCAACCCGCCGCGAGCCCCGGCGCGGGCGCGAGCGGCGCCGAGCGCGGGCGTGTGAGGACGGAGGAGAGACGCCCGCGGGAACCGTCCGAGATTTTTGAACCCGGGCTGTCAGATGGAAACCGCCGGTCAGGATGAGCGACCGCCTAAGGAGGTTTCGAAAGCTCGGCCCTCGAAAGCAGAAGTGCAAATTTGAAACCGTAGAACCACCCGAAGAACCCGAACCTCGGCTCGTACAACTTGGCGGACCCTTTATTAAAAAAGCATGGTCCGGCAGATCGCTCGGGTTATTTTCCAGCCCCGACGGGACATCGTGACCAATCTTTGAGTTACAAACCAGACTTTCTCCGTCGGACCGTCCAGTCGGACCGCCGTCGTAGTCGGACCTGGATCCGTATAAACGTGCGTCTGCTTGCGTTCGACATGTAGAACATCGCGCCGCCCTGACCCCTGCCGCTCGCGTCGCGAGAGAAGTTCTCATCGCGCAGGACCTTCGACGATCATGCCCGAGGTACGTCTTCCCGATCGTCGGACGCGCTCGTGCGATCGCGGTCCGGGCGGGGATACTCAGGTCCACATCGGACGGCCTCGTCCTGCTGACCGCGCTCCTGACTCGAACGCGCCCCAGGTTTCGGACGCTCTGAGCGCGCCCCCCACCGTGGACGAGTCTTCGCCATCCCCCGCCGCGGACGAACGTTCGCCGTCTGGGGTCGTGAGCGACCTCTTCGCGGTGAACGTTTCCGTGAACGGTGCCGAGCCCGAGCGGATACCGAGCCCGAGCCCGAGCCGCGCGAAATTGGCGGCGGTTCTTCTGCCGAGAACCATCGGCCCATCCGATTCCGACGACGGCGGCGACCCGAAGCGCGCCGGTCTCACGAGCAGGCAGTGGCTGCTATGCGTCGGCGCGATGTCGTTCTGTTGGATGCTCGTCACCACGTTCGCCGCTCCTCCGCTCGGCGCCAACTCGGGCAAAGACGGCGAGATGTGCGTCGGCACGCCCACCGCGGGCGTGCTTTGCCTGTGTCCGAGGGAGACGGTGTGCGCGACGAGGTGGCACGAGGTCGTTTTTCTCGCGTTCGCCCGCGCCTCCGCGTACTTCGACTACCCCATGTACATGCTCCTGTTTCTGTCGAAGTGTCATAACCTGAGAGGCGCGTTGCATCGCACGTACCTCGGCGAGTGGCTTCCCATCAACGACATGCATCACCTGCACGCGTTCGCGGGCGCGGTCGTGTCCGTGGAGATCGTGTGGCACTCGTTCTGGCACATGATGCGGTGGGGCGTCGGCGGGGACATCCGGTTCCTGTGGCGGCATCGCACGGGCGTGACCGGCCTGATATCTCTGATGTGCACGCCGCTCATCGCGTATCCGATGAGGTTCCAGAGGTTGAAGAAATTCATCCCGTACGAGCGACGCAAGGCCATGCACTACCTGTCGGCGGTGTGGGGACTCTCCATCATGTTTCACGCCCCCGCCACCAACATCTTCTGGGTCATGGGCGCCTGCGTCTGTCTCTACCTGGGCGACTGGTCCGTGGGATACTTCGTCGGCATCCGGTACTGCCCGACGCTGAAGATGACCCCGCTGGGTGAATCCGCGGTGGAGATCGTCTTCGAGCACCCTCAGGGATTCGTCAATCACGGAGGTAATTACGTGTACTTGTGCCTCCCGTGGTTGGGCAAGGCGGAGTGGCACGCGTTCTCTCTCTACGCGCACCCGACGCTCGAGAACCACAGCAGTGTGTGCGTCGCGAAGTTGGGCGACTGGACCGGAGCGCTTCACCGCGCCGTGCCCGTGCCCATCGCCAAGCCGGGATGGGTGTACGGACCTTTCCCGTCGCCGTTCAGCGGCGCCACTCAAGTCGAAAGCATGGTCTGCTTGGCGAGCGGCATCGGCATCACGCCGACGCTGGGCACCGTCAAGCTTCTGGCGGGGTCGCGTAAGGTGAACGTGGTGTGGATGTGCAGGCAGGCGGACTTGATCGAGTACTTCCTTCGCACCGTGCCGTTTGACGGCAGAGCGTGGACGATCATCTACTACACGGGCAAACGGAAGCTGGTCCTCTCCGAGGAACCGTTCATCAAGAATCCGAGACTTCTTCTCCTCCGGGGCCGGCCGGATCTGAGGCGGCTCATTCTGGATATCATGCACGCGTGCGAGACGGGCGGCGACTTGCCCCGCGCCACGCTCGACAAGGCGCGCGAGATGCACCGCGAAACCTTCCGCTGCGGCGCGATTAACAAGTTCAAAGCGCTGATGGAGCGGTTGCTGCTCACCTACAGCACTCAGGATCTGTTCAGAATCGCGGCGCACTGCACGCTGTCGGCGGCGTACGATTCGGGCAAGAACGTCGAGGAAGTCGACGAAGTGACCCTGGAGGGTCTCGCCAGGTTCGTGAGCGAGACGGGCAAGGTACCCGGGCTGCTGAACGAGAAAGAGCTGGAGAGGGTGTTCTCGTCGTTGGATTTCTCCCGCGACGGGTTCCTGAGCGAGGAAGAGTTCTCCTTGGCGAAGAGGGAAAACAGCACGGAGTTTAAACAGGTGTCTCGCGACGAGGACAGGGCGCCTCAGCTGCAACGGATGGTTTCGCTCATGTCCGGGTACGTGATGCGCGACACCGAGCGCGATTACGGCAACTGGCAGGTCCTCTACTGCGGCGGCACGGCGGCGGTGGTGAGGACGGTGAAGGAAATGCACGACGAGCTGGGCGTCGGGGTGTCGATCGAGTCCTTCGACTGGTGAGTACTTTCGAAAGTAGTCTAGTCTATTACTTTCGTATTACTTTGTAATACGCGTTAGACTCCCTTCGGGGATACGCGCTCGCCTACACATCTCCGCTCACTCCCCCGCGTTCCACCCTCACTCTGCGTATCGTATCCTCCCTTTCCTTCTCTCGCGCGTGGTCGACCTGCGTCGGGGCGAGGCGCGGCGGCGCGGGCGGGGCGACGTCGGCGAGAGGTCAGTCAAATCTTCGCACGCGAGAGGGGAGCAAGCCGCGCGCGATTCGCGGAAGCCTGTGTCGACCGTCGTAGACCCCCACTTCAAGGGTTTCGTTCGTGGGGGGGGATTTGTAGCCGACCCTTCGGGTCTCGCCACCCTTTCATACCCGCCGCTCCGACGAGGGGCGAGAGGGCGGGTTCAGAGGTAATGGCCCGGGTCCCGACGAAAATCCAAAAGACGCCGAGCGTCTGGAAAACTGGAAAACGACCCCCCCCCGGTGGCTCAGCCGGTAAACACGCTTTCAGTGGGAAAACGTATAATCAAAGAGCCGGGTTCGAATCCGGATCATACGGCTCTTCCTAATCCACTGGTCTCATCACGAAGCGCCGGCCGAGTCGAGCCGCGGGGGGGGTGGGCGCGCCGGGGTCTCGAGCCGAACGCGCGCGCAGGCGAACGGTTCGGTTCGGGGGAAGGGACGAAAAAAACGTTTCGCGACGAACGCGCGAAACCGTAAAAGTGTCAAAGCCCTCCCGGGCGCCTCTCCGCCATCGCCGAAGGCTCGCGGGTCGGCTTCGATGGGAGGGTCGATGGGTCGCTCTGAGCGCAACACTTGGACAGAGCGGATCACGGCCCGTGCGTGGGTTCGATCCAACACCGTGGCAGGCAGGCTCATTCGAGTTCGTCTCTCTCGCTTCTTCGGAGACGAAGTAAAAAGAAGGGAGGGTATGCGCGCGGGAATAGACGCAGCGCGAAGGCACGGCCAGCCTCGGTCTGCAACACGAATCGCGCGGCGGTTCATCTGGCGCGCGACTTGGGACGCGTCGACGCATGAGGGATGCGCGTCGGCCGTCCGGGGTACTGTCGCGCGCGAAAGCGAAAGCGAAAGCGAAACGAAAAAGGAAGACGCGACGCGCGCCGACGAGACGATTCGCGCGGCGCGCGCCTCGCCGTCGGGATCGCGCGCGCGTGAATGTGCCAACGAGACAGGTCGACGCGCGCGCACGGGCGCTGGGGCGCGGTCGGTTTATGTTTGGCTCACGAATGTCTGCGGCGCAGGGACGGCGGCCGGGTCTCACGTCTGGGATCCGCCGGCCGATGAGCGTTGGTCCTCTGGGCAGATGTCTTTCGCGGAGATTCTTTCGCGCGCCGCCGGGACGGGGTCTCCCTCCCGGGGGAAGTCGGCGTCGGGACCTCTCGGCGGGCCGGGCTTCGGGGTCTTAAGGGTCGGGGTCGCGAGGGCGCGGCATCGCGGCGTACCTCGCGCGCGGATCCCGCGGTGGTTCGAACGGCCTCTCGGGTTTCGTCGTCCGAGCGGGGCGCCGTCGCGGGCGGACGCCTCCGCTCCGCTTCTTCACGCGGACTTGAAGATGCTGACGGCGAGCCAGTTGAGGTAGACGAAGACGACGGTGGCGGGCAGGGTGACGGGCACGAGCAGGGCGTAGTACCCGCGCGAATCGCCTGCGCGGGAGGAGGACCCCCCCGCGTCGCCGCCGCGGGAGAGGAAGAAGCGCCACGCGAGGGCGTTGGCGGCGAGGAAGCACGCCGCGCCGAGGAGGAGCAGGAACGCGCCGAGCGCGCGGACGCGCGTCTCCCCGAGGCCATCCTCCAACCGCCAGCGGCGGAACTGCTGGCGGTCGCGCGCGCCGCCCGAGTCCGCGCGCATGACGGAGGAGGACGAGCGCGCGCGCGCGCGCGCGCGCGGCCTCCTTCCGACCCCGGGAGCCCGGCGCGCGCGCGGCGAGAGTGCGGAGCGCGCGGAGGTGCTGGACGGCACAATCACGCACGATCGACTAGGGCATCCGTCGTTGACGCGTGACGAGCCTACGGCCGCCGCCGTCGAAGTCGAAAATCGTCACTCACGACGAGTTTTTAGACCCCCGCCGATTCGCCGCGTCGCCGTCCCCTCCACGTAAAACAAGGGTACGAAAGCGCCTCTCTTCCGCGTGATATCATATTCACATTCCCTTCCCTCCTCCCCTATGGATAAAGATCGAGGTCCCCTATAGATACGATGAAGCATCGCTCAATCGCTCAGGACGAACTTGATGAACTCGTCGTAGTCCACCTCCCCGTCCCCGCTTGCGTCGGCGAGCTTGATGGCGTCCTCGATCTCGTCGTCGGTGAGCTTCTCGCCGATGACGCGCATGGCGGATCGCAGCTCCTCCGCGGAGATGGTGCCGCTGCCGTCCTTGTCGAAGACCATGAACACGTCCATGAGCTCCTTCTCCGGGTTCCCCTCGTTCATCTTCCGGAGCATCATGGTGAGGAACTCCGGGAAGTCGATCTCGCCGTTGCCGTCGGCGTCGATCTCCCGCACCATCATCTCCAGCTCCGCGTTCGTCGGCTTCTGACCGAGCGACTTCATCACGTCGCCCAGCTCCTGCGTCGTGATGGAACCGCCGCCGTCCTTGTCGAAGATGGCGAACGCGTCCTTGAACTCCTTCACCTGGCGGCGCGTCAGGTACGGCCACTCCGCGCTCAGCTCCTCGTCCGTCAGGTGCTTCTTGCTCATCGCGACGAGAGGCGAACGAACGAACGCGCCTCCCCGCGGGCGAAATTCGCGTCGCTCCGACGGGCCGACGACAGCGCTTCCGCGAGCCTCCGGATCGCGCTCGAGGCGGCTGGGCGCGCTGCACGCGTCGCTGCGAC
>MDSW01081624.1_pt1 | contig 20327 bp, 36 predicted proteins | sample 811171 | NCBI WGS metagenome assembly MDSW01 (sample SAMN05326641, study PRJNA326480) | marine metagenome | isolation source: seawater | place: Atlantic Ocean: North West | collected 2012 | reverse complement strand
CATGTGCTTTTAAAGTATTACTTTCACGTATCTTTCTAAATGCCCTAGCATAAGTACTTGCAGTGTGTAATTTTTGGTGTGCTAACCTACCATACAATGGTAATGCACCTTCCAAATCATAACTATAAAATACATCATTTTTATTCTTGATGCTTTTTATCCATGCAATTACTATTTCTTCAGCTGTCATTAAAATGGTACTTCCTCACCTTGGAAAGTTTCCTTAGCTGTTTCAACTGTTACTTCAGTTTCGGATGTAGACTTATCATAGTCTTTAGGATAACCTTTTGTAAGCTGTTGGTTAAATCTAGATTCTAATTGTTCTTTATTATCTGGACTAGATACAACTCCCCAAGTATTACGTTTGTATTTACCTGTTGATTTGTAACTAATGCAAGATATCTTTTTATCCATTAAAGATTCTAATGATTTAGTATCTAGAATACCAGCATCACTTACGTTTAGATCACATTTTGCTGCTACAAATAACGTATTCAAATCATCTGGATAAGCCATACCAGTAACTACACCGTTTGTATCTTTCTCAAAGTTTTGATTTACGAAACAAGTGTATGTATATCCATTGTTATCATCTGTTAATTGTAACTTTAAACTCATGTCTGTGTATTGAGAATCCATTACTTGAACATCAGTTATTGTAGTATCATTCACAAAGTAATTACGAATGTTTTTACTACTGTTTTTGTATTTAGTACCTGTAATTGCCATTACTTACTATCCTCCATGTAATCGTTAGTCTTATCTGCAATAGCATCACGCATCATTTCATTATGAGATTCACAATGTGTTTGCAATGCAACTACAGCTCTTGTTGTGTCAATAAGGTTATATCCATACTCACCACCATTGAATGGTAATCTTAGTAATACAAAATCACCAAAATCGTTAGTAATAGTTTGAATATCTCCTTCTTCTAAACCAGATATTCTATGCTCACTTGGCATTCTTTTTGTCTTCTGTGACATTCTTGCCCTCCTTAATCATTTGACTAAAGTATTGCATTGTAGCATTGACTCTGAGCTTAGTATCAAAATGTCCAGCAGTACGCTGTTCATTATATCTTTTAATCATTGCTTCATCTAAGTATGGTGTAGCTTTCTTAAAACTAGCATCTAACTCTTCTAACATTTTTACTGTTACATGAGATTTCTTTTGTGCAGCTTTTGCATTATCTACTTCTTCTTTTGAAGCTATTGCGTATCCACCACCATATCCAGCAAAGGCTAATGCTCTACCAACTGCTGATGTTTCACAATTTTCTAGTGCTGATGTCTTGTTAACAAATCCAGTATTGTCACGTTCAGCTGCATGACCTGTATAGTATTGATCTGGATTGTTTTCTTTTGAAGGGAATACTGTAGCAGATACTAAGTATTCGTTGCATCGTTCACCTGTTGGTGTATCTGTTATATTGTTAACTGAAACTAATGTTGTTTCTATTGTAGCTTCAGGGTAATCAGACAAGAATGCATCGATACGATCTTTTACTTCAGTATATTCTTTACCTTTGAACTTCATATTCAAATTACCTTTCGTTTCTTATTATTATTACGCTCTATTGAGCCTTGTAATATACTCCTAAGTATTGAATTTTACAAGTCTTTTTCGTAAACAAATTCACCATAATCACCACAACCTTGACAATATGCTACCCATATATCTCCAAACTCATCAGCTTCTCCTGTTGGATTTGAACCTGTGTTACATACTGTACATACTAACAGTCCTGGATCTTCATTGTGTATTACTTTTATTGAATCATCAACTTCTTTAAGTTTTTGTGATAGTTCTTTATACTTATTAGTAAAGATGATATTATTAGGATTTAACTTACCCTCGTGTTTTATTGACCATGTTGTGTCTTGTTTCTTTGACATAACTTTCCTTTCGTGTATAGATGTGGCGACCCATGAGATAGTGGATCTGAGAGAGAGGTATATAGCCGCCACACCAGTTTGTTAACCTACAAAACCATCATTAGAATCTAATGACATATGCTGAAAATTGAAAGTAATATCTTCTAGATATGGTTCATTTTTCAAGATTTGTTTCACACTATTACATATGAAACTACCACTCATACTACTACAATAACTTGTAGCTTTAGCATTACATGGTTCATCATCAGCTGTATCATCATCATACCAAGTTGCTTTATATTTCGTAAGCGTTGGTTTCTTAAATGTATACTGTTGATAATGTTCTGCACCCATACGACCATCAATTAAGATATCTGGTGATACCGTTTGTAGTATATTAGTAACTGCATCTAACCTAGATTTCATAGAATCAAACCCCAAAATAACAATGTTATTATGTTCTTCATAAATGTTTTGAAACTCACCGTGATGAGTAACAACATCTATTCTTGGATTGATTGCTAACAATCTATCTCTCAATGCAATTACTTTTTGCTTATTCAAATCGTTCCTATCATAAATTGAAACACCTATGTTAGGACTTTCTACTATGTCCATGTCATACAAATGTATTATATTTGCACCCATCTTAGCCATAGTTACAGCTGCGGCACTACCAATAGCACCGCAACCTAAGAAATGATATGCGTAAGTATTAAAGTTATTAACTAACCCTGAATATCTTTCATTCATTTCGAGCTCCTTTCAAAACTAGCATTGAACACATCGTCTAACTCTGCGTTTGCTATCATGTTTTCTACGTTATGTTGTGTACCCTTAGGATATATGTACTCTTCTGCTAGTGCAGAGTTTATAACTTTATCGAGTATTTTCTTATCTAGTAAAGCAACTCTTAGTTCACTTTTTTTATGACCTTGTTTTCTATTGAGATTAGCAAACTTTTTTCTACATGCTTCGTAGTCATCATCAGATTGATAATCAATTAATATGTTATCAATGTCTGCTTCTAAGTCTACTTTCTCTTGATCAACTTGATCTTTCCAAAGAGATACTTGACTTCCCCAGCCACTATAATCATTGTAATAAACACTTCTATTTACGATAGGAGAATTTACTTTTTTGATTACAAGTTTCTCTTCTTTGCAAAGTGTATCCACTTCTTTCTTTGTTTCATCTGATATTTCAAACTTATCACCTAGTATTTCTACTTTAGTATCTGTTTGTATACCAGTTTTCCAATCACTAACTCTTAAGATCTGTTCTCTTTTCAAGTTAGTTACAAGAGCAAATGTATAGTTGTTACACTCTTGTGATGCTATTGCTGCATCATCAGTAGCTGACCAAAATACACCCATAGTATGATGACTATGCCACCAACATAACCAATATGGTTTACCAGTATTTTCTATATCTACTTTCATATAGTATTCTGTTAGTGCTTCTGCTGTAATCTCAGTATTGCCACCTGATATTTCTTGCTCTAATATGACTGGACTATGAAATACAAACTTATCATTTTCATATGATACAGTTAAGTATCCACCAATTTCTGATGAATACTTATCGTATGCATACTTACAATACTCATGTATTTTATCCCAATCATCTTTATTCATTACGAACTTACTCATTGTCAAACTCTCTTTCTATTGCATCATCCATTTGTTGTTGGTAATACAAGTAATCATAGTGTTCATCTTCAGCTTCTATTTGTTCAAGCTCTGTTTGTTCTGCTATACTTTCTTTTACATCTAAATCAAAGCTTGTTATACAACCATTTTCTACATAGTCAATAACATCTTTCATTTGTTTGTAATATCCATAGTCTCTTGTAATACATTCATCTTCATCTAGTATGTGTACTACCCTAGATATGTTTGCATAAATGTACTCCATATGAACAGTTACCATCTTTTCAGTTACTACCCAATGTTCATCTTCAACTTTATTACCTTCTTCATCAACATAGTCATTGTAATCTAACATGCCTATATCAAGACATGGTAATGAAGTTCTACGAATCATCTCTTTGTTTGGAGTCCACCAATGATGAGAGAAGTTCCAACCATAATATGGAACAGAACTATAGTCTGTATGTTCTTTAGGATTTGCATAATCATCTAAAGCATTATGTATACTACTAACATTTTGACTATACCCATAATCCATAGAATGGTCATTGTATTCTATTCTAGGTCGTCCAAAGTAACTATTGTCACGTAACTGGCGATAATCTCCATGCATATCATTCATAAGATTCTGATGTACTAACTCAGCATTAAAGTTGCCTGAATCTGTAATGAAACTAGCATCAACATCTTTTGCTGGTAATGTTCTAATGCAGTAAGATATATTGTTAAGTGGATTTGTATCATATATATCCCATCTATTCCAATCTTCTATCAAACTAATTAGTTCTACAAAGTCTAGCTTTGTAAAAGCATCTCTTATTGAATCATCCATAGTACCAAAACATACATGATGTGCTTGATATCTAACTCCAAAGTCAGTAAAAGAACTACCATCATCATTGTACTCGTAAATACTTGAACCATTACCAATGTAAGGATGAGATCTAAGTCCTGCATCTTTACCACCGCACCATGCTTGAATAGCTCTATCTGTACTAAAGTTAGTAGCTGCAACATTGCTTGGCATATCTGCTCTTGTTAGATAAGTAGATATTGTATTTCTAGCTCTATAGTCTTGATGTAAATCTCTCCAGTTCAGACTTTCAAAGTTGGCTGTAAACAAAGATTGAAACAAAGGATAGAAAGGTAGTGAGAATGTCATATACAAATCTTGTGCCAATCTAAATTGACCATAGCTTTTGTTTACTTCTCTACCATTTAATCTACTCATATGTAATTCTATCTTTGGATTCTTGTAGTGTAATTGTAATCTAACTTTACCAGTAAGAAACCTTAATAGTTCTCTTTGTTCATCACTTATATCTTCATACTTATCGTCGTTGTAATACTCGAAAGATATTTTATGTTCAATGTCATCTCTCAAACCAAATATTAAGTCAGCTTCATTAGCTTTCTGATTTAGTTTGTCAAAGATAGCTTGTAAATTTTCTGAAGCTATCTCAAGATCTGAGTCTGTTGTAACATTTCGGGACCTTAAATCTTTTAGCATATCATCTATTGTAAGAACTCTTTCTTTGAAGTTCCTTAAGTTCCATTCGTTGTTACCCATTCTATTGAACATTGTTGTTAGAGTACCTTTCTTATCTATCTGCATAATTCTTTCGGTTATACATTCTTTGATAATATCTTGGTACCCTGGTGACCACCTGTAAGTTCTTGTAAAACCTACTGGCTTTAGTGGTTCTAACATACTTCTATTACCTGACATGTAGTTACAAGTAATGTATCTGTTATTCAATTCCATCATAGCTCTTGCGACTCTATTTGATGGACCCACTATTATTTCCTGTGCGATGCTATTGATATCTATGTCAATATCATCCCAACTTTCCTTAATCCACGACATTTATCCTCCTAAGGTATTGAGGGGCAACATAAGTCACCCCTCGGTTATTATTACTGACCACCCTTCATAGACTGCTTATTGAAAGCAACATATGCTAGCTGACCATCGCCATCACTATCGTTAGGCCTTATTGCAGTTAACTCCGCATTGAAATTAACTTTGTTCATATTCATTCTTACAACAGAACTATCTCTGTCTATAAGATCGTAGTTAGCTCTATCTGCTGTTTGAAGATAGTCAAACAAATCTCTAACTGTCACACATCTATTAACAGCATCGGAGTTATCTACTACCCAATCTGAACTGTTTACTTTATATCTCACGCCAGTAAACGAGCGTGTTGATTGATCACTCATTTTCTTTTCCTTTTTGATCTTGCATATCAGCTATCATCAAAAAATACAAGCTGTAAAACTGATATGCCTTAGCTTTCTTCAAGTAACTAGATGTTATGTCATCTGTAAGTTGAGTTTGTAAAATAGTCTCAGCTATTACATATATCAAACCATCTATTACTTCTTCTATTGATTCTGCAAGGTTGTTTCGATTTACATCTATACACTCTTGCAAAGTTATTGGAACTTGACGTTCATATTTATCTGCACCATTTTCCAATCTCTCTTGTGCAATAGTCAAAACTTTCTCAACTATTGCAGTTCTTAATTCAAACGATTCTATATCTTTACATGCTTCAAGCTGTTCTCCAGCCCAAGTCATCTCTTCATCAAATCGTCTGAGTATTTCTTTATTATTTGTTTCCATTACGTACCAACCTTACAATATATTTTACTGCTTCGTATAATACTATAATACAAACCATAAAGAAAAGTAGTTCTGTTGCTGTAAGACACGTGTAGTACAGCACATCTTGATCTACATCATAAAACATAGTTACTCTCCTTTCAATAATGATTTATCTATCTTGACATGCTTTGTAGTAGAAACTTTGTAGGGTTTACCTAACCTGTTCTTCTTATTTGGTATTGTCTCGACATCTATTACCATCATTGTACCTTTTCTGTTACTTACTGATATTACTTTTCTTTCTTTCATTTCACCATCCTTGTTTATCACGATTACTCTGTTTGTCAAACTTTTCTATCCAAGTTTTGCTAGAAGCTCTGAATGTACTATACTTTTTGTAGTTAAAATAGTACCAAGCTCCATATCTTTTATGAAACTCTATTCTCATATCTTCTCTTTGCTTACTAGTCATAGCTTTTGACCTTGGTTTTATTACTTCATCCATCTAGACACCTCGTTCTTATCTTTACATGTATATACTTTCTTGCTAGTTTCAAGTATACTTCATATGGTATGTCATTCCTCTCATAATACAATGCTTTTCTAAACAAATCCACATTAACTCTCATGTAAGGACCATAAGGTTTATACTTACTATCATAATTTCTTAATCCAAGCATACCATCATTTACTATTTCATCTTGTGTCTTTGGTACTCCCAAATAACACCATATTGTATTGTTGTGATATCTTTCCCACATCATTTCAACAGCTACAATATTGTCAATGTCTATTGTAAAATCTATATTACATTGAAATATGTCCTTGATGCCCATACAGTTACCGTCTCTAACTTCGTATTGTGAGTACAAGACTTCTTCTATTCTAGGTTTCATCTTTCCTCCTTATAGGCTAGTGCAGCCAGTTGTATACCTTTATTACCATCTTAGACTCTTGAGTCTCTAGCTGCACTACATAGCCACCGAATCTATCTCCAACTCTCCACCCAATCCATAAACTTATCAGCGGCTCTTTCGGCCTTTGCTTTCTGCATATTGACAAGTTTACGGATTTGGTTTTTACTAACTGCACGCTTCTTATACTTGTTCAAATTGGTTTTGCTTGATGTCATCGAACAATTCCTTTGTTAAGTACTCGTTGCGTGTTGTGTGTGGTCGCTTTAATTCTTGTATCTTCAGATCTTTTTGCTTGTTATCTTCTTCCAATGCAACCACTTTTACTCTTTCTGTTTGCAACATATCATGATAATGTACTAATGTATAGAAACATTTTATCATTAACATACATAGTAAGAACAAACATATTATTGTTAGTCCTATCATGACAGTTATTGCTATTAAATTACTCATACCACACTCCTTTTATTGTAGGTATCTGAGTAAAACTACTAGTCTGTTAAGTTTTACAACACATCTACATTGATGGCTGTGTGGCTTAACAGACTAGCGTGTTCGTGCAAGATTAGAGTTTACTTGCAACTCTGTTGATTTACCTGGTGAGGAGCCTCCCTCACACCAATACACACTCATACCTTATCAGGCATACTCAAACAAGTTTGATAGTGTCTCCACTCTTGTTCATTGTATTAATCATGTGGCATAGCAAGGCTCGACTGATTGACCTTGTATTCTATGCATTTATTGGTGATAACCTACTCGTTATCACTTTAGTGCAGAGTTCGATTGGTACTAGCTTTTGCTAGCCATTCACATACTATTTAGTATGCTCATACTCTATCGAGACCTAATCAGCATGATGTGGGTTAATACACATTCACATGCTTACGAACATTAAAGCAAATACTAGCTAAGCACTTGCTTTAATTCTTTGTTTTACTATCTTGGTTATTCTTCTCATACTTTTAACGACACCAAGTCGTCTGTATGCTATTAGTTCTTCTTTTGTAGATTCATCTAATACTTGTTGAACATTACTATCTAGTATTGTTCTATTGTTGCAAGTAAAGACTAATGTAAGCTGATGAACTAGTTCAGGCTTACTACAAGTTTCTAAGTAACTCACGACCAACTCCTCTCTAAGTTTTAAGTTTTAAGTTTTAACACATTTACCGCTATTGTAGGGTATTAAGTAATAGTAAGAAAGAGGGAACAAAGTCCCTCTATCTATTACTCATTCCAAGAAGCTTCCTCAGTAGAGTCTGAACCTGATACTGCGTATCTGTTCTGCTTTTTCATACCTGGAGACTGGTTAGTGCTTAACTCACAACCTTCTTTTAACAATGCAGATACTTCTGCTTTTTCTTGATCGTTTGCTTCCGCAAATGGTTTCTTTAATTGCACAAAATCTCCTGCTTGCACAGAACCTTTGTCTAACTTAGTAGTTTTCTCACTACTACCTTGTGATTCGTAATTCACATACTTAATGATTAACATAGTTAACCCTCCATTTTAGTTAAAGTAATTGACTAAACTCAACTAAAAGCCAAGTCAAGCCAAGTCAAAGGCTTGGGGCTATTACTATATATAAGACGTACATACATTCTAGTTGCATTTTTGAAAAATGGGTTGTATATTTAAAATTATGAAGATACCAAAGAAGATGTTGTTTATGATGGTAATGACTGGAAAGCTCCAGAAATTAGATAAAAAGACAGATGAATGGATCGAATTTGAATTTGAGCCTGGTAATGAAGAACATATTCATGTAAAGAGTATGCATTATGCACAAGCTGAGATTGATTTTGTGTATGAAGCTATGGAAATGAATGTTGATGTTATTAGGGAGTTGAACTAGTAATACTTAAAGTATACTTACACATGTGTTAAGTACTACTTATAGTATACTACTAAAAAATAAGGATGTCAAGTAAAAAATGATACCAAAACAAAAAAAGAAACCTAACATTAAAGAATTAGCAGGAATGATTGGAGCCTTGATGATTCAGTTAGAGCAGTTAAGATTGCAAGTTTTCAACGGTGATAAGGCCCTAGATGAATATATGGATATGAAAGGCGATAAAGAAGAATTTATAAAATTTTTAGAAAAAAAATACCCGTTAGATGATAAAGATAACGAGAAGACTGAAGGTAAATAACTTTGAAGAGGAAGACTATTACGTTTATCCTCTGGAAGAATTTAAGGAAACTGGCAAGAAATATAAACATTGGAACAAGTGTAGCCCTGGTGATTGGGGAATTAGTGACGATGGTTATGTGGCTGAGTGTTTACAGCGTAACATTTATGGTACAAGTGTTGAAATGGTGTTTCCATATGGTAGGCAATGGGTATCAAAGACTGGTAAATTAAAGTTTGAACCCCATTACCATAGTAAAAACTACAGTAATGTGTCTACTAAAACGTATGCAGAGCTAGAAGCAGTAAGAGATAGAGCAGAATTAGCAATAGATGCGTTTCTAGCCTACAAAATATCAGGTAAAAAGCCTGATTTACATAAAATTGGTACAATTTACAGGCCAGATCAGAAAAATCCGCAGATGGCTGTAAAAAAATTGTTAAAAACTAAAGAGGTTAAGAAGATTATGGCTGATAAGCTAAAAGAAATACTAATAGATAGAGAGATTGACGAAGGATACGTACTAGATGTTATAAAAGATGCAGTAGATGTAGCTAAGATGAAAGAAGATCCAGCTAATATGATACGTGCTGCAAAAGAATTATCTGAGTTTCTAGATATGAAACCTAAGAATAAACAAATAACAGAGTCTATAGAAATGGATATGTCTCATCAGATAGCAGATACATATGATAAACAAACTAAAAAGCTAAAAGCAACACAAACGAGAATGTTAGATGAAGAAAACGATTAAGTTAGAAGGTAAGAAGATAGATATGATAGAGTTCCTTGCTGTACTTACACAAGTAGCAGAAGACTTTAAGCTTACTTTAATTATAAAAGATTGATGGATAAAAAGAAAATATTATTAGAAATGGAACAGGATATGCTTCTGTTCGGTAGGATGGTTATGCCTAATATGTTTAGTGAAAACTCACCAGGATTTCATTACGATATAGTAGAAGAACTAAAAAGTGAGAAAAAACAAATTAATATTATAGCACCACGTGGACATGCTAAGTCTTCTATCGTAGCTGGTGTATATCCTTTATGGCATTTGATGATGGATAAAGGTGTAAAAGTAATTGTATTGGTATCTAGAACGCAATCACATGCTACAAAGTTGTTAGGTACTATAAAAGATGTATTAGATTATTCTCAAGAGTTTAGATACTTTTTTGGATACTGGGGACAGAACTCGGCTAGGAAGTGGACTAATACAGAGATAGAACTAAAAGATGGAAGTATTATTATATGTAAAGGAACAGGACAACAAATTAGAGGTATCAAACATGGTAATCAAAGACCGACTTTGCTTATACTGGATGATCCTGAAGATGAGGTTAATACAAAAACTGCAGAAGCTATGGAGTATAATCTACGTTGGCTTCTACAATCTGGTGTTCCATCCTTGGACCCACTCCGTGGGAGGATATGTGTTATTGGTACTCCTCAACATGAAAGATGTATGGTTGAGACGTTAAAAGACATGAAAGGTTGGAGTAACTTAATGTTTAGCCCTGATTTAGAATCTGGTACAGCATTATGGCCTGAAGTATGGCCTATTAAAAAATTAATAGAAAAGAAAGAAGAATTAGACAGTATTAACAGATTATCGGTATTTTATAGAGAATATTTGTGTCAAATCGTAGGAGATGAAGACAATTTATTCCGTGCCGAAGATATTAACTACTACGATGGATACATCGAAAGAGATGAACAGGGATTGTCGAATCTCGTACTGACGAACATAAATGGTGAGGAAGTGGAAGAGATTAGACCTGTAAACGTGTTTACTGGAGTCGATCCCGCATCTAGTACCAAGAAAGGAGCTGATTACAGTGTTATATTCAATATTGCTATTGATAGTGATAATAATCGTTGGGTACTCCCGTATTTCAGAAAGAGGGCGACTCCTCTAGATTTAGCAGATGCTATCATACATAACTTTAAAAACTACAGAAGTTCTAAAACTAGAATAGAATCTGTGGGGTATCAGGAAATGTTACGTCAATATATTAAAGAACGTGCAGAAGAAGAGGGTTTATTTATACCAGGATTAGAAATAAAAGAAAACCCTAGAACTAGAAAATCGTACAGATTAGAAAGTTTGCAGCCTATATTTGCTAATAATAAAGTATTTATACAAAAAAATATGCAAGCACTAGTAGATGAACTTACTTTATACCCTAGAGGTAAACATGATGACTTATTAGATGGATTTTTCTATGCTAATAAAAATTGTTATAAACCTGTACATGAAGCTGAGTTAGTTTACGAAGAAGATGATTATTTGTTTCCTCAAAGAAAAAATTGGAAATTAATATAAAAAGTACTTGACAAGTGTTTAATTTAATAATAAATTACGGATAAAACTTTATGGACTACGATAAAGATAAATATACATTAAATATGGAAGACATTCTTTCAAAATTAAATATCGAAATACCGAAGGGATATATAGAGGTTAAACGTGCCAAGGACGATTCAAAAAAAGAAAGCAGCAACAAGAAAACAGAACAAGACAGACAATAAAACTGTTTTTGGTTTCGATGATGGTAGAATCAGTGCATATACTATTCCTGAAGAAGTAGAGTTAACAAGAGAATTATTTACAGAATATAAGAGTTCAAGAGAACTTTGGGCTCAAAAGTTTCAAGAGTCTATAGAATTTAGAGCTGGTGCTCAATGGACTAACGAAGAACAAGAAGTATTAGAATCACGTGGACAGGCTCCTATCGTAGTCAATCGTATTCACCCTATTGTAGAAACAGCAAAATCTTTGCTTACATACAACTCACCTCAGTTTAGAGCAACTGCACGTGAAGATTCTGATAGAAAGACAGCTAGAGTATTTTCTGATTTATTTCAATACATATGGCAACAATCATCTGGAGATGAAGAGTTAAAAAAGATTATAGATGATTACTATGTCGGTGGTATGGGGGTTATGCAAGTATATCAAGACCCACAGGCAGATTTAGGTAAAGGAGAAGTATGTATTAAATCTATAAATCCTTTAGATGTTTTTATAGATCCAAACTCAAAAGATATATACGCTAGAGATGCTGCACATATTTTAGTATGTAAGTATATGACAGATGAGTATGCAGAGTTAGTATATCCTGAGTATATGGATATTATCGAACAAGCAAATCCAGAACCAGATAATGAAGACGATTATCCTGTAACTAATTTAGCTGCAACTGAAGGACAAATGTTTTTTGGTGACGATGATACTCAAATGCACACAAAAAGAAAGTATACAGAGCGTTATTCTAGAGTTATGATGCCATATTACAATATCTTTGAACCATTTTCTCAAAGAGAATTTTTAATGGATGATTCAGAGTTTGCAGAATATATTGGCAAAATATATATAAAAATAAGAAAAATTACTGGTGAAGAGGTTATTGTCTTTGAAGATGAGGCTGTTTCTGATTTAACTAGAGTGTTAATGGATACTGGCGGTACATTTCATTATGAACTACCAGAACCTCAAGTGGATGAAATGGGCAACATGGTTCAAGCAGAACCTGTAAGAGTTAATGGAATTGAAACACCAGATGCTATACCTGGTAGTACTATTACATTAATACCTGTATCACCAGAAGAATTGATAGGATTAGGAGAAATAACTGCTAATGAAATAACAAAACCTTGTATAGAGATGGTTGTTACAGTAGGAGATCATTTGCTATACAAAAGAATGTTACCAACAGAAGATTATCCTATTATACCATTAATGAATGTACATCATAGAAATCCCTATCCAGAGTCTGATGTAAGATTGTATAGACCTTTACAAGAATATATAAATAAAATACGTTCATTAATTATAGCACATGCAAGTACAAGTACCAATGTAAAGCTTTTAATACCTAGAGGGTCTGCTGATTTAAGACAGATAGAAGAAGAATGGAGCAAAGCAGGTACAAGTGTAATTGAATTTGATGCTGAATTGGGTGCACCGATTGTAGCTGGCCCAGTCCCATTACCAAATGAACTGTATAAAAATGAAGCTGATGCTAAGTATGACTTAGAATATGGCTTTGGTATTTTTGAGATGATGCAGGGTAGTGGTAGAAGTGCACCGTCTACTTATAGAGGTACATTAGTTGTAGATGAGTTTGGCCAGCGTAGAATTAAATCTAGAAGAGATGATATAGAAAACTTTTTAAATCAGGTTGGTAAGGTTGCAATACCTTTAATACAGCAACTTTATACAGAAGAAAAAGTTATTAGACTTGTACAACCAAATGGTTTAGAAAAAGAAGAACAAATTAATTTTTATAAAGAAATGGGAGATGGAAGTGTAACTAAATACCATGATATTGGTGTTGGTAGATATGATTTAGTTGTCGTATCTGGTTCTACTTTACCATCAAATAGAATGGCATTATTAAATACATATATGCAAATGTATCAAATGGGACTTATAGACCAAACAGAAGTATTAAAGAAAACAGAACTCGTAGATATAGAAGGAGTTATGGAACGTGCTGGACAAATGCAACAAATGATGGCACAATTACAAGGGTTGCAAGAAGAATTAAAGAAAGTCAAGGGAGACTTACAGACTGCTACACGTGAAGAAGTACATGCTAAGAAACGTTTAGAAGTCGAGAAATTTAGCTCAGATTTAGATAAGATATCTAATAGGGCTGATATGGCAGCTAGCTTATATAAAGCTAGACTTAACGATGCAAAATCAAATCTGATGAACTCTGTTACACCTGAAGTAGAACAACAACTTGAAGAAGAGAATATGTTTGACATAACTCCGTTGTTGAGTGAACAGGAAACAGAGAGTTAGAAAAGGAGATAAATATGCAAAACGAAGAAAAAAAAATGGACAATGTGGATGAGCAACAGGTAGAAAGTCAGACTGCAACTGAACCTACCTCTCAAGAAGACATTTTTGCAGAAGTTTTTGGACAACCTCAGTCAGAGCAATTTGTTGCTAATGTAACTGAGCAACCAGAGATAGTCGAAGAAAGTCAACCTTCTGAAGTTCAAGAAGCAAAAGATCCAAAGAGTGACGATAGTCAATATCAATATTGGCAAAGTCAAGCAGATAAACGTGCAGCTGAAGTAGATTTACTGAAATCACAAGTTACAGAGCTTATGAAAGCTCAAGCATCTACACCTGCAGAACAGACTAAAGAGGAGACACCTTCATTAGAAAGACCTGTTAAACCTCGTAAGCCTGCTGGATATGATCACTCTGAAGCACTGGCTGATCCTGATAGCGATTCAGGTAAATACCTAGCTAAACAGGAGCAGTATATGGACAACTTAGCTAATTATATGGATAAAGTAGACGAAAGACGTACTATGGATATACAAAGACAGCAAGCTGAACAAGCTCAGTTTCAACGTAATCAGAAAGTAATTTCAGATTTACAGTCTAAATATAACTATACACCTCAACAGGCTAATGATTTCATTGATAAGATGAGTAAACCAGATTCTTTGTCTTTAGATAATCTTGTTAGATTACATAAGATGAGTAATGTTGAACAGGGACAAGTGCCTGAAATACAGCAAATAACTCCCGAAGCTCAACAGAAACAAGCTCTTATGCAACAAAGACAACAGAAACTAGCAATACCTACGCCAATAGGTGTGCAACCAGGTGCTAATGTGCAGTCATCAAAGAGTGTGGAAGATCAAATGATGGATTCAATGATTGGTAATTACAAGAAAAAGAATCCATTTGGAAATTAATTTAAGGAGAGATTAAGATGGCAAATGTATATAGCATGACACCAGGAGAAGCAATTCAGGGTACTTCCATCAATGTTGATAGACGAATCTTCAACTTTGGTGAAAGAGTAGCTGAGTTAGCTCCTCAACAATCACCTTTCTTCACATATTTGTCAAACGTATCTAAGGTGCCTACAGACGATCCTGTATTTAAATTCTTAGAGCAAAGACATCAGTATCAAAGACGTAACTTTGACATGCAAGCTGCTGTTACAACCACTGCTTACAGCTCTGGTTTCGACATTGCTTCAGGTCAAAACTTTGACGTAGATGTTTTATATGACAAATTTGGTAGAGAGGTATCAACAGCAGTTCAACCAAACTTTTTACTAAAGGATCAAATCGTAGCTATCGAATGTGAATACGATGCTAACGGTACTGATGCTGGAGTAGGTAGTGAAACTGCTGCTATCGCTTATTATAAAATTACAGCTGCACCTGATTTAACATCAGACACTGCTGCTGCAAGACTTGTAATGAGCTTTATTAGAGTAAATTATAAGCCAAGTGGTTCAAACGGAGCAACTGCAACTAACGCTGGACAAATTTCACCAGCTTCTGCTTCTAAACTTATTTTTAGAGCAGGTGGATCAGGACAGGTTGTAGGTTCAGCTTTTGCTGAAGGTTCCCAAGACCCAGAATCATGGCACGATGAGTTCTACAACAGAGAAGGATACTGTCAAATCTTTAAGACTTCAGTACCTCTATTCTCTGGTACAGCTCTAGCTACACGTTATCGTGGAGTTAACAACGAATACATGAGAGTATATCAAGAAAAACTTATGGAACATAAGATGGATCTTGAGCACGCTATGTTATTCGGTATCGGTACAGATGATTCAACATCTACTGGACCAGTTCGTAGAACTTGGGGTATTGTACCTTACACTGAAGCTTACGGAAAAGTAAAAACATTTACTTATGCTGATGCTTCATATGATACTTTTATTGATGCAATGGAAGATGTATTCTCACCAGAGTCTGGAAACAGCGGAGAGAAACTTGTTCTAGCTTCTAGAAAAGTATTATCATACTTTAACAAACTTGGTGGTTCTTCATTCCTAGGTAACACTATGGCATTGAACTCACAAGTTGGTAGTGGTTTAGATATTCAAAACGTACAAGGTGAGTTCGGTCACTTAGTTACTAGAATATCAACATTATATGGTAACTTAAACCTTGTAATGGAACCATTATTTAGAGGTGCGTATGAAAATACCGCAATTATGGTTGATCTAAACAACGTATCATACAGACCATTAGTTGGTAATGGCGTATCAAGAGATACTCAAATTATCACTAACGTTCAAAACCGTGACGTTGACGGAAGAAAAGATATGATTCTTACAGAAGCAGGTCTTGAAATTCAACTTCCTGAAACACACACTGTGTTACAGTTTAGTTAATACAAATGGGGGAGTTGAAATATACTCCCCCACATTAGGAGAAATATGATTAGCAATAGAACTAGAAGAGATTTTAAAAAGAAACCTAGGGTTACTTACAAACTTGTTAAGGGTATATTACAAGTAGCTACGTTTACTTTACCAGGGATAAGAGGTCCTAAGATAGTTTATAAGGGTGCTAAAGCAGCACAAAAGTTTGTACAAAATCAAAAAGTACAAAAACAATTAATAGATAGACAAATGAGAAGAGCAAAAAAAATGGCAGCAGGAGAGGATATAATGGCTGATGGTAGAAAACTATCTGATGTTATGAAGAAGTTAGGAGTTAAGCAATGAGTTTTAAAGCAGAGATAGAAGCAATAGTTGGTGACATAGATAGCCCTGATTACACAGCACAAGCTACATTATATTTAGTAGAGGGTGTAAAATTTGTAACAAAAAGTTTAATGTCTATACCAGATATAGCTAATAGAATGACAAGTTCTACAACATTAAATAATTCTCCTACAACTATGAGCACTGCATCAGTATTGGAGATTGTAAGTGTTACTAGAAATGATGGCTCACGTGATAGAAAAGCTATTCAAATACGACCAGAAGATGCTGGAGATTACACAGATGTTAATAGTATTTATTATACAAGTAAGTTAGACCCTAAGTATTATATAGAAAATGATACATTAAATGTAATACCTACCCCTGCTAACGGACAAAGTGCTTTAGTAAAACATATAACTCCAGATACATCTGTAGGTTTATCTGATACATCTATTGACAATTTTCCAGATGAATTAGAAAGAGGTGTAATATTATATACTTCTAGAGAATTATTAAGATATATTATGAATCAAATACGTAAACCTAATGTTGCATCTGGAACAGACTTAACAGCTGATATGGCAGCAGGTTCTATTGATACAGATGCTGATAAAAGAGATTATGATAAATACTTTGATATATCTATGGACTTTATAGCAGATGAAGATGCAGAGTTAGCAACAGTTATGATGCAACAAATATCAACATATTTACAAAATTATCAGGTAGATTTACAAGCTGATACACAACAATACCAGTGGTATGAAAGTCAGTATGTAAAAGCAACGCAAGATTTAATTACATTTATACAACAATATTTACCACAAATACCACAAGGAGTACAAGATGAAGCTTCAGCAGATGGTTGATCAAATAAAAAAACATCATCCAGAACTTGGTACTAATGAAATTATACATTTATTAAATCAAGCTTCAGATGAGTTCTGTCAAAGAACATTAATATTAGACGAGGCAACGCAGTTTGATACAGTTGCTGACCAAAGATTTTATGGATTGAAAGATTCAATATTAGAAGTTAAATCAGTAGACTTACAAGATGCTGATGGCAATGTAAAAGAAATTAAAAGATTATTAGGTAGACCAGAATATAGGGATATAACATAATGCCAAATTATAGTAGAGTATATACAAGAACAGTTAAACAATATGTTTATTGGTTTGAACGTGATTCAATAGGTATTGCATTATATGATCCACTAAGAAGTGAGAAGAACAGATTTACATCTGTTGATGCAGCATTTACAATTACATTATTTTATCATAAGAAAGCAGACCACTTTAATACATTAGATAGTGGTAGCTCTGCAATGACAGAACAAAGTGAATTACCAGGTCAGTTTCATCAATATCTAGTTGATAAAGCTATATCACTTGGTTATGAAACTAAACCAGATATGATACAAATGGCACCATACTTTAATCAGAAGTTTGAAAAAGGTATTAAAGAAGGTAAAACATTTGCTAATAGAGGTAGAGTATCTGGTATGAGAAGTGTAAAACCAACTAATTATTAGGAGTAGTAATGCCACGTAAACGTTCAAAGATGCCAGCAAGAAATAAGAAAAATTTTAGAGCAACTAAAAAAGGTGCTGGTATGACTAAGGCTGGGGTAAAAGCTTATAGAAGATTAAACCCTGGTAGTAAGTTAAAGACAGCAGTTACTGGTAAAGTAAAAAAGGGAAGCAAGGCTGCAAAGAGACGTAAATCATTTTGTGCTAGATCTTTAGGACAAATGAAGAAGTTTCCAAAGGCAGCAAGAAATCCAAATTCAAGACTAAGACAAGCACGTAGAAGATGGAAGTGCTAGGAGGATAAGATGCCAAAAGGACCAGGTACATATGGAAGTAAGGTAGGAAGACCTAAAAAAAAGAAAACACTTAAAAAACCTCTTACAAGAGCAGCTGTAAAAGGGAAAAAATTTATGAAATCAGCACTTAAAAAGCAAGCTGGTAAAGGTGTAAAAGGAGTGAAACCTAAAAGAACAAAAAGTACTTTAACAGCTAAACAAAAAAGATTACCACCTGCTTTACAGAAAAAAATAGTAGCAGCTAAAAAGAAAGCTGGTAAAGGTATAAAAAAGGCTAAGAAGTAGTATGGCTAAAAATACACCAACAAATAAAGCGTTATATTCAAGAGTAAAAGCAGCAGCAAAAAGAAAGTTTAAGGTTTATCCTTCTGCTTATGCTAATGCTTGGTTAGTTCGTGAATATAAAAAACGTGGCGGAAGATATAGAAAAGGTAAGTAATGGCTAAAGGTGGAGGACTAACAAAATGGTTTGCCCAAGAATGGGTAGATATAGGTGCCCCTAAGAAAGGGGGAGGTTTTAAAAAATGTGGTCGTCCATCTGCTAGCAAAAGTAAAAGAAAATATCCTAAGTGTGTACCTGCTGCTAAAGCTGCTAGAATGACAAAAGCACAAAGAGCTTCAGCAGTAAGAAGAAAACGTGCAAAGGCACAAGGCGTTGGTGGTAAACCTACCAATGTAAAGACATTCGCATGAGAGGTTTAAGGATAAAAGAAGCCAGACATACAAATGGCAAAAAGAAAACTAGACAAGGTAATAGTGTTAATACAAAGTTTGGAAATAAGATGAGTAAAAAATATTACGTAAAAAAGTATAGAGGTCAAGGTAGAAATGGCTAATGCTTGGAAGAAAGGAAACTTTGGTTTAGCTTCATTAAGTGATATTAATGTATCGTTTGATAGTCTACACCAACATTTTAATGATAACACAGATGGTAATTTTACAGACATACCAACACCTGATGGGAAGGTTGATGATGCAGTATTTACTTCAATACCAGCACCATTAGGGAAGGTTGCTGAGCCAACATATACTAATGTTCCTCAGCCAAATGTACCAACTTATAGCGACATAGGAGTGACAACATAATGGGTGGAAGTTTAACAGGACCAAATAAAATTAAAGATGTGTATAAAAAAATTGTTTTTTATGATGACAATAAATTAAAAATTGATAACGGTACAGCTGATGTAGTGATTACAGATGCTGATAATTTTGGAGAAGATACCGTTGCAGAATTAACTGATACTAATATTACTAGCCCTGCCGATGGTGCAGTGTTAAAGTATGATGCAGCATCAGGTAAATGGATAGATGATAACGACATAAATGGTGGAACATTTATAGGATAAGGGGTAAAATATGAGTAATAGAATTAAGATTAAAAGAAATGCTAACTCAGACTTTGATGCAACTACATTACCTTCAGGGTTGCATTATGGTGAATTAGCACTTCAAAATAAAGACAGTCAATTATTTATTGGTAGAATTACAGCAAATGATCAAGCTGATAGTGCAGCAACTACTGTGCATTTACCATTATTGTCTGATTTAACATATGGTGATGGTATATCTGGAACAATAGCTTCTGGAGTTACTGACAATAGTGCAACAATAGCTTTGGATATCGGTGGTATTTCTACAGCAATAACTTCAGGGCTACATGATTCACAAGATCATTTTGCAGTATCTGATAATGGTAGTTTAAAAAAGATTACATTTGCTAATTTAAGAAATGAGATATATGCAGATGTTAGTGGTGATGCTACAATAGCAGCTGGTGGAGCACTTACTATAGCAGCAGATTCTGT
>MDSW01074003.1_pt1 | contig 20333 bp, 19 predicted proteins | sample 811171 | NCBI WGS metagenome assembly MDSW01 (sample SAMN05326641, study PRJNA326480) | marine metagenome | isolation source: seawater | place: Atlantic Ocean: North West | collected 2012 | reverse complement strand
GTTCTAGCACGCCTGCGCAGAGTGACTGCGCGGCGCGCGCTACGCCTCGTCTTGCCGCAAAACAGCGCTTGGCGCGGACTCGGATGAAACCTCAACAGGCCCTAGGACGCCCCGGCCGCTGGCGAGCCGGGACCAACCGTCTATTGCGCCAGCGTCTCACGCACAAACGGGATCGTCAGACGCCGCTGGGCCGACAGCGAGGCCCGATCCAGCGTATCCAGGGTGTTCATGAGCGCGGGTACGTCGCTGGCCCCATGCTTCAGGATCCAGCGTGCAGTGGGTTCGGGCAGCGTCATGCCCCGCTGGGCACCGCGCTCGACCAGCAGCGCGATCTTGTCGTCGTCGTCCAGCGCGCGACAACACACCGCCCCGCCCCAGGCCAGGCGGGTGGCCAGGTCCGGCAGGGCCAGCCCCAGCTCGCGCGGCAGGCGAGAGCCGGCTGCCACGAGACGACTGCCCCGGGCACGCAGCGCATCCGACAGCCCCACGAGTGCAATCTCGGCCTCGCGCTGGCCGGCGATGGCATCAATATCGTCGATACACACACAGTCCATCTCGGCCAGGTTTTCCACCAGCGGTTTCAAGCGCTGGCGTACCTGGGCCAGCGGCAGATAACAGCTGCGCTGGCCGGCATCGCCGATCGCACGACAGGCCGCCTGTAGCAGGTGGGTCTTGCCGCTGGATTCCGGGCCCGCCAGAAACAGCCGCTCGGAGCGGCCCTCGATGATCTGGGCAATCGACGCCCGGGCTCCGGCGTTGACGTCGCCCACAAACGCCTCGAGTGTGGCCGAGGACGGCAGCTGTACACCGAGCACGAGCTGGACGGACATAGACAACCAAAGCCGTTACAAGAAGACACAGAACCGCTGATTACCGGCTTAGAATGCCGTGCGCAAGACACCGCCACAACCAGAGCCGTCAAATGCTGGCGACCGGCTCACTCCTGGAGATAGAACCGGCTCTCGCGCCAGCGGCGCCCGCCGTAGCGCACCAGCACCGACAGCACCGCGGCCGTGGGCAGCGCCAGCAGTACGCCGATAAAGCCGAACAGCTGGCCGCCGGCCAGTACCGCGAAGATCACCCAGACCGGATGCAGACCAATGGCATCGCCCAGCAACAAGGGCTGAAGCACCATCTGCTCCATGATCTGGCCGATACCGAACACCATTAGCACCCAGATCACCTGAAACGGGTCGCCCGTCTGGACCAGCATGGCCAGCGAAGCGAACGACACGCCGGATAGCACGCCAACGTAGGGCACGAAGCTCACGATGCCCGCGCCCAGACCGATGACCAGGGCCAAATCCAGCCCGGCCAGCCACAGGCCCACGATATAGATCGAGCCCAGCACCAACATCACCAGGCCCTGGCCGCGCAGGAAATGCCCCAGCACGTCATCGGTCTCGCGCGCCAGCTCGGTCACCGTGCCTACATAGCGCCGCGGCAGCTGCTCGCGGATGAAGCCGGTCATACGGTCCCAGTCGCGCAGCAGATAGAACATGATGACCGGGATCAACAACAGATTCACGGCCCAGGCAAACAGCGCCGTGCCCGAGGTCAGCGCCTTGCGCAACACGGTTGTCGCCACGCCGCTGGCCGAGCTCCAGTTGTTGGTGACCAGCGTCTGCATGGAGCGGGCATCGATACCGCCCACGCCCGGTGCCACGCGCTGAATCCACGGGTTGAGCGTACGCTGAACCCAGTCCAGATAGCGCGGCACGTTACGTAACAACGTCTCGAACTGCGCCTGCAGAACGGGCAGGACCAAAAACACCGCCAGCGTGGCGGACAGGATCATGACCAAAAACACGATGATCACGCCGAGCGTGCGGCCGAGCTTGAGCCGCTCGAGCCGGTCGACGATCGGGTCGCACACGTAGGCCAGGCCGGCGCCCAGCACGAACGGCAAGAGCATGCCGTGCAAGAGCACGATAATCGCCACGAAGCCAGCGACGGCAATGGCCGCGAGCGTGCGACCACGCATCGCCGTGGGTGTCGTTGACTCGTCCACCGGTCCTGATCCACGAAGAGATATCGACGCGGTACAATACCACGCACGCCTCGGCCCTCCGCCGATTCGATTCTCCAGCGACAGGCAACCCCACGTGAGCCAGCCTTCTTCCAACACGGGCGACTCGACGCCCGGCCTGACCTATGCCGACGCCGGTGTGGATATCGATGCCGGCAACCGCCTGGTTGATGCGATCCGTGGCCCGGTCGAGGCCACGCGCCGGCCCGAGGTCATCGGTGGCCTGGGCGGTTTCGGCGGCCTGTTCGAGCTGCCCGTGGATCGGTATCGACGCCCAGTGCTCGTCTCGGGCACCGACGGCGTCGGTACCAAGCTGCGCCTGGCCATCGAGCACGGCCGTTACGACGGCATTGGTATCGACCTGGTGGCCATGTGCGTCAACGATGTACTGGTCGCCGGCGCCGAGCCGCTGTTCTTTCTCGACTATTACGCGACCGCCCACCTCGAAGCCGACGTGGCCGCGCCGGTCATCCAGAGCATCGCCGAGGGCTGTCGCCAGGCCGGTGCCGCGCTGATCGGCGGCGAGACCGCTGAAATGCCCGGCATGTATCAGGCCGGTGACTTCGATCTGGCCGGCTTTACGGTGGGCGTGGTCGAGTACGACGCGCGTATCGACGGGCGCGCCTGTGGCGTGGGCAACGTGGTCCTGGGCCTGGCCTCCAGTGGGCCGCACTCCAACGGCTATTCGTTGATCCGCCGGGTCATCGAGCATGCCGGCATTGACCCCGCCACGGAGACGCTCGGCGATGCCAGTCTGCTCGACGCGCTCATGGCCCCGACGCGGATCTATGTAAGCGCAATCCAGCAGCTGCTGGCAGCCTGCGATGTACACGCCATGGCGCACATCACCGGCGGTGGCCTGGCCGAAAACCTGGCCCGCGTGTTGCCGGCGGGCATTGCCGCCGAGCTGGATGCCACAGCCTGGCGCCGCCCGACCGTTTTCGACTGGCTGGCCGCGGCAGGCAACGTAGCCGACGGCGAAATGGCGCGAACCTTCAACAACGGCATCGGTTTCTGTGTCGTCGTGCCCGCCGACCAGGCGGAGCAGGCCATCGCCACGCTCACCGAGGCCGGTGAGACGGTCTATACATTGGGCGATCTGCGTGCCCGCGATGACGCACAAGCCGCGGTGACGTGGACCTCATGAGCGACACGACCGTCAACACGGCCCGGGCGACCCCACGGATCGTGGTCATGATTTCCGGCCGCGGGCGCAATCTCGAGGCGATCCATCAGGCCATCGAACGCGGTGAGCTGAATGCCGAAATCGCGCTGGTGGTCAGCAACAAGACCCGCGCGCCGGGGCTCGGCTATGCCCGGCTCGCCGGCTTGCCGACGGTCGCGATCACCCCGCACGCTTTCGCCGACCGCGAAAGCTACGATGCTGCCCTGGCCCGTCGCATCGGCGCCGAAGCGCCGGACTGGATCGTGCTGGCCGGCTTTATGCGCGTGCTCAGCGATGCGTTCATCGCGCCGTTCGCGGGCCGTATCGTCAATATTCACCCGTCGCTGTTGCCCCAATACAAGGGCCTACATACTCATGCTCGAGCGCTGGCCGCCGGTGATTCTCATCACGGCGCCAGCGTTCATCTGGTGATTCCGGCCCTGGATGAGGGCCCGGTCGTGCGCCAGGGCCGTATCCGCATCAACGCCGACGATACCGAACAGAGCCTGGCGGATCGGGTCCTCGATCGCATTGAGCGGCCCTTGTACGCCGCTGCCCTGGCGGATCTCTTCACAGGCCGCGTCACACCCGCTGACGACGGCGGCCTGTATCGTGACGGTGCGCGCCAGGATACCCCGCCGATCATGGATTACGACTAATGGGCTTAGCGGCATCGAAACGCATCGGCCGGGCAGTCGGCCCGATTCTGGCGATGAGCGCAAGTCTGCTGGCCGCACCCGCGGCACTCAGCGCAACCCCCGACGCCAAAGCACTGGCCACCGCGACCGCGCCGTTCACGGCCCGTTTCAACGTCGACAAGGCCGGGCTGCCGCTGGGTGATACGCGTTTCACCCTAGCGCGCGACGCGAGCAAGCCGAGCTGTTTCGTTTATCGCGGCCAGGCCCACCCCAACGCATTGGCCGGGCTGTTTCTGGGCGATATCGACGAGCGCTCGCGTTTTTGTATCGTCGACGGCGAGATCCGGCCTATGCGCTTCTCGCACAGCGAAAAAGGCGAAGCCAACAAGAGCTATACGCTGATTTTCGACTGGCCGGCCGGCAAAGCCCGCTATACCGATAAAGCCGGGCGTCATCGCACGTTCGATATTACGCCGGGCGTTCAGGACCCGTTGTCGCTACAGATCGCCGCTCGCGCATGGGTCGCAGGCGCCAGCGACAGCGCCAGCGGCGAGCAGGGCTTTCCCCTTGTAGACGATGACGGCGTGAAGACCTTCAAGCTCACCCGCGCGCCGGCGAACGCGGTTAAGACGCCGGCCGGTCGCTACGACGTATTGAAGGTCGCACGCGCCGATAGCCCGGATCACACGCTGGAGCTGTGGCTCGCCAAGGGCGAGCACTTCATTCCCGTGCAGGTCACCACGGGAAAAGACGGGCGCGTATTCACCATGAAGGCCACGGCGCTGTCGTTCCAGGACTAGCTAGCCCGGGGTGATCACGTCCGGGGCAGCGTCACGCCGCGCTGACCCTGATACTTGCCGCCCCGGTCGGCATAAGAGGTCTCGCAGACCTCGTCCGACTCCAGAAACAGCATCTGGGCCACGCCTTCATTGGCATATATTTTGGCCGGCAACGGCGTGGTGTTGGAAAACTCCAGCGTTACATGACCTTCCCACTCGGGCTCCAAGGGGGTCACGTTCACGATGATGCCGCAGCGCGCATAGGTCGATTTGCCCAGGCAGATGGTCAATACGTTGCGCGGTATACGGAAATACTCGACCGTCGAGGCCAGGGCAAACGAGTTGGGCGGGATGATGCAGACATCACCCTCGAAGTCCACGAAGCCCTTCGAATCGAAGGCCTTGGGATCCACCATCGAGGTGTTGATGTTGGTGAACAACTTGAAGTGCGGCGAGCAGCGCACGTCATAACCGTAGCTGGACACGCCGTAGGACACGATCTTCTGCCCGTCGCGCTCTTTGACTTGACCGGGCTCGAAGGGCTCGATCATGCCCTCGGATTCGGCCATGCGACGAATCCATTTATCGGCTTTGATGCTCATTGACGCTGTCCAGCCAGTACCAGGGTCGCGTAGTTTAACGATGCGGCCCGCTCACGCCCAGCCAATCGGCACACAGGCTTCGTGTGGCGTATCGTGACAGCGATACTGATCTACAAGAGTCGTTATGAAAGTCCAGCAGTTACATGCCTTTGGCGAGCCCGACAACTTTGAACTGACGGATGTCGACATCCGCGAGCCGGGCCCGCGCCAGATTCGCGTGCGCCAGATGGCCACCAGCGTCAATCCGGTGGATACCAAGCTGCGCGCGGCCGGCCCGGCTATCGCGCCAGCGCTGCCGGCGGTTTTGGGCTGTGACGTCGCCGGCATCGTAGACGCGGTCGGTGACGGTGTTCGCGATTTTGCCGTCGGCGATGCCGTCTATGGCTGTGCCACGGGCGTGTCCGGCCACGACGGCGCCTACGGCGAATATGCCATCGTCGATTCCGCCTTCATGGCCGCCAAGCCGGACAGCCTGGACTGGCGCCAGACCGCGGCCCTGCCGCTGGTCACCATCACGGCCTGGGAAGCACTGGTCGACCGAGCCGGCGTGCGGCCGGGTGATCACATCCTGATCCACGGCGGCACCGGTGGCGTAGGCCATATCGCTGTGCAGCTGGCCAAGTCGTTGGGGGCCCGGGTGGCCACCACGGTCTCGACGCAAGACAAGGCCGCGATCGCCGAGCGCCTGGGCGCCGACGACATCATCTACTACAAGGATGAAGCCGTGGCGGATTATGTCGCGCGCGTCACCGCCGGTCGCGGCTTCGATGTCGTCATGGACGCCACCGGCGGCTCGGATATCGCCAAGTCGTTTGACGCAGCACGCGTCAACGGCCAGGTGGTCACTATCGTGTCGCAATACGAGGCCGACCTCACGCCCATGCACGCCAAGAGCCTCACGCTGCACGTGGTGCTGATGCTTACTGCCATGCTCCATGGCATCGATCCAGGCCACCACGGCGAGATCCTGACCAAGGCCGCCCGGCTGGTCGAGACCGGCGAGCTGGAGCCGCTGCTGGACGAGCGCCGATTCACGCTATCCGATGTACCCGACGCCCACCGGCATCTGACCTCCGGCCAGGCCATCGGCAAGATCGTGATCGACATCGGCGAGGTCTGACGCGCCTCGCCTCGGTAGACGCGATAGGTATCACGCCCGTGAATACCCAAGCGGCCGATCGGCGGGCCGCTTGGGTGTGCCTATCCCGTCTGTTTTCCAAGCGTTTTTTCTGGGCCGCAAGCGCCTGCCGCTGTGGAGTCGCCCGCGTTAGCCCATCAAGCAGCGCGGGCGCTTAATTTTCCTCAACCTTGATGTTGGGGAACTTGCTCGCGTAGTCCTTCTTCTGGCGAGCCAGGCGCGCGCTGGTGTGGCGGGCAATCTCGAAGTAAGCCTGGGCCACCGGGGACTGCGGCGCTGCCACTACGCTGGGCGTGCCGGCATCGGCGTTTTCGCGAATGCTGATATCCAGCGGCAGCTGGCCCAGCAGCGACGTATCGTACTCATCGGCCAGGGCCTGGCCGCCGTGCTCGCCGAAGATATGCTCCTCGTGGCCGCACTTCGAGCAGATATGCGTGCTCATGTTCTCGACGATACCCAGCACCGGCACGTTGACCTTGTTGAACATCTCGACCCCCTTGCGGGCATCGATCAGCGACAGATCCTGCGGCGTGGTGACCACGACCGCGCCGGACACCGGAATCTTTTGGGCCAGAGTCAGCTGGATATCGCCGGTGCCGGGCGGCAGGTCGATCACCAGATAGTCCAGATCGGCCCAGGCGCTCTGGAACAGCATCTGTTGCAGCGCCGAGGTCACCATGGGCCCGCGCAGGATGGCCGGGCTGTCCTTGTCGATGAGATAGCCGATCGACATGGTCTGCATGCCGTGGGCCTCGACCGGCAGGAGCGTGTTCTCGCCCGCGGCCTTGGCCTGCACGTCCATGCCCATCAGCCGCGGCTGGCTGGGCCCGTAGATATCGGCATCCAGCAGGCCCACGTTGGCGCCGTCGGCTTTCAGCGCCAGGGCCAGGTTGGCGGCCACGGTGGATTTGCCCACCCCGCCCTTGGCGGAGGCCACGGCGATGATGTTGGCCACGCCATCGATGCGCTTGATGCTGGGCTGCACGGCGCGCGGCTGGACAGAAAATCCGACGGTCACGTCGGCGTGGCCCACGCCGTCCAGCGCCTGGACCGCGGTCTGGACTCGCTCGGCCAGTGCCTGGCCGGCATCGCCACAGGGAAAGCCCAAATCCAGCTCGAGCGTGACGCGATCGCCCTCGACCGCGAGCGAGCGCACCGTGCGCGCACTCATGAGATCGGTATCGAGATGCGGCTCGTGGAGGGTGGCCAAGCAGGCTTCGACGTCTTTTTTCAGCGTATCGCTCATCAGACCGTGCCGATTGTTCGAACCAGTAAACAGGCCGCGGATGATAGCAATTCAGCGCGCCCCTCGTCGGCGCGTCGTCGGCGCTTCGACCCGGGCCGGGGCTGGCCTGTGGCATACTGCGTGGCTGACTCGACGGCGCCCCGACCCCGCTATGGCACGCGATATTCTCGTTACATCCGCTCTGCCCTATGCCAACGGCGCGACCCATCTCGGGCACATGCTCGAGCATATCCAGACCGATATCTGGGTGCGGTTCCAGAAACAGCGCGGCCATAACTGTATCGCGGTCTGCGGCGACGACGCCCACGGCACGCCGATCATGCTCAAGGCCCGCGATGGCGGAGTAAGCCCGGAAGAACTCATCGCCGGCGTATCGGCCGAGCGCCAGCGGGATTTCGCCGACTTTCACGTCGTCTACGACAAGTATCACTCCACGCATTCGGACGAGAACCGGGAGCTGTCGTCGGCGATCTACAACACGCTCAAGGCTGCCGGCCACATCACCAGCCGCACCATCAAGCAGGCGTTTGATCCGGAACAACAGATGTTCCTGCCGGATCGTTTCATCCGCGGCGAATGCCCGCGATGTGGCACCGCCGATCAGTACGGCGATGCCTGCGAAGCCTGCGGGGCCACCTACCAGCCCACGGAGCTGGGCAACCCGGTATCGGTGCTGTCCGGGGCCACGCCGGTCGAGCGTGAGTCGGAGCATTATTTCTTCCAGCTGGCCGATTTCGAGACCTTCCTGCGCGACTGGACCCGCAGCGATCATCTCCAGGAAGCCATCACCCGCAAGCTGGATGAATGGTTCACCGCTGGCCTGCGCGACTGGGACATTTCGCGCGATGCGCCGTACTTCGGCTTCAAGATTCCGGGCACCGAAGACAAGTATTTCTATGTCTGGCTGGACGCGCCGATCGGCTACATGGCGGCGTTCAAGGCGTTGGTCGACGAGCGCGACGATCTCTCCTTCGATGCCTTCTGGAACCCCGACTCCCAGGCCGAGCTGTATCACTTCATCGGCAAGGACATCGTCTATTTCCATGCGCTGTTCTGGCCGGCCATGCTGGAAGGCGCGGGCTATCGCACGCCCACGGCGATTCATGCCCACGGTTTCGTGACCGTGAACGGCGAGAAGATGAGCAAGTCGCGCGGGACCTTCATCAAGGCGCGCACCTGGCTGGATCACGTCGAGCCGGAGTTTCTGCGTTATTACTTCGCGGCCAAGCTCACCCATCGGGTCGAGGACCTGGATCTGAACTTTGACGACTTCATGGCCCGGATCAACTCGGACCTGGTCGGCAAGTACGTCAACATCGCCTCCCGATCCGCCAACTTCATCACCAAGCGCTTCGACGGCCGTCTGGCCGACGCGCTGGACCGCCCGGAGCTGGCCCAGCGGTTTGCCGATGCCGGCGAGGCCATCGCCGAGCATTATGAAGCCCGGCGCTATGCCCAGGCGATTCGCGCGATCATGGCGCTGGCCGACGAGGCCAATGCGTATGTGGCCGAGCGCGCGCCCTGGCAGCTGGCCAAGGAAGACGGCCGCGAGGCCGAGCTGCAGCAGATCTGTACCACGGCACTCGAGCTGTTCCGCCAGCTCACGTTGTATCTAAAGCCGGTGCTGCCGGCCACCGCCGAGCGCGCCGAGGCGTTTCTGCAGATCGCCCCGCTGACCTGGGCCGATCTCAAGACGCCGCTGCTGGATCACACCATCGCCAAGTTCAAGCCGCTGCTGCGCCGCGTCGAGCAGCCGGCCATCGACAAGATGATCGAGGCCAGCAAGGAGGACCTGGCCGCGGCCGCTCCAGCCGCCGAGCCGCAGGCCCCGGTCGTCGAGCAGGCAGCCGCTGCTGACACCGAGAACAGCCAAGACGACGACACGATCGATATCACCGACTTTGCCAAGGTGGATCTGCGGGTGGCGCGTGTCGTGGCCGCTGATCACGTGGAAGGCGCCGATAAGCTGTTGAAACTGACGCTGGACGTGGGCCCGCTGGGCCAGCGCCAGGTCTTTGCCGGCATCAAATCAGCCTATGCGCCTGAAACCCTGGAAGGCCGCCACGTGGCACTCGTGGCCAACCTGGCCCCGCGCAAGATGCGTTTCGGCGTCTCCGAAGGCATGGTGCTGGCCGCCGGCGACTCGCCGCATGTCTTGTCGCCCGACGACGGCGCCAAGCCGGGCGATCGCATCAAGTAGACCCGGCGCCGGCCCGCGGGAGCCCAGACGATGAGCAACGCCTACGTCGACAAGATCGATGCGCTGCTGCCACAGACGCAGTGTCGGCGCTGCGGCTACGACGGCTGTCGCCCCTACGCCGAAGCCATCGCCGCCGAAGAAACCGCGATCAACCGCTGCCCGCCGGGCGGTGCGGCCACAATCGACAACCTGGCCGCACTGACCGGCCAGGCCGCGATACCGCTGGAGCCCGAATGCGGCGATGCCAGCGTGGCCAAGGTGGCATACATCCGCGAAGCTGAGTGTATCGGCTGTACGCGATGTATCCAGGTCTGCCCCACCGACGCGATTACCGGTGCCGCCAAGCAGATGCATACCGTGATCGGGGCCGACTGCACGGGCTGCGAGCTGTGCGTGCCGGCCTGCCCGGTCAACTGTATCGATATGCCGGAATCAACCGCCGACACCGGCCAGCCGCTCTGGCCGCCGCCCCGGCCCGTCGACGCCGAACGCGCCGATCGCGCGCGCCGTCTGTTCGAGGCCCGCCAGAAACGGCTCAACCGGACGTCATCGCGTCGGCGCCGTGCCAGCCGACATGAGGCGACTTACGATGCGCGCGAAGACGCCATCGCGACCTCACCGGAGAAACAATCCACTATCCGCGACGCCATCGCCCGGGCCAAGGCCCGCCGGGCCGCGCGCGATGAGCCGGGCCCCGCGCAATAAGTAATCGTCTTTCACCGATGGACCGGCGTCGCGCCCGGGCGCGCATGCGCTGGCCGTCGGACCCGCAGCCAACGCCATGAACAAGCAAAAACGCACACAGATCTTCGAACGCCTGGCTGCGGCCAACCCCTCGCCGCAGACCGAGCTGGAGTACGACTCGGTCTTTGAGCTCTTGATCGCCGTCATTCTCTCGGCCCAGGCCACGGACGTCGGTGTGAACAAGGCCACGCGGCGTCTGTTTCCCGTGGCCAACACGCCGGCCACGATCTGGGCGCTGGGCGAGGCCGGTCTCATCGAGTACATCAAAACCATCGGCCTGTATCGCTCCAAGGCCGCCAATGTCATAAAAACCTGTCGTGCGCTACTGGATCACCACGACGGCGTCGTGCCGGACACGCGCGAGGAACTCGTGGCGCTGCCGGGCGTCGGCCGCAAGACCGCTAACGTGGTGCTCAATACGGCGTTCGGCCAGCCGGCCATGGCGGTCGATACGCATATCTTTCGGGTCTCCAACCGTACCGGCATGGCCACGGGCAAGACCGTACGTGCGGTCGAGGATCGGCTCATGCGACTTGTGCCACGGCCCTACCTGCATAACGCCCATCACTGGCTCATCCTGCACGGCCGTTATGTCTGCAAGGCCCGTACGCCCGAATGCGAGCGCTGCACAATCGTGGATCTGTGTGAATATCGACACAAGAATCTATCCGAGGAGACCACCCCGTGAGCCAGTCCGCCCGCGCCTTCGACCATCGCAGCACGCCGCGCGTCTTCTGTATCGGGCGTAACTACGCCAAGCATATCGAAGAACTCGGCAATCGCCTGGCCGGCGCCCGCTCCGTGGTCTTCATGAAACCGGCAAGCTGCCTGGTGGCGCCTGAAGAGCCGCTGGTACTGCCGCGCAAGGTGGGCGAAATCCATCACGAGGCTGAGCTGGTGGTCGAAATCGGCCGCGGCGGGCGCGATATTGCCGCGCCTGAGGCACGTGCTCATATCGCGGGCCTGGGGCTCGGCCTGGATCTGACGGCGCGCGATCTACAGGCCAATCTCAAGTCGTCCGGCGAGCCCTGGGAGCGCGCCAAGGCGTTTGAGGCCAGCGCACCGCTTGGCCCGATCACGCCGCTGAGCCCGGCCATTGATCTGACCGATCTGTCGTTTTCTCTGCAGGTGGACGGCGCAACCCGACAGGCCGGCCACACTGGCGATATGCTAGTGGCTATCACCGAGCTGGTCGCCATGCTCAGCCGAACCTGGGCGTTGATCCCAGGCGATCTGATCTTTACGGGCACACCGGAGGGCGTTGGGGCGCTCGTACCCGGACAGACGCTGCTTTTGTCGAGCCCGGTCCTGGGCGAGGCCCGCTGGCAGACCGCGTAGTCCAATGGCCCTGATCTGAAACGACGGCTTGTCATTTTTCTGCGTTAGGCCGATGATCGAATGCGTCGCCTCGTGATTCAGGTGTCGCTTGAACAACAAAAAGAAAACCGGTCTCGCTCTCGTAGGTCTCGCGCTGGTTGTCGTCGGCGGCGGTGTCGCACTGTCGTTCTGGACGGCCCACGGTCAAAACGGTGATGCGCCGGCCAGCCTGGTGGTCAAAAAGAAACGCCAGCTGGAGGCGCTCGACAAGCTGGACGGCGGGCTTCTTGCGCCCAAAGAGGCTGCCTACAATCCGCAGGTAAGAACGCCGGATCTGCGCGACTCGGGCCGCGAAGGTGTGGCGCTTTTCATCCGCCACACCTTCTTTCGCATCGCCGGTGATATCGGCTTCGATGTCGGTTATCTCTCGGCTATGCTCGTGCCCACCAGCAAGGGCGCGCCAGGCATCCTCGATGACCCCACCTCGTTCGTGTTCAAGCCGCTACACGGCGATGCGCTGATGCCGGCTTCGGCGCTGACGGCCTTGTTCAACGATTACCTGATCGATTACCCGGGCACGCAGCTCCGCGACATCCGTATCCAGGCCCACGACGACGGCACGCTTCAGGTCAACGGCCAGACCCAGAAGGTGCCGGGCCTGTGGCTAGACTTCGAGATGCGAGGCCCGGTTCGTCTGGTCGATCATCATCTGTTCGTCTACGAGCCTGACAAGATTGATATCGCCAAGCTCCCGGCCAAGGGGCTGCTTGATCTCATCCGCCTTCGGCTGTCGAGTTTCGTCCAGATCGAGACCGAGGGGGCCGAGTTATCCGGTGATGCCATCGTGCTCGATCTGAATCATTCGTTGCCGCCACCGACCCAGGACGTCCACGTCGCCTCGATGTCACTCGACGGCGCCGGCCTGCATCTGAACTTCACCAGCGACTACGACCCGAGCTGGCCGGAGCCGATTCTCGACCGCGACAGCTATATCACCCTGGCCGGCGGCGATCTGAAAACCTTTCGCTCGCTGATCACGCACGTGCGCATGCAGCTGGTCCCGGCCGAGCCCGGCAAGCTGGACACCTCGCTCTATGCCTATCGCCAGCAGATTACCGGCGGTCACTTCGAGGCCACCCGCGCCGGCGAACTGATCGCGTTTTTGGCGCCGCTGGCTGCACCGGCCGCCGGTACGCCCCCCACCCCTTCCGACTCGGGAGATCGCGATGATGCGCGCTAGGGAGGAAGCTCTGCATAACCTCTCGCGGGTCGCGTTCGAGTCCTCACAGACGGTACGGCAAGGCGTCCAGGCGCAGCGCCTGCCCCAAATCATGGACAATCGGCAGGTCAAGCCCGGCAACGCAGCCGCGGCGTCTGTAAGGCCGAACCGCTTAGCGGCCGGTGCTTTGCGCGCGCTTGATCGGCGTCACTGTTCGCTACCGTGTAACGAGCACGCCACGCTCTCACTTCCTTGTCAATCGCGCGCAAAGCACGTGGGGCGACCGCGACAGGTTGTGCAGAGCTTCCCTAAGCGCTGGGCGCTCCGAGCCACCGCGTGTTTCCTGGTGGCCGGGCTCACACTGGCCGGCGCCGCGCTGGCCGACGAGGGCAAGCCCAATACGCTGGATCCACAGGATCGGGCCACCCGGCCCGCACTGATCGACAACCAGCAAAGCGAGTATCGGCGGCTGCGTGACCAGTGGCAGACGCGCCATATCCCGCGCGGACTGGCTGCGGCGACCGGCGCACCGACCGCGCGCGACTCGAAGGCGCCCAGTGTCGGCATCGAGGTCGAAAACGTCGACTATGAAATCGCCGACGGCATCGGCTTTCACGTGCATTCGCTCAAGGGTGCACTGGTGCCGGTAACCGCCGGCGAGCCGATCAATTTCGATGACCCCGATCAATACCGGATTCATATCTATGCCGGTCGCGTTACGCTGTCGCCGGCACAGATCGATGCGCTTTTTAACCGCTACGTGCTGTCTTATGCGCCGCGCTCGCTGTCGTCGGTAGCCAACACGACCGAAGACGGCCGCTTGATCGTCGACGTGGGCGCCCGGCTACGCTCGTTCCTGCCCCCCATCGGTGGTCTACCGACTCGTCTGTCGGGCCCGGTGCGGGTCACGCCCGACAACAAGCTGGCCTACACGCCGGATCAGGTCACAAGCCTCGGGCTGCCGCTTCGTCCGGTGCTGGATGCTATCGGCCTGACGCTGGCCGATATCACCCCGCTCGATCGCCCGGGCGCGCGCCTGGACGGCGACACGCTGATCATGGACCCCGAACGTCTGTTTCCCGCGCCGACGCTTGAAATCGACCGGATCAAGTCGGTAGCGCTCTCCCCGGCCGGCATGACGCTGGAATTTACCAGCGATCAGCCGGTGCCCACCTTTGACGACCCGCCGGTCTCGACCGATAGCTATATCTGGCTGCAGTCCGGCGATGCCCGCTTCTACGGCACGCTTTTGGTCAATGCACGGTTAGCGCTCGTCAACGAAGACAACAAGCCGCTGCATTTCTATCTCTACGATTACCGCGCGCAGACCGCGGCCGGACAGATCGACGGCCTGGCTGATGGCACGCTGGTGGCTCGGGTGCCCAACACCGCGCCCCGCGCAGACGAGCCGGTCACGGTCACTGAGAATCGCGCCGACGACTGATCGTCGGCGTGGGCACAGCACTTAACCGCCCGATTTCACGAAGGAAACGATCCCATCGCGGAATCGGCTGGCTAGGCGTTGCGCCCCAAACCCTACTTTTCTAATCTCTTGATTTTTTGCGAGAGGGCGCCGGTCGCCTGGGAGTTCGCGCATGACATTAGCCACGGATCTGGAGCGCTCGCTGGGACTGGCCGGCATCGAGTTTCGACATAATCTGGAACGCACTGTTCTGTTCGATGAGGCCATCGCCAATGATCGCGGCCGGGTCCGCCGCGACGGACCCGCCGACGAGCAGAAAGCGTTTGCCACACGCCTGGGCGCCGAGGGTCCGCTGGTCTATTACTCGCACCCGGACTGCACCGGCCGCCCGGTCGGCGATACCTTTGCCGTAGCCCGCGAGTCGGTCGTGGACAGCATCTGGTGGAAACGCGACTTCCAGGCATTCTCGCCCGAGGCCTTCGACGCCCTGCTGCCGCGCGTGATCGATCATCTCAACGCCCGCGGCGGTCATCTCTACGTTCAAGACACCTATTGCGGCTGGGATGCCGACTATGCCGTGCCCTATCGGCTGGTGGCCGAATACGCTACCCATGCGCTGTTCGCCCAGAACATGTTTGCCGACGCCGTCGACGTGCCCGAGCCGGAAACACGTCGCTGGACGCTGATCAACGCGCCGAGCTTCGTGTGTGACCCGGCGCGTGACGCGACGCTGTCCGAGCGGGCCGTCATCGTCGATCTGGAAAACCGCGTAGCGCTCGTTCTGGGCCCGGCCGACTATTGCGGCATCGTCAAAAAGACCATGTTCACGGTCATGAACTATGGCCTGCCCGAGCGCGGTGAGCTGCCCATGCACTGCTCGGCCAATCTGGGCGATGATGCCGACACGGCAATTCTTTTCGGTCTATCGGGAACCGGCAAGACCACGTTGTCGGCTGATCCCGAGCGCCAGCTCATTGGCGACGACGAGCACGCCTGGACCGCTAGCGGCGTGTCGAATTTCGAGGGCGGCTGTTATGCCAAGCTCATCGATCTGAACAAGACCGCCGAGCCTGTCATCGCTCATGCGCTGTCCATGCCGTGTTCGGTGATCGAGAACGTCCCGCCCCTGCCCGGCAAGCCGCTAGCCGAAACCGATCCGCAAGATCTTGATCTCACCGACAACTCGATCACCGAAAACACGCGTCTGTCCTATCCGCTGGCAGCCAACGATAACGTCGCGCCCGGCGCACAGGGCCCGCACCCAACCACGATCGTGCTCTTGACCGCCGATGCCTTCGGCGTGCTGCCGCCGATCTCGATGCTGTCGACCGACGACGTGATGTATCACTTCGTCTCGGGCTTCACCGCCAAGCTGGCCGGCACCGAGGTGGGGGTCACCGAGCCACAGGCGGCGTTCTCGGCCTGTTACGGCGCGCCGTTCATGCCGCGCCCGCCGGCGGTGTATGCCGAACTGCTGGCCAACAAGATGCAGGCTCATGGCGCGCGCTGTGTCTTGCTCAATACCGGTTGGACCGGCGGACCCTACGGCGTCGGCAAGCGGATCTCGATTGACCATACACGCAAGCTGCTGGCGGCCGCACTGTCGGGCGCGCTGGACGATGTCGCCTGTGATAGCCACCCGGTATTCGGCTTGTCCATGCCGCGCGAATGTCCCGGCGTACCGGCCGAGATTCTGGATCCGCGTAACACGTGGGCCGATCAAGACGCCTACGACGCCCAGGCCAAGACGCTGCGTGACATGTTCCGGGCCAATTTCGAGGTCAACGACTTCGCGGCCATGGGCATTCGGCCGGTGATGTAGGCGCTCTAAACGTCTCGCGCGGGTGTTTCGCGCATAAAAAAGCCGCCGGCAGAACCGGCGGCTTTTCGATCTGCAAGCGTAGCCGAGCCGAACTTACTGCTCGGCGCTATCGTCGCTGCTGTCGTCCTGCTCGCCGGTGCCCTTGTTCTTATCGACACTGACCAGCTTGACGTTGAAGACCAACGTCTCGTTCGGGCCGATCTTGGCGCCCGCGCCGCGCTCACCATAGGCCAGCTCCGGCGGGATGAACAGCTGGTATTCGCCGCCGGCGTGCATCATCTGCAAGGCCTCGGTCCAACCCGGAATCACGGCGTTGACCGGGAAAGTCACCGGCTTGCCACGTTCTTCGGAGCTGTCGAACACGGTGCCGTCGATGAGCTTACCGGTGTAGCTGACGGTCACGCTGTCGTTAGCGTCCGGCTGGGGGCCATCGCCTTCGGCAATGATCTTGTACTGCAGGCCGTCGTCCAGCGTCTTCACGCCGTCTTTCTTCTTGTTCTCGGCCAGAAACTCCTGACCGGCCTTCATGTTGGCCTGGGCTTCTTTCTGCTGCTCCTGCTGCTGGGCGGCCTGCATGTCAGAGACCACGCCCTCCATGACGGTCTGCAGCTCGTCTTGGCTGATCTTGGTCGGGCCCTGGCCGACGACGTCACGCACGCCCTGCGTCAGCTGGTCCAGGTCGATATCCATCGGCAGATCCTTGAGCGAATTACCGATGTCCATGCCCAGCGCGTAGCTGCGCTTGGCCGATTCGCTAGTGAACTGCTTGTCGGCCGAGCTGGTGTTGCTGGCCGTATTCGAGGCCGTGTTGTCGGTGCTGGCGTCGTTGGATGCGCCCTGATTACCGCAGGCAGTCAGCGCAAGCGCGCAGGCGCCCAGTACAAACGTCTTCTTCATGGCCATCATGTCCTGTCCGTGTTGGTCACCCGAGCCTACGTGAAACAGACCGCGGGCAAAAGAAATACAAACCGGTTCGAATACACGGTTGTATCAGCCGGGGCGCGACAGACGGCTTACGCGTCCGCCGCTGCCCTATCGTATCCCGACGCGGGCCGATCGCTCCGGTCAGCCCTGGCGATGTCCCAGCCGCAGGCGCAGCGCGTTCAAGCGAATGAAGCCTTCGGCGTCTTTCTGATCATAGGCCCCGCGGTCGTCTTCGAAGGTCGCGATCGCCGCGTCAAACAGGCTGTCCTTCTCAGACGACCGGCCGACAATCGATACGCTGCCCTTATAGAGTTTGACCCGCACCGTGCCGTTGACGTGGTGCTGGGATTCGTCGATGGCGGCCTGCATCATCCGCCGCTCGGGCGAAAACCAGTAGCCGTTGTAGATGAGCTTGGCATAGCGCGGCATCAGCTCATCCTTGAGGTGCGCGGCCTCGCGGTCCAGCGTGATGGACTCGATCGCGCGGTGGGCGCGCAGCATGATGGTGCCGCCCGGGGTCTCGTAGCAGCCGCGCGACTTCATACCGACATAGCGGTTCTCGACGATATCGATGCGGCCGATGCCGTGGGCGCCGCCCAGTTCGTTGAGCTTGGCCAGAACGCCGTACGGGCTCATGGCCTGGCCGTCGACGGCGGTGATATCGCCGGCGGTGAAGGTCAGGTCGACTTCCTGGGGCGTGTCCGGGGCCTCTTCGGGCTTGACCGACCACTCCCACATGACGTCCTCGGCGGGTGTCCACGGGTCTTCCAGCACGCCGCCCTCGTAAGAGATATGCAGCGCGTTGGCGTCGGTGGAATACGGCGAGCCGCCGTCGGCTTTCTTGCGGATATCGATCCCGTTGGCCTCGGCGTAGGCCAGAAGCCGCTCGCGCGAGTTCAGATCCCATTCGCGCCACGGAGCGATCACCTTGATATCCGGGGCCAGCGCATAAGCTGAGAGCTCGAAGCGCACCTGATCGTTGCCTTTGCCGGTGGCGCCGTGTGCGATGGCATCGGCCCCGGTCTCGCGCGCGATCTCGACCAATCGCTTAGAGATCAGCGGCCGGGCGATGGACGTGCCCAGCAGATACTCGCCCTCGTAGATCGCGTTGGCCCGGAACATGGGATAGACGAAGTCGGAGACGAACTCCTCGCGCAGGTCATCGATATAGACTTCGCGTACGCCCAGCGCGCGCGCCTTGGGCTCGACCTCGGATAGCTCCTCGCCCTGGCCGATGTCGGCGGTGAAGGTCACGACCTCACAGTCGTACTCGTCCTGCAGCCATTTAAGGATGACCGAGGTATCCAGTCCGCCCGAGTAGGCCAGGACCACTTTGGCAACGTCGCCGCTCATGGGTGCGCTCCGCGTTGGGTGTTCGCAAAGCCGGCAAGTATACAAAACCAAAGCGTTGCGCAGTGCTACCATCACGTCATGAATGATGTATCCCAGGCGAGCGACGCCTCGCCCCGCATGGCCGGCCGTTTCCGCGGGTTTCTACCGGTCGTTATCGACGTAGAAACCGGCGGCTTCAACCAGGCCACTGATGCGCTGTTGGAAATCGCTGCCGTGACGGTGGGTTTTGACGACGAGGGCACGCTGGATCTGCGCGAGTCGATTTCGTATCACGTGACCCCCTTCGAAGGCTCGAACATCGAGGCCGCCTCGCTGGAGGTCAACGGAATTGACCCTTATCACCCGCTGCGCCCGGCCATTCCCGAGCGCGACGCCCTGGGACGAATCTTTCGCCTGGTGCGCGAATCCATGAAAGCTGCCGGCTGCAAACGAGCGGTACTGGTGGGCCACAACGCGCACTTCGACCTGGGGTTCTTGAACGCTGCTATCGCGCGCAGCGGTATCAAACGTAGCCCGTTTCACCCGTTTTCCTGCTTCGATACGGCCACGCTGGCCGGCGTGGCTTACGGCCAGACGGTGCTACGCCGCGCGGCCACCGCGGCCGGCATGGACTGGGACGACGAGGCCGCGCATTCTGCGCGCTACGACACCGAACAGACCGCACGCCTGTTCTGTCGTATCGTCAATCGTTTTCAGCCCATCTACGAGGCCGTGCCGCCGGCCCCGCAGGACTGACCCGCGCCCGCACAAGCATCTCTATGTCCGCGACCGACTCTTCGTTTTCTACCGATCGTCCGCTGCTCGGCCGTGCCCGGCTCATTCTCAAGGGCATCCATTTTGCCAGCGTACTGCTGCTGGGCGTGATCCTGCTGCCCAGCGTGGCGTTGCTGGGCCGCCATGCCAAGCACCTGATCAACTGGTGGCTGGGCCGCATGCTGGGCGCGCTCGCGGTCAACGTCGAGCTGGACGGCGAGCCGCCGGCCGCCCCGATGCTGGTAGTGGCCAATCACTGCTCTTGGCTGGATATTCTGGTGCTGGGCTGGGCCTTCAACACAGCGTTCGTATCCAAGGCCGAGGTGGGCAAGTGGCCGATCGTGGGCTCGTTTGCCCGGGCCGGCGGCACGCTGTTTCTCTCACGGGGCGCGGGTAAGACCGGTGAAACGAGTGCCGCGATCCGTGAGGTGCTGGACAACGGGCGCTCGGTGCTGTTCTTTCCCGAAGGTACGACCACCTACGACCCCAGCCCACAGCGGTTTCATGCCCGGCTGTTTGCTGCGGCTATCGACGGCGGTTACTTCGTGCTGCCCGTAGGACTTCGCTACTGCGACGACACCACGCCGCCCGGCATGCATCACGCGCTGGCGCCCTGGGTCAACGAGGCACCGCTGGCGCCACATTTTAAGGATCTGTTTCGGCTGCGCGGCATCACCGCCCAGCTGCGTATCTGTGCGCCCATTGATCCGCGCGGCTACGACCGGCGCAGTCTGGCCGAGGCCGCGCGTACTGCGGTCGCCCACCGCCAGGCCGTGGCCACGGCGCGTGAGATGCGCAAACGTTAAGGGCCTGTTGAGGTCTCATACGAGTCCGCGCCAAGCGCTGTTTTGCGGCAAGACGAGGCGTAGCGTGCGCCGCGCAGTCATTTTGCGCAAGCGTGCTAGAACGCTGGATTGCCGCAAAACAGCGCTTGTCCCGAAGGGTTGGGCCGCCCATAGAAAATTTACTAGGGGCGCCCTG
>MDSW01075369.1_pt1 | contig 20341 bp, 16 predicted proteins | sample 811171 | NCBI WGS metagenome assembly MDSW01 (sample SAMN05326641, study PRJNA326480) | marine metagenome | isolation source: seawater | place: Atlantic Ocean: North West | collected 2012 | reverse complement strand
TGGGAACCAACAATATTTGAAAAATTTAAGGTCAATGCAAGAAAAAAAGCAAATTTAAATCGTGCAAGTCTTAAATGGGAGCTTCAATTAAACAAATAACAGGGGATAATAAAATGACAATTAACTTTAAAACACCAGAGATAAAAGAATTGCAGCCAAGATTATTAGTAGTGGGAGTTGGAGGTGCTGGAGGAAATGCAATAAATGAAATGATTCAAAATAATCTTCAAGGAGTAGAATTTATTGCTGTAAATACTGACGCTCAGGATTTAAAGTCAAGTAAAGCAAAAAGTAAAATTCAATTAGGCTTAAATTTAACTAAAGGACTTGGAGCTGGAGCAAAGCATGATATTGGTCAAGCTGCAGCTGATGAGTCATTAAATGAAATTATTAATACTTTGCAAGGAGCAAACATGATTTTTATTGCTGCTGGTATGGGTGGAGGCACTGGCACTGGAGCCGCACATGTAATTGCAAGAGCTGCTAAAGAATTAAATATATTAACTGTTGGTGTTGTAACCTTACCTTTCTTGTATGAAGGTCCTTCTAGAATGAGAAGAGCACAGCAAGGATTAGAAGAGCTAAGAAAGCATGTTGATACAATTATTGTTATTCCAAATCAGAATTTGTTCAAAATTGCTAACGAACAGACTACATTTGAAGAGTCATTTAATCTTTCAAATAATGTTTTAATGCATGGTGTTCAAAGTATAACTGATTTAATGGTTAGACCAGGTTTAATAAACCTAGATTTTGCTGATGTTGAAACAGTAATGGCATCTATGGGTAAAGCCATGATGGGAACAGGTGAAGCGGAAGGCGAAGGTAGAGCGCTTAAAGCAGCAGATATGGCTGTAAGTAATCCATTAATTGATGATTATACTTTAAAAGGTGCAAAAGGATTATTAGTTAATATTACAGGCGGCAAAGATCTAAAACTTTTTGAAGTAGATGAAGCAGTGAATAAAGTTAGACAAGAAGTAGATCCAGAAGCAGAACTTATAATTGGCGCAATTACAGACTCAGAACTTGATGGAAAAATGAGAGTATCAATAGTTGCAACATCCTTAGATGGACAACAACCAGAATCAAAATCGGTTATTAACATGGTTCATAGAATTCAAAATAGAAATCCAGGTTATTCTGACTTTTCAAATATGGGATCTAGTTCAACTTTTAATTTTGCATCTAGCAATACTAGCCCTATTTCACATGGAGCGAATGCATTAAACCTTGAAAATGAAGTTGAACCTGAAACTATAAGTCATCAAACTGTTCAAGATAATATAAATCAAGTTAATAACCAATATCATGAAGAATTATTAAAAAATCAAGATGTTGAGAATATAGTAGAGAATACTTCAAAAGATAAAGAGGTTTCATTTACTGAAGAAGCTGCAATGACTAGCGAACAGCCTCAAAATGATGAGGTGATAAATAATGATTTAAGCGAGTTTGGAGTAGATTCTCAAGCTCCAGATTTATTTAATAATGATATTGAGTCATCTAATTCAGATGAGCTTCTATCATCCGAAAATGAAGATAAAGACGATGATCTAGAAATACCTGCATTTTTAAGAAGACAAAAAAATTAATGGTCTTCAAAAAAATAAATGGAAGCCACCATGGCATCGGATACTGCAAAACATTATCCAGTGTTGCTAAAAGAAATTATTAGCATTATTTCCCCTCAACATGGTGGCACATTTATTGACTGTACTTTTGGTCAAGGTGGACATACTAAAGAAATTTTAAAATATAAACATACTAAGGTTGTAGGACTTGATAGAGACAAAAATAGCCAAAATATTGCTAATAAAATTCAAAATGAATTTACTGATCGTTTTTTATTTAAGAATATTAAATTTAGTAAATTAGATAATTTAAAATTAAAAAATGAGAATATTAAAGGTATTATATTTGACCTAGGTTATTCTTTTACACAGATAAAGGACCCTTACAAAGGATTATCCTTCAATTCAATTGGTAAGCTTAATATGCAATTGGGATATAATGATTTTTCAGCAAGTGATGTTATTAATAAATTAGATGAAAAAGATCTTAAAAAAATCTTTGAATATTTTGGAGATGAAAAAGAAGCAAAAATAATTTCAAAACATATTGTTAAAGAAAGATATACAAAAGAAATTAATACTGAATACTTAGTTAAGATAATTGAAAAAGTAAAAAGAAAAAGAAACTTTAGGACACACAGTGCAACTAAGGTATTTCAAGCCTTAAGAATATTTGTCAACAAAGAAATAAGTGAATTAATTCATGGATTAATTAATTCTGCAAAAATTTTAAAAAAAGATGGGATTTTAGCTGTAGTAACTTTTCATTCTTTAGAAGACAAAATTGTAAAATATTTTTTTAAAAATTTATCTGAAAAAAAAAGTTTTTCTAGATATGAACCTGAAATAGAACAAAAGAAATTTTTTTTTGAAATGCCCTTAAAAAAACCAATAATTCCCTCTGAAAAGGAGCTTAAAGATAATACACCTTCAAGATCAGCTAAATTAAGATATTTAGTTAAAAAAAAAAATATAGATGAAGTAGAGACAGATATTATAGATAAATTTCATGAATTGTTAGAAATAGAAAATTTAAGTTCTAAATTATGAAAAAATTCTTTGTATTTATACTAATATTTTCATTAATCATTGTTACATCTTTAATTAAAAATTCTACAAAAAAAGTAGATGATGAAATCTATTCTTTAAAAGAAAATATAAGATTTTTGGAAAATAGATTTAAAGATACCAAATTAGAGTATGATTATCTAAGTTCATCCGAAAAACTATTAGAATATCAAAAATTATATTTTGAAAATTTTTTACAAAAAAAATCTATTGATGAGATTAATAAAATTGAAATTTTAAATAATAAATTATTAATAAATAAATTAAAAATAACAGATTAAAATGTACAACAACAATTCTAAATTTATTTTGGAGGAACGTAATGATGAATTTCAATTTGGAAAAAATAAATCAAATATAAGTATAAAATTTAATAGAGTTGCTTTTATATTTTTTATTTTTTTTTTTATTTCTTTAATATATTCAATTCATTTAATTCATCTGGGTTCAAGAAAATCTGACATAAAAATTATCAATCAGTATAAAGTAACGAATCAAATTAAACGTGCAGATATTATTGACAGGAATGGAACCTTTTTAGCAAAAACAGTTAGCTCAATTGATATAGGTATTAATCCTGTTGAAATTATTGATCAAAAAAAATTAATACTTAATTTAAAATATATTTTTCCAAATAAAAATTATGATCTAGTTAAACTAAATATCAAAAAAAATAAATTTTTTTGGTTTGAGAAAAAAATTTCTGAAGAAAACTATGAAAAGTTAATGAAACTTGGAGATAAATCAATTAAGTCAGAAGAAAAATTAAGAAGGATTTATCCTCAGAAAAATTTATTTAGTCATATTATTGGTCAAATAGATGATGATAATATAGGTATATCCGGACTTGAAAAATCATTAGATAAAGAATTAAAAATTAATGATACATCAGTTCGATTAAGTGTTGACAAAGATATTCAATTTTTAATTAGAGAAGAATTATTAAAATATAATGAAATTTTTAGAACACTCGGTAGTGCTGCAGTATTGATGAATGTTAATAATGGCGAAATTATTTCAATAGTTTCTCTACCAGACTTTGATCCTAATGAAAGAAATACAATTACCGACATAAATTATATCAATCGAGCAACAAAAGGTGTTTATGAATTAGGCTCTGTTTTTAAAACTTTTACACTTGCGGCCGCATTAAATGAAGGAACTGTTGAACCTGAAACTGAATTTAAGAATTTAAAAAAAAGTATTAGATGTGGGAAAAATACTATTAGTGAATACGATAATAAAATACCATCAGATTTAACAGCTGAACAAATTCTTATTAGATCAGGTAACATCGGCTCTGTTAGAATTGGACAATCAGTAGGACTTAATGATTATAAAATATTTCTTAATGATTTAAATTTAATTAATCCAATCAATTTTGATATTGAAGAAGTAGGGGTTCCAGTATCTTTTAGTTGGGGAAAATGTAAATTGGCTACAGTTTCATATGGTCATGGAATTACAACCACTATTCTTCAGTTAACAAATGCGTATTCAATTATAGCTAATGGAGGGTATCAAATTAATCCAACTTTAATTAAGGTAAATAGAAATTTAAAACGAGAAAGAGTAATAAAAAAAGATGTTTCAAATAAAATTATTCCAATACTAAGAAAGATTGTAACGACAAAAGAAGGAACAGCATCGTTAGCTAATGTAGAGGGATATGAGATTGGAGGAAAAACTGGTACAGCTCAAAAAAGTACTATTGGTGGATACTCAAGAAATAAAATAAATACTTTTGTTTCTATTTTTCCTATCTCGAAACCAAAATATTCTTTAGTAGTCATGCTTGATGAGCCAAAAATTAATAGTGAATATATTTATCATTACAGAGATGGTTCTGGGATTAAATACAAAGGCACACCTTTTAATACAGCTGGATGGACTTCGGTTGAAGTAGCTGGACAAATTATAGAAAAAATTGGGCCTATTTTAGCCACAAAATATTTACAAATTAATTAATCATGTTTTTAAAAGATTATTTTCAAAATATAAATAAAAGTTATAAAAGTTTTTTTTTTTCAGGCATTTCTTCTGACAGTAAACAAATAAAAAAAAATCATATTTTTTTTGCTATAAAAGGAAATAATAATGACGGTAATAATTTTATACCAACAGCAATTAAAAAAGGTTCAAAAATTATAGTTACTGAAAGAAAAGTAAATAAATTCTTAAATGGAATATTATTTATTCGTGTAAAAAATATTAGAAAATTATTATCAGAAGTTTCTTTTAAGATTTTTAATAAAAGACCAAATAATTTAATAGCTGTCACAGGTACAAATGGAAAATCATCAGTTGCAGATTTTTATTATCAAATATTAAAATTAAATAAAAAAAAAGTAGCTTCAATTGGAACTTTAGGGGTTAAATCAAATAATACTAATTTAAATTTATCTAATACTACTATTGATCCAATAAAATTAGGTCAAATTTTGACAAAGTTAAAAAAACAAAAAATAGATAATGTTATCATGGAGGCCTCAAGTCATGGCCTTAAGCAAAATAGATTGGACGGTTTGTTATTTAACTCAGGAATTTTTACAAATTTATCTCAAGATCATTTAGATTATCATAAAAATTTAAAAAATTATTTAAAAGCAAAACTTTATTTGTTTGAATCTTTAATCAAAAAAAATGGAAATGTTATTACAGATGAAAAAATACCTGAGTTTAAAAAAATTAAAAAAATTACCTTAAAAAAAAGTTTAAATCTTTATACGCTTAATAATAAAAAAAATTACTTTGATATCTTATCACATACTTTTAAAGGAGAGTCTCAAATTCTTAAAATTAAATATAAAAAATCAATACAAGAGATAAGTTTTAACCTCATTGGAAAAATTCAATTAAAAAATATTTTAATGGCTATTATTGCTGCTAGTCAAAGTAATATAGAAATAAGTAAAATATTAAAAGTAATTCCAAAAATTAAATCAGTAGAAGGTAGATTTCAAAAAATTGGCAAACTGAAAAATCTATCTAAAGTGATTGTCGACTATGCGCATACTCCAGACGCTTTAAAAACATGTCTTTTAAATTTAAAAGAACAATTCCCAGATAAAAAAATTTCATTATTGTTTGGTTGTGGTGGAAATAGAGATCAAAATAAAAGAGCAAAAATGGGTAAAATAGCTGAGAATTTTTCAGATAAAATATATCTTACAGATGACAATCCTAGATTTGAAAACCCTGATAAAATTAGAAAAGATATAAAAAAAGGAATAAACAAAAAAAAATTATTGAAATTCCAAATAGAGCAAAGGCAATATCAGAAGCAATAAAAAATATAAGCACGGGCAATATCTTGTTAGTTGCAGGTAAAGGGCATGAAAAAGTTCAAGATATTGGTAAAAGAAAAATCTATTTTTCAGATAAAAAATTTATTTTAGATGCAATTAAAATGAAGAATTTAAATTTATCTAATAATTTAAAATTGAATATAATTAAAGAGGCATCTGGTTACAAAAAATTATCTCCTTTCTTATCTTTAAAGATGGCAAGAATTAACTCTAAAGAGGTTAGAAAAAATGACATTTTTTTTGCAATAAAAGGAAAAAAAAATGATGGAAATAAATTTGTGGAGCAATCATTGAAAAAAAAAGCAAGCTTGGCTGTAGTAAATAGAATTCAAAAAAACTCAAATATTGAACGTCAAATTAAAGCTAAAGATCCATTAAAATTTTTAACAAATAGTTCAAAAATTTTTAGAGAAAATATTAATACTATCATAATTGCCATAACAGGAAGCAGTGGAAAAACTACTCTTAAAGAATTATTAGGAAATTCATTGAGAAAAATTTCAAAAGTCAGTGTTTCTCCAAAATCATATAATAACAAATATGGAGTACCTTTAAGTCTTTTTAATTTAAATCAGAAAGATGATTATGGAGTTTTAGAAATAGGTATGGATAAAAAAGGTGAAATAGATTATTTGTCAAAAATTATAAAACCAAATGTAAGCGTTATCACAAACATTAATTACGCTCATGCTAAAAATTTCAAAAATATAAACCATATAGCTTTGGCTAAAGCTGAAATTATTAATAATACAAAAATTAACGGTTTTATGGTTTTAAATGCGGATGATGATTTTTTTAAATTTCATAAAAACTTAGCTACTAAAAAAAATCTTAATGTAATTTCATTTAGTGTCAAAAGTCAAAAAGCAGACATAAAATTAATTAGTATTAAGAAAAAAGGTAAAAAATTTGAAGCAAATATTAAAATAAATAAAATAAATAGATGTTTTTTAATTTCTAATAACTTCCAAACGAATATTTATAATATTTTAGCATCTTTAGCAGTAATGAGTATTTATATTAATATTTTAAGATTAAATAAAGATTTATTTATAAATTTTAAAATACCTCGAGGTAGAGGAGATATTTCAAAAATTAAAATTAACAATAAAAGTATAAATTTAATTGATGAAAGTTATAATTCAAATCCTTTATCCCTTAAATCTGCAATACTTAATTTTGATAAAATTGATTCAAAAAAATCAAAAAAATATCTTTTAATTGGGGATATGTTAGAACTTGGAAATCACTCGAAAAAACTTCATGAATCTGTGGTACCCATAATTAATCAAAGTAAAATTGATAAAGTATTTGTAAAAGGAAATAGAATTTCTAGTATATTTAATAAAATTTCTAAATTTAAAAAAGGGAAAATTTTAAATAATAAATCTCAAATTATTAATTTGATTAGAAATGATTTAAATAATAATGATTATTTAATGATTAAGGCCTCAAATGCGACAGGTTTCAATAAGATAGTTAATCAATTGAAAGGATTAAATTAAATGATTTATCAATTTTTATTAAGTTTTGTTGATACTTTAGGTTTTTTAAACGTTTTTAAATATATAACATTTAGAACAGGATTATCTTTTTTTACTTCTTTAGTTATAGTTTTGTTAATCGGAGGTCCTTTTATTAGATTTTTTTCAAATCAAAAAATCTTAAATCCTATACGAGATGATGGTCCAGAAGAACATATCATAAAAAAAATAGGCACACCAACTATGGGTGGATTAATTATTTTATGTGGCTTATTAGTTTCTGTTTTCTGTTGGGCAGATTTATCTAATATTAATATTTTATTTTGTATTTATATTGCTATTTCGTTTGGTTTACTTGGAGCACTTGATGATTATAAAAAAATTAAACATAGTAATTCACTAGGGATCTCATTAAAGTTTAAGATAATTGCACAAATAATAATATCAATTTTAGGAGTTAGTTATTTTGTTTACTTAGTAGATTATCAAGAGATCACTAATTTATATTTTCCTTTTTTTAAAAATTTAATTATAAATCTTGGATGGTTTTTTATTCCTTTTTCAGTATTTGTAATTGTAGGATCTTCTAATGCTGTTAATTTAACTGATGGTCTTGATGGTTTGGCTACAGTGCCAGTAATATTAGTTGCTGGTTGTTTTGCTTTTATAAGTTATGTAACTGGAAATATTGTTTTTTCAAATTATTTACAAATACCATACATTGAAGGTACAGGAGAAATTTCGATTTTTTGTAGTGCAATTATAGGTTCGAGTTTAGGTTTCCTCTGGTTTAATGCTCCACCGGCAAAAATTTTTATGGGAGATACTGGGTCATTATCATTAGGCGGTTCCCTTGGTGCGATAGGGATTATTACAAAACATGAAATCGTATTAGCTATAACAGGTGGTCTTTTTGTTCTTGAAGCTTTTTCTGTAATTGTTCAAGTTATTTCGTACAAATTGACTGGTAAAAGAATTTTTAGAATGGCACCAATTCATCATCATTTTGAAAAAAAAGGCTGGCCTGAGTCAACAGTAGTAATTAGATTTTGGATTATTTCTATAATATTAGCCATGATAGGTCTTGCTACATTGAAATTAAGATAATGAATGTCAATTCAAATATTTTTATAGATAAAAAAATTTTGATTTATGGATTAGGTAAAAGTGGAATTTCTACATTTAAGTTTTTAAAAAAGAAAAATAAGATTTCTTTATTTGATGACAATAAAAATATTGAATCGTTTAAAAAAATTAAAAAATCAAAATTTGATGTAATAATTTTAAGTCCAGGGATTAATATAAATAAGTGTAAGTTAAAAAATTTTTTAAAAAAAAATTTTAAAATAATTTATACAGATCTAGATGTGTTTAAATCATTTTATAATAATAAATGCATAACTATTACAGGTACAAATGGTAAATCAACTACTAGTAAATTATTATATGAAGTTTTAAAAAAGCAAGGATATGACGTGAAAATTGGAGGCAACATAGGATATCCAATATTATCTATTAAAAATATCAAACCTAAATCAATTTTTGTAATAGAGGCCTCATCTTATCAATTAGATTATAGTAAAATTTTTCACTCAAAATATTCAGTAATATTAAATATTACAGCTGATCATTTAGAAAGACATAAAACTTTAAAAGAATACATTAAAACTAAATTTAAACTAATTAAAAATCAGAAATCTGGCTCAATTGCTTTTATTAATAAATTTGATGAAAATACTATTAAGTTTCTTAAGAATAATAATTATAAAAGCAAAATTATCAAAGTTAACACAAAATTAAATAATAAATATTTGTCAAATATTAAAAATGATTATTTTACTTCAATGTCAAATAAGGAAAATTTATTATTTGTTTTAGAAATTATTAAAAGATTTAAAATAAAAAAGAAATTATTAGCTAAAATAATTAAGAAATTTAAAGGTTTAAAATATAGACAACAAACTATTTATAATAAAGGAAATTTAAAAATAATTAATGACTCTAAATCGACAAGTTATGCATCTTCTTTAGAAATGCTTAAAACATCAGAAAATATTTATTGGTTATTAGGAGGCATTCCAAAAAAAGGGGATAAATTTAGTTTACCAAAAATTTATTTTAAAAATATTAGAGGTTATCTATTTGGAAAAAATTCAAAAAAGTTTTCATTTGATTTAAAAAATAAAATAAGACTATCTAAATTTACTAATCTTAATAAAGCTTTAAATAAAATTTTTAAAGAAATTAAAATAGATCAATCTAATCAAAAAACTATCTTATTTAGTCCTTCCGCAGCTTCATTTGATGCTTTTAAAAATTTTGAAGATAGGGGCTATCATTTCAATAAGATTATTAAGAAATATTTTAATGATAAGTAAATTTTTTAATTATTTCTCTTATTATCAATGGTGGAAAAATTTAGATAAATTTATACTAAGTTTAATAATTACTTTATTTTTAATTGGTTTATTTTTTTCAATAGTATCTACCTCTTTAATTGCATCTGATAAGTTAGAAACTAATAGTTATTTTTTTTTCTTTAAACATTTAATTTTTGTAATTATTGGATTAGTTTTAATGTTTATTCTTTCTTATATAGAGCAAGAAACTCTTTATAAATTTTCACTTTATATTTTTTTTATTACATTGTTCTTATTGTTTTTAGTCCCAATTATAGGAGTTGAGATTAAAGGCTCGAAAAGATGGCTCAATTTTTTTTTTTTTACCGAGATTTCAACCTATAGAGTTGGTTAAACCTTTTTTTATTATAGTTTTAAGTTTAATAATTACTTCTAATAAATTAGAACATTTTACTTTGAAATTTATTCTTTCTCTTTTTTTAACTCTTATTATAGCTTTTTTTTTAATTATTCAGCCCGATTTAGGTCAAACATTATTAGTAGGCTTTACTTGGATAGTTTTAATTTTCATATCTGGTGTTAATTTAATATTTTTATTATCTGTATTTATGATTGGAGTAATTTTACTATTATATTTTACATTTTATGTCCCAAAATTTGAATATATTAAAAATAGACTGCTATCTTTCTTTAACTCTGAGAATGGTACACATAATTTTCAATCAGATAAAGCAATAGACTCAATTACTAGCGGAGGTTTTTTTGGTAAAGGAATTGGAGAGGGTACTCTTAAAAATAGAGTTCCTGAAGCACACACAGATTATATAATTTCAGTAATTTCTGAAGAATTTGGTGTGATAGTTATAATTTTAATTTTAATTTTATTTTTAGTTTTTATTTTTTCGATATTAAAAAAAGTTAATATTGAAAAGGACCATAAAATAAAACTAATTTTAGTGGGATCAGCAAGTTTAATATTAATTCAAGCAATAATTCATATTGGTGTTAATATAAGACTACTTCCTACAACTGGTATGACGCTACCATTCTTAAGTTATGGTGGATCTTCAATTATTAGTATTTCAATATTATCTGGAGTTATTTTGAATTTAACAAAAAGGAAAATTTTTTCAAAAAAATGAAAAAAAAAATATTAGTTACAACTGGTGGAACAGGTGGACATGTAATACCAGCAGAAATTATTGCTGAACATTTAAAAACTAATTATGAAATTATTTTTTCAACTGATTTAAGAGGATATAAATATTTAAAGTGTGATAAAAGTAAAATAAATATCATAGATACACCTAAATTAAATATAAATATTTTTTTTCCATTAAAAATCTTAAAATTATTTTATTTAACGATCTATTCATTTTTTTTATTGAAAAAAGAAAAAATTAATAAAGTGGTATCTACTGGCGGATACATGTCTTTACCAATATGTATAGCAGCAAAATTAATAGGATTAAAAATTTATTTATTAGAGCCAAATTTAACTTTAGGTAGAACTAATAAGTTTTTTTTAAATTTTTCTAAGAGGATTATTTGTTATTCAAGTAATATAAAAAATTTTCCAAATGAATTTGTCGACAAAATAGAGGTGATTAGACCATTAGTTTCTAAGTCTTTTTATGAACTAAAAAAAACTAATTATTTAAATAAAAAAAATTTTTGTCTATTAATATCTGGTGGCAGTCAAGGAGCAGATATTTTTGATAAATTAATTAATAAAATAATAGTTAATATTAACAACGAGTATCCAATAAAGGTTATTCAACAAACAAGTAATAATAATATTGAAAATTTAAAAAATTTTTATAACTTAAATAAAATAGAAAATAAAATTTTTGATTTTGATAATAGTTTTATTGATTTAATTAATGAATCTGATTTGTGTATTTCCAGAGCAGGTGCAACCTCTTTAGCTGAAATTTCAATCATGAACAAACCTTTTATAGCGATTCCATTACCTACAGCAAAAGATAATCATCAAATGGAAAATGCAAAATTTTATGAAAAAGCTGGCTGTTGTTGGATTCTAAATCAAAAAAGTTTAACACAGGAGATATTAATTAATTTATTATTTAAAATAATAAAAGATAAATCAGATTATAATAACAAAAAAGATAATTTAAAAAAATTGAATTATCAAAATTCATGGAATGATGTTAATCAAAAACTGAATAAAATTATTGATGAAAATTGAACTAGCAAAAAAAGAAACAGTGCATTTTATTGGAATAGGGGGTATAGGTATGAGCGGTCTTTCGTTAATAATGAAACGAAAAGGCTTTAATGTTCAGGGAAGCGATATTTCAAATAATAAAAACGTAGAAAGATTAAAAAAAGAAAAAATAAAAATTTTTTTAGGACACTCAAAAAAAAATTTAAAAAAAAGTACAATTGTAGTTATATCTTCAGCTATTAAAAAAAATAATCCAGAATTAATAGAAGCTAGAAAGAAAAAAATTCCTATAATTAAAAGAGGAAGAATGTTGGCAAGCACTGTTTCCTTGATGAAAAATATAGTCGTGGTTGGTTCGCATGGGAAAACTACAACAACTTCTTTAATTGCTTCAATTTTTCAAGAAACTAAATTGGACCCTACAATAATTAATGGAGGAGTGATTAATTCTATTAAAAGTTCAGCTAAACTAGGTAAAAGTGACTGGTCTATTTTAGAGGCGGATGAGTCAGATGGAAGTTTTGTTCATATTTCACCAACATATTCAATAATTACCAATATCGATCGAGAGCACATGGACTTTTATAAATCGATCGATGATTTAAAAAATTATTTTTTAGACTTCGTTAAAAAAATACCATCATTTGGTAAATCATTTATTTGTATTGATGATAGAATTAATAGAGAATTAGTCAAAAAAATTAAAAATAAAAATTTTTATACATATGGTCAAAGATCAAATTCTAATTTTAGAATAAAAAATATACAACAATTTAAATCTTTCTCTGAATTTGATATTCAGATTAGTTTGCCAAATAAAGAAATTTCAAATATTAAAAAAATTAAAATCCCATTACTTGGTATTCATAATATTAGAAATTCAGTAGGAGCTTTAGGGATCGCATTATCAGTCGGAATACCAATTAAAAAAATTAAGAAAGGTTTAAAAAACTTTCAGGGTGTGCACAGAAGATTTAACAAGATCTTTAGTTATAAAAATATCGATTTTTATGATGATTATGCACATCATCCAACAGAGATAAAATTTGTGCTTGAAGGTATTAAGAAAGTTTATCAATCATATGATAAAGTGTGTATTTTTCAACCTCATAGAATTTCAAGATTAAAAGATTTAAAAAAGGAATTTACATACGCTTTCAAAAATGCAGATACCGTAATTTTATGTCCAGTATACAATGCAGGAGAAAAAATGGAACTAGGTTTCAGTTATAAAGGTTTTGCCAAAGAAATTGTAAAAAATTCTAAAGTAAAATTATTTATGATTGAAAATCAGACTCAATTAGCAAAATTCTTAAAACGATACATGTATGGAAAAAAAATAATCGTAGGTATGGGTGCTGGTTCAATTTCTAACTGGATGAGAGAATTACCAAATTTACTTCAATGAATATAGATAAATTAAAAGAATTATTTAAAAATTTTGAGCCTAAAATTTGTTTTAATCATGATTTAAAGAAGAAAAATTGGTTTAATATTGGAGGCAAAACAAAAATCTTTTATAAAGCTGAAAATCTAAAAGATTTGATAGAGTTTCTTAAAATCTTAAATAATAGAGAGAATATTTTTATTATTGGAGCAGGCTCAAATACTTTAATAACGGACGAAATTTACAATGGCGTAGTAATAAAACTGGGTAAAAATTTTAATAGATTATCTCTTTTAGGAAAAGATGTTATTATTTCAGGGACAGCAGTTTTAGATAAAAAACTAGCAGAATATGCTTTTAATAATTCTTTAAGTGGTTTTGAATTTTTATATTGTATTCCTGGCACTGTTGGTGGAGGAATAAAAATGAATGCAGGTTGTTTTGGAAGTGAAATTAAAGATATTTTAATTTCAATACAAGTAATTGATAAATTAGGAAATATATCAACTATTCCAGCAGACAAAGTTAGATTTTATTACAGAAATAATAATTTATCAGAAAACTTAATCTTTTTAAGCGCATCATTTAAGGGAAAAATAAAAGATTCTCAAATAATAAAAGAAGAAATGACGAAATTAAAAAAACAAAAGGATATTAATCAGCCATCAAAAATTAAAACTAGTGGTAGTACTTTTAAAAATCCAATTAAACAAACAGAAAAAAAAGTATGGGAATTGATTAGGGAATCAGTTCCTTTGAATATTAGATTTGGAGATGCATGTATTTCGATAAAACATGCAAACTTTTTTGTTAATAAGGGAAATGCATCATTTAATGATATGAAAAAATTGATAGATTTTGTTTCGGAAAGTGTATTTAAAAAAACAGGTATTAGTATAGAAAAAGAAATTAAAATATTAGAAAATTGAAAAAAAAAATTTTAATAATTTCTGGGGGCATATCTAAAGAAAGAGAAATAAGTCTTGAAACTGGTAAACAAGTAGCAAGAGAACTGAAAAAAAATGGTTATTTAGTTAAAAACTGTGAACCAGATAATAATTTAATTAATTCAGTAAAATCATTTAAACCTAAAATTATCTTTAATGCTTTACATGGTCAATTTGGAGAAGATGGTTATATACAATCAATTTTAGAAAATTTAAAAATATCTTATACCCATTCAGGAGTTATTGCCTCTGCTAAAGCAATGAATAAAGAAATCTCAAAAAAAATTTTTATAAAAAATAAAATTTTAACCCCAAAATATATTAAATACAGTTTTGATAAGTCTAAAGTAGAATTAAATAATTTAATTAAAAAGAAATTAAATTTTCCTGTAGTAATTAAACCAATCAATGAGGGATCTAGTGTAAATGTTTTTATATGTAAAAAAAATGAAATCCACAAAAAATTAGAGAAATTAAAAAGTTATAAGGAGGTTTTATTAGAAGAATTTATACCTGGTCGAGAGATTCAAGCTGCAATCCTAGGTGAAAAAAAACTTGGCGCCATTGAATTAAAGCCACAAAGAAAATTTTATGATTATGAAGCTAAATATAATGTTAAAGCAAAAACGAAACATATTATTCCAATAAAATTAAATAAAAAAAAATATAAAGAGCTAATGAAAATCACTCTTAAAGCTCATAATTTATTAGGTTGCAGAGGTGTTAGTAGATCAGATTTCAAGTTTTATAAAAATAAATTTTATCTTTTAGAATTAAATACCCAACCAGGAATGACTAAACTTTCTTTAGTTCCAGAAATATCTGCTTATAATGGTATTAATTTTATTAATTTAATTAAGATTATTTTAAAAGATGCATCAACGAATAAGTAAAAAAATTATTCTTTGCTTATTTCTTTTTTTTTTTTTAGTTACCATTAATAATAGAGGCTCTTTAAATTTAAACTTATTAAAAATTTCTGAATTAAATATCTTAGGATTAGAAGATTTTGAAAAAAAAAATTTTTATCAAGATTTAAATTATTTAAAAGATCAGAATATCTTATTTATAGATAAAGAAGAAATTTCAAAAAGAATATTTGCAAATAAAATAGTTGAAAATTTATTCATCTTTAAAAATTATCCTTCAAAAATAGAAATAAAAATAATAAAAGCAAATTTTTTAGCAATTACAAAAAAAAATAATAAAAATTTTTATATTGGAACTAATGGGAATTTTATTTTAGTAAATGATCCGATAAAAAAACTACCATTTATTTTTGGTGAAGTTGAACCAAAATATCTTTTAACTTTAAAAAGTCATATAGATAATTCAGGATTAAGTTTTAATAAAATTAAAAAATTATATTTTTTTAGATCTAAAAGATGGGATATTGAAACTGATGATGGTTTATTAATTAAATTACCCTTAAAACAAGTAGAAGTCTCTTTAAAAATTTTGTCTAATATTATTAATCAAGAAGAATTTAAAAATAAAAAAGAAATAGATTTGCGCCAAATTAATCAGGTTATTGTTAATGAGTAAAATAAAAGAATATAATTTTTTTTTAATTTTCGGATTAAATAATATTAAATTTGAAGTACTAAACTCAAAAAATGAAATTATTTTTACTAAAAATGATATTATTTTTGATTCAAAAAATAATGATATTTATAAAATAGTAGAAAATTTTTTAAAAAAAAATATTTTTGAAATAGAAAAAACTTTAAATCATTATGTAAAAAATATTTTTTTAGTTATTGATTATTATAATTTTTTAACTGTTAATTTATCTATGAAATATAATTTTAATCGAATGAAATTTGATCAAAATAGATTAAACAGTTCGTTAATAGAATTAAAAAATCAATTTCAAAATTCTATAGGTGATTTTAAAATAATTCATATGATAATTAATAAGTTTTTAATTGATAGTAAAGAATATTCAAATTTATCAGAGCAAATAATTTACAATAATTTATGTTTAGAAATTAGATTTATTTGCATGAATAGAAATATTATTCAAAATTTAAAAAATATTTTGTCAAAATACCAAATACAAGTTAATGATATTATTTGTTTAGAATATCTGAAGGAATTTGAAAATTTTAGTGATAGAAAAATTTCTATAATAGCGCAAAATGCTTTAAATGGTTCAAATGAGAATGAAATTTTTTTCAGGCAAAAAAGCACTAAAATTCCGAGTTTTTTTGAAAAATTTTTCAATTTTTTTAGATAAAATTGTATTTTCTCGTAATATTTGTTGTTTTTAGTTTTCCTTAATCAAGTATTAAAAATTCTTATGTCATTACTTAATCAAAAAACTCTTAAAACAAATGTAAAATTTAAAGGAGTTGGATTACACAATGGCAGAATGGCAAATGTTTGTATTAAAAGTTCAGAACCAGATTCAGGGATAGTTTTTAAAAGAGTTGATTTAAAAAAAAATAATTATATCTATCCAAATTTTGCTAATGTAAGTAATACTTCCTTAAATACTACAATATCTAATGAGTATGGAGTAAAAGTTTCTACGATCGAACACTTGATGGGAGCTTTATTTGGCCTAGGAATAGACAATGCTTTAATTGAAATTGATAATGAAGAAGTGCCAATTTTAGATGGATCAGCCAAAGAGTTTATAGAAAATATTCTATTAGTAGGATTTGAGGTGAGCAATAAACCAATAAAAATTATTAAGATAAATAAAAAAATAGAATTTAAAGATGGCGAAAGATTTATTAGTATAGAGCCATCTAAATTAAGTTTAGATATAGATTTTGAGTTAAAATATAAAAATAATCTTATAGGTAATCAGAGAAACAAAATAAATGTATATGAAGATGATCTTAAAGAAGTTTTTAATTCTAGGACTTTTTGTTTATATGAAGATATAGAGCTCATTAAGAAAACTGGGTTGGCTAAAGGTGGAAGTTTAGATAATGCTATAGTTGTAAATAATAAAAAAATTTTAAATAAAGGTGGACTTAGAAATAAAAAAGAATTTGTTAATCATAAAATTTTAGATTGTATAGGAGATCTTTTTACTAGTGGATATAGAATAATTGGAAGTATAAAGTGTTCACAAGGAGGTCATTATTTAACAAATCAAATATTAAAAAAAGTATTTAGTAATAATAAAAACTTTTCAATAATCGAAATACAAGAGAGAAATCTACCTCATACATTGATAAATAGAAGTTTATTAAGATCTATAGCATAATATTTTTTTATCTTTATAATTAATTAAATTTTTTAAAAGTTATGAATAGAATTATTTTTTTAATATTATTTTTATTAATTTTTTTAAATGCATGTTCTAAAGACAAGAAAGAAGTTTCTTTAATAAAAGAAAGTAAACAAGATTTAGAAATGATATCTGCATATAAAGAAGCTTATAATGCATTAGGTGAAGGAGACCCATATTTTGCTGCAAAAAAATTTTTAGAAGCAGAACTTTTGTTCCCCCAATCTCAATGGGCTCCTAGATCAGCTTTAATGGCATCATACTCTTATTATTTGCAAAATTATTATTCTGAAGCACTTTCTAACTTAGAAAGATATTTAATAACATATCCAACAGATGATAATTTAGTTTATGCTCATTACTTAATTGCAATGTGTTATTACGAAACAATTGAAGATGAAAAGAGAGATTCTGATCCATTAATAAAGGCTAGAGAAAAATTTAATTTTCTTGTTAAAAAATATCCAAACACAGATTTTGCATTAGACTCAAAGTTTAAATTAGACTTAATTGAAGATATTTTAGCATCAAAAGAAATGTATATAGGAAGACATTATATTAAAAAAGGGAAATGGATTGCAGCGATAAATCGATTTAAGACAGTAATTGAAAAATATGACCAAACAATTTTTGTAGAAGAAGCTCTTCATCGATTGGTTGAAATAAATTATACACTGGGTTTAATTGAAGAGTCACAAAAATACGCAAATGTGTTAGGGTATAATTACTTATCTAGTGAATGGTATAAAAAATCCTATAAAGTTTTTAATCGAGATTATTCATTTCAGATACGAAAGCCAATTAAAGATAAAACTGGTGTATTAGAAAAATTTAAAAAAATTTTTGATTAATATGAAAAAAGATTCAATCAAAAAAGAATATAAAAAAAAAATTAAATTATTAATTTATTATAATAAAAGATATTATAATGATAATTACTCTAAAATTACTGATTCGGAATATGATGAACTTAAAAAAGATATTATAAATTTAGAAAAAAAATATAAATACTTAAAATCAAAAGACTCGCCTACACTAGAAATTGGTTATAAACCTTCAAAAAATTTTAAAAAAATATTACATAGAACTCCTATGCTGTCTCTAGCGAATGCTTTTAGCGAGGGAGATCTTTTAAATTTTGAAAAAAAAATACTCAATTTTCTTTCTCGAAATAATAATTCAAATATATCTTATACTGCTGAACCAAAAATAGATGGTATTTCAGCATCTTTATCTTATAAAAATGGAAAATTAATAAGTGGATTATCTAGAGGTGATGGTAAAGAGGGGGAGGACATAACTTCAAATCTTGCTACAATAAAAGATATACCTAAAATTATTTTATCTAAAGATTTTCCTGAAGAGATTGATATCAGAGGAGAAGTTTTTATACAAAATACTGATTTTGATAATTTAAAAGATAAGTTTGCAAACCCAAGAAATGCAGCCTCAGGTTCTTTAAGACAAAAAGATCCAAAAGATACCCAAAAGATACCTTTAAAATTTATTGCTTATAACTTTGGTTTTGAAAAAGGTTTAAAGATAAATAATCAATTTGAATACCTTAAAAAATTAAGTGAATGGGGATTTAAAACTAATCCATTGAATAAATTAATTACTGGAGTAAAAAATTTAATTAAGAATTATAATCATGTAGAGAAACAAAGAGCAGATTTAAATTTTGATATAGACGGTATTGTTTATAAAATAAATGATTTTTCTCTACAAAAAAGATTAGGTTATGTTGCCAATTCACCAAGATGGGCTATAGCTCATAAGTTTCCTTCAAATAAAGCAATTTCTAAAATTTTAGATATAGATATTCAAATTGGAAGAACTGGAGCCTTAACCCCTGTTGCAAAAATTAAACCAATCAATATTGGTGGTGTATTAGTATCAAATGCTACGTTGCATAATGAAGACGAAATAAATCGAAAAGATATCAGAATTGGAGATACTGTCACTGTTGAGAGAGCTGGAGATGTAATACCCCATATTCTTTCTGTTGATTTAAAAAAAAGATCAAAAAAAAATTCAAAATTTATTTTTCCAAATAAATGTCCTTCTTGTGGATCAAAAACTATTAAAGAATTTAATTTAATCACAAAAAAAAATGATGCTGTCAGAAGATGTTCAAGCGAAGGATATTATTGTGATAAAATTTCTATAGAAAAATTAAAACATTTTGTTTCTAAAGAAGCCTTTAATATTGATGGATTTGGAAAAAAAATTGTCGAAAGTTTTTGGAAATTAAATTTAATAAGGTTTCCACAAGATATATTTCAATTAGATTATGATAAAATTGAAAAATTAGATGGTTGGGGAAAATTATCAGTCAAAAACCTAAGGTATTCTATCAATGATAAAAAAAAAATATCTTTAGAAAAATTTATTTATGGATTAGGAATTAGACATATAGGCCTGGAGAACGCAAAACTACTTTCTAAGTATTTCGGATCATTTTTAAATTTTAAAAATTTATCAATTAATAATAAATACAATGATTTAATAAATATTGATGGTATTGGTGAAACTCAAGTAAATTCAATAAAAATTTTTTTTTCTAATAGATTGAACTTAAAAGTCTTAGATGAATTAGGAAAAATTTTATCTATTCATAATGTAACAGCAAAAATAAAAAATGGTTTGTTAAATAATAAAACTTTTTTGGTTACAGGAAAACTTGATGGGATTAGCAGGGCAGAAGTTAAATCTTTAATTGAAGAAAATTCTGGAACAACAGTAAGTAGTGTATCAAAAAAATTAAATTATTTAATT
>MDSW01148759.1_pt1 | contig 20344 bp, 14 predicted proteins | sample 811171 | NCBI WGS metagenome assembly MDSW01 (sample SAMN05326641, study PRJNA326480) | marine metagenome | isolation source: seawater | place: Atlantic Ocean: North West | collected 2012 | reverse complement strand
TTATCTCCACCGCATACACCACATTCATCTTCAGTGGCGCTACCAGCACATTCACCAGCGCAGTCTAAATCTGCAGTACAGTTACCATCACAATCAAAATTATCCTCTGCATATGTACAGCCACCAATCCACTCTGCTCCTATATTTTCACAAGTATACTGGTCTACAAAAATAGAATTTGTGCAATATCCTCCCTCATAAATAACATCTGGGTCATGATTACAACCCTGGGGATCCAAGCAGCCAAAGCTTGACGACCAATCATCACTATCTGTCACACAGGCGCAACTTGAACAGTCCCAAAAATATAAAGACTCTAAAACTTCACAATTAAAAGCAGAGCTAAAACTTGCAGCCTCATCGCAGCATGATGCACCATAAACCTCTTTATCATACAAAACATTACAATCATCACAAATACTTTCATCTAAGCGTGAATAAGAATTATTATTAATATCTAATGGAATTGGATCAGGAGCGCTATTATCAGCTATAACGACTGATAAGAAAACAAACAATATGAATGTAAAATTCATAAAAGGAAATACTTTTTTACTATCAATTATTCTATTCATTTTAATTATATAATATTATATTATGTTAACTGAGAAGGGATGTGACACAAATCAAAAAAAATAACAATACTCCTTAGTAAAGTAAGAAAATATGTTTATTTCAGTGGGGTACAATCTCACTCCTCCTCAAAACCATTGTAAAAATATTTTCAATTTTTTCCTCATAAATCAAAAATATTTGCGCATTTAGCTTAATTATTTTAGATATATATATAAACTAAATGTACTCTCTTAAATTTATTAAATTAGACCCTATATTTCCTAAGAATATTTATATTAAAATAGGCAGATTGTGACCTGTATCACACTAATAAAATAAATGAAAATTAAAGCTTAAATTATCAACTTAACTACTTACTGATTCTCTTAGATTTAAAAAATTCTTGAACTATTAATTTACAGGCATCTTCCATAATCCCTCCTTTTACAGAAAGTTGATGCTTAAAACGAGGATCTCGACAAAGCTGATATCGAGAACCGCAGCAACCTTCTTTTTCATCATACATTCCAAATACAACCATTTTCATCCTTGAATTTATAAGCGCACCAGCGCACATTGGACATGGTTCTTTTGTAACATATAGAGTGCAATCATCTAATCTCCAATCTCTCAGATTATTTGAAGCTGAAGATATAGCAATAATTTCTGCATGCGCAGTAGGATCATTTAACAGCTCACACTGATTATAGCCTTTTCCGATTACCTGATCATTACATACGACAACTGACCCAATTGGAATTTCATTTTGTTGAAAAGCTTTTTCAGCCTCCTTAAAAGCATACTTCATCCATTTTTCATGATTACTTTTTAAAACGCTCATTTTTGATTTGCTAAATTTATGATATGGCATGCCACTAATCCTGCCGTTTCTGTCCTAAGTCTACTAGGGCCTAATGTTACAGTTTTAAAACCATGCTCATTTGCATTATTCAGTTCAAATGAATTAAAGTCACCTTCAGGCCCAATCAGGATACAACAATCAGGCTTTTGAATAGCACAACTATATAAATCATTAATTTTACTTCCATTTAAGTGGGCAATAAATTTTTGACTATTTTTACATTCAGTTAAAAAACTTTCTATAGTTTTCATATCATTAATTTTAGGCAATTTTGCTTTCAATGACTGTTTCATGGCTGAAATAGCATGCTTTCTTACTCTCTCACACTTTACGTGTTTTCTTTCTGAATGGAATGTTTCGATAAAGCTAATTTCACTAATACCAATTTCTACAGATTTTTCAACAAACCATTCTAATCGATCATGACTTTTGGGTGGAGATATAGCTATATGAATATTCAACCTAGAGCTATCACAATCATCATATTTTTCAATGATTTTTAATTTGCAATTTTTAAGGCTTTCGCTTTGAATTTCTGCCTTATACTTAGAGCCCAAGCCATCAACAACAAAAATTTGATCACCAATTTTGTTTCTTAAAGCCTTAATTGCATGGCGCGCTTCGTCTATAGGAAGAATAATAATATCATCTAAAATATCTGTTGAATAAAAAAATTGATCCATTATTTATTTATTATACTTTCTAATACTTTTAAACTACCATCTGGGGAATCTAATTGATTAGAGTAAGGCTCAATATCTAATAGTCTACATATAAAAGGATAAATATGAATATTTTCAAAGGATTCAATTGAATGACCGTCTTTAATACTAGGCCCTATAGCATAGAAAATACCATGCATATTAGGTAGTTCAGGATCATATCCATGCATACCACCTAAAGTAAATTTAGAATTTTCATACTTTTGACGAGTTGTTAATAACCAACCTTCATCAGCTAAAATTAAATAATCTCCCGTATTATGATTATTAAACTTAAATCTATGGGGTATATGTTTTTTAGGCCACACTCTAGCATTAGGTATTTTTTTAAGTTTTTCAAAAAACATCGCTCTATCTATATCACTGTATGGCTCTACATCTATTTGCATAAAAGCGCCATCACCTCTTAAAATTATTTGATTAATATGATTTAATAGATAGTCATCAACAATAATCCTTCTATCTTTAGAAACATTTGTCATGCCATGATCACTAACTATAACTATATCTAATTCAGAATATATATCTAATGTTTTCAGCCTATTTATTAAATAACCAAGCACTCCATCCATCTCTTCTATCACTGAAATAATTTCAACATTATCGACACCTAGATTGTGCCCAGTTTGGTCTGGCTCAGAAAAATACAACATCGCTAGATTAGGCCTCTGCTTTTCAGGTAATTCAAACCAAGTAATGATTGAATCAATCCTAACTTTAAAAGGAACACTTCCATCATAATATTTAAATATTGAGGGGCTATAACCTTTAATTGGAGCTTCTGAACCAACCCAAAAATATGATGCTGATTTTAAGCCTTGTCTTTCAGCTGTAACCCATATTGGTTCAGATTTATAAAAAACTGGATCTCTAACCGTATTTTTTTTGTAAAGGCTGTATTCTTTTTTTAATGCTTTATCATAAAATTTATTTCCTGTGATATTATGAGTTCCTGCATATGATCCTGTTGCAATAGAATAATGATTAGGAAATGTCAAAGAAGGAAAAACTGGAATTAAAGCATTGGCCTTTACGCCACTTTGAGCAACTTTATCAAAATTTGGAGTATCACACATATCAACATAATCATACCTAAATCCATCAAAAGAAACCATTAAAACATATTTGTCTTTTGCAAATACAAAACAGAAGGTTATTATTAAAGTAAAGCTTATTCTTCGCACTTTTGATCTCCTAAGTATTTAATACAATTGGGAAAGGGTGGACAAAAATAATTATCATATATTAATATTTTCATTTGATTATTTATTTCACAAAAATCACTATCAATTTTTCCAGAAAATTTATTACCATGAATATATAAGGACTCTAAATTTTCTAATTCTTTAATACTACTAGGAACTCCACCTGAAAATAAATTAAAACTTAAATTAATTGATTGAATATTTTTCAAATTACCAATTTCTAATGGCATGAATCCTGAAAATTTATTATTGGTTAAATCAACTTTTTCTAAAACATAAAGATCTTTTAACAAAAATAATATTTCTCCAATTAAATTATTATTTTTAAAATCTAGCTCTTTTAAATTAATCAAATTTGCAATTGAGCTTGGTACGGCTCCTGATAATTGATTTGATTCTAAATTCAAGCTAACTAAATTATTATTATTCCCTAATTCTACTGGAATTGTTCCAATTAGTTTATTAAACCCTAAATTTAAACGATATAAATTTAGCTGCCCTAATTCAACTGGAATTTTACCTTCAAATTGATTCTGAGATAAATTTAAATATTGAAGGTCTACTAACTCTCCTATCTCTTTGGGAATACTATAAAAAAAATTATTATTCGATAAATTTAAATATGTCATACCCTTCATTGTACCTATATAGCTAGGAATATTACCAGATAAATAATTTGCTGATAAATACACCCATGTTAAATTTATTAACTTCCTAAATGATTCTGGTAAAGTTCCGGAAAAAGAGTTACTATTTAAAGCTAAAACCTTAAGCTTTGTTAATTGACCTATTTCTTCAGGAATAGTTCCTATTAATTGATTAGATGAAAGCTTTAATTCTTCTAATTTAATTAATGATTTTATTTGCCGAGGAAGAGCTCCTATCAGTGCATTAGATTCAAGAGAAATACTTTTAATCTCAGTCAAACTTTCTATTTCTAGCGGAATTTTTCCTGATAATATATAATCAACTTTACAAGCTCCATTAGACGCAGGAGAAGAACAAAATGTAATTAACCTTCCATTCTCCCAAGTTTGCTTACCTAATTCTAAAGGTTTAAGATTAGGTGGAGGTCCACTTTTATTAAATTGGCTGTTATTAATTAATGCCTGTAAAAAACTTAAATCTTTTTGATAATAGCAGTTGCCATTTATATCAATATAGCCTAATTCGCAAGACAGAAGTGCAGTAAAAAAGCTTAATTGAATAATAATTTTTATAAGATTATTTTTCAATATTAATGATCTTATATATACTTCCAGAATGATTCAATATATATAATTCACCTAAATTATCTTCAGCAAATGAAGATATATACATATCCTCTTCTAAATTGAATAGATTCCATTCAATATGATCGAGAGCCTTGCCTGAATTTAAATTGATTGTCCATACTTTCCCTGTACAATAATCACCAAAAACATAAGAACCATAAAGCTCTTCCAGCAATTTCCCTCTATAAACATATCCTCCAGTTACAGAACACCCTTTGGCATTATTTTGTTTCCATCCAATTAATGTTTTCATATAATTAGCATTATTAGGGTATTCAAAAACAGGATCAACAAACACATCATCAGATATTATAGCATTGTTATAAAAATGTTTTCCTTCCATTTTATTCCATCCAAAATTTTTTCCAGAAGCTTCACTAAAAGGTGAATAATTTATCTCTTCCCAATTCCCTTGTCCCACATCTCCAATATATAATCCCCCTTCATTTCTATCAAATGAGAACCTCCAGGGATTACGTAAGCCATAGCACCATATCTCGGGTTTATAATTTATGTCTTTATAATATGGATTATCTTCAGGGATTTTGTAGCCCTCACTATAACCAACATCTATTCTAAGTATTGAACCAAAAAGTGTGCTAAGATTCTGACCATGACCATGAGGATCTCCAGCATACCCTCCATCTCCTACAGAGATATAAAGCATTTCATCAGGACCAAAAACAAGGTGTCCGCCATTGTGGTTTTGATAAGGTTGCTTAAATTTTAAAATGATTTTTTCAGATTCTTTATTTGCCGTCATTGAATCAAAATTAAACTTAAATTGCGAAATTACCGTGTTACCTTTTTTATCTACATAATTAAGATAAAATAATTTATTTTGATCTATTTTAGGATCAAGAGCTATACCAAGCAAACCTCTTTCATCAGCTGGCATTTTAGGATTGTGAACTCTATCAGTTATATCTAATATAGGCTTATATAAAAGTTTATTTTCAACTATACCTCGCACTAAACCATGTTGCTCTATTACAAATAATATCTCTCCATGGTACGTTAAAAAAACTGGCTTATTTAATCCATCAGCTAGCTTTGTTAATATCAAATTTTGAGGGAACAAACCACCAAGAAAAATCCAGGTAAAAATTAATTTTAAAGAAAATAATCTTGATTTCATCTTTTCTTTAAAGATAATGTCAATTTAAACTTAGCAATAATATCATCAGATATACTTGGAACTTTTGCTCTTATATTAACTAATAGATTTTCTCGCTCTAAAGATTTTTCTGCTTTCTCTACTAGCTGACTTATAATCTCAGCCTCATCGCATATAAAATGGACATCTCCTTCAGCTCTTTTAAGAAAGTCTGCATGAAAATCTCTAAAAATCAATGCAATATTTGAGTCTGAAGCGCGAATACATTGCATAGCTAAAAAACCACCTGTAACATCTGCGCCTACAGATAGTGCTCCAAAATACATTGAATTCAAATGGTTTTTAGTTCTACGGTTTAATTTTATTTTAATTTCTATAGATTTATCTGATATAGATACTAATCTAGGCCTGCAATAAGAAATCATAGGAACTTTAAAAAGTCCAAATAAAAATAGTTGAAAGTTTATTTTAGTCTTAATGTCAATTAATTTAAACATAATAAAAAATATAAAGTTTAGATTGCACGTTTGAAAAATTACACATTTTTATTTATTATAAAATTATTATTCAATAAAAAAAGACCTCTTAAAAAAAGAGGTCTTTCTATTACTATCTAGCTCCTTCCAATCTTTTATGATTTTCCAGATAGTATTTATACTTTATCTAAGCATAGGCATTATAATCATAAGCATATAAAAACTGTGCTGCAGTCAAAACACATCTATTACCAAGATTATATGATATTCTATCACAATCTGAACGCTTATTATCCATAACAAGTTTAAACTCTAGAATCAGTTCATTATCACGATAGCCTATACTTTTAAATTCATACATACCTACACCACATTGAGTTCCAATTGTGATCTGTGGAGTTTCTTTACAAATCTCCTGAAGGTATTCAGCCTGATTTATTTCTTCTACTAAACTATTATTTTTGCGTGCCATATTATTAATCCTCATTTATGCTTAGGTAATATTATCAATATGGCTAAAAGTATTTTGTGATGGAATTCACGTATAAAAAGTGGATGTGACTATAATCACAAAAAGGATCTAAAAACTATAATTCAACCGATCTATATAGTTTATAGATTTTGAAAAATTATATTAAGGAATTACGCTTGATGTGGAGTCATTGAAACTTGGAATAGAAGACCCTAGAATGTTAGATAAATCAATCCTTCTAAAAAGAACTTCTTCTTCTTTCTCAGTATCTTCTAAAAAATCTGTCCAAATAAAATTATAATATGATAAAATCTGAAAATGATCAATATCATAAACTCTTTGAGTTCTATATGATATTTCTCCTTTATTTCCATAAGTCCATTGACCTTCAATCTCAACCTGACTACTATCTATATAATCAATATTATATGTTGCTCTATATTGTGGGCCATTAACTATTAGAGTGTCTTTATAAAAAGTATAAATATTGGGCAAATTCTCTTTAGAATAGGTAGAATCTTTTTCAAATACAACCTCATCATCAACTGTCATCTTTTCCATAATCCATGTACCTAGCATAAACTTTTCAAAGTCTATATCATAGGATAAACTATCACGCTCTAAATGGATCATTTCTCCACTTGAATTATAAAAATGTTTTTCTAAAACGTTTACATCAGGATGATAGCGCACATATATTTTTTTACTTCCAGAATCATAAGACTCAATTATATCATCAACAATATCACTACCACATGATATAATAAATAAAATGATTGTTAATAAAAAAAAGTGCTTTCGTTGTCTGCTAGAGTTTACCATCAACGATAATTTACACTATATTATTGAAATGAAAAAAGAATTGAGAAATATCAATACAAAAAAAGCATATCATAGGGGATATGCTTTTTGGAACTAATTAATTTTAAAAATTGTTAAATATTATCCAATAATTATATTAACTAAAAGAATTACATCTTGGATATTTAACACATCATCTTCATTTATATCAGCTGCATTAAATTGAGGAGCATCATAAGTATCTGCATCTAAAATAAAGTTAATTAAAAATATAACATCCTGTACATTTATACTTTGATCATTATTAATATCTCCAGCTTGAAAAGATTCTCCGGATACTAACATTGTCACTGGAACTCCTGCATTGCCACCTCCAGTAACTAATCGCATATATCCTTCATACAATCCTTCAGATTGTCCAGTAGCATCTGCAGTTATAGTTAATATTTCTGATGCACCTGATGCAATCTCTCCATTTGAGGGTGAAACTGTTACCCATTCAGGTCCCTGACTAAATTTTATACTAAGTGCATTTTGTAAATAATCTTGATCAAAAGCTACTTGTAGACCATCAGTCCCTGAAGAATTTTGAATACCAATAGTAGCACTACTATAGATTCCAGTTAAAGTATTATAATTCATGTTAATTTTACCATCTTTATAAATTACAATTTGAAAATCATAGAAGCTATTCTCAAAATTAGTCCACCAATGCGCCACTTCGTTAAACCAAACCACAAATTTATCGTCATCTCCATAATAATAAACATTTCCTGAACAATAAGAATTGCAATTATCATTAACTGGGTTTAAATCATCCCATAAACCAAATATTGCTGGTCCAGGTGCTGATGATGATGGAATACTAGTATTCTCCCATGCATCAGAATCACTACCAAATCCAATCCATCCATTAGCATTAATAAAAAATTGACTATAACTTTGTCCTAAAAATGGAAAATCAAAACCTATATCAATTTGTTCACCAGCTTCATCATTTCCAGGAAAACTATACTGATTACCAACACTTTCAATATCTATCCAATTATATTCAATATCTACATCAATATCTGAATCTGACCAGAAATTTCCAGAATTATCAGGACCATCTCCTATAGTAGAGAATGGCGAGACGCCAGCACTGAAATACATTAGAGACCCCTGCTCTCCAACATTAGAAATAACAACTTCCTTGCTATCACTCTCCTCAGCGGCTAAATTAAAATCTAAAGCTGGTGCTGATAAATCTAAACTTGCAAAGGCTGCATCACAATCAGGTAAATCATTGATACTTAAATTATGAGTATCAAATGCACTACAAATTTGATTATAATTTGCAGTACCATTTTGCAAATTACCATCATTATCATCCGCTAAAAATATTTCATACAAGAAATCTATATCATTAGAAGGCCTACCAGTTTGCGCAACATAAAATAAATTATCTGAAATAGCAACACCGTTTTCATATCCATGTAGTTCAATTAGATTTTCTCTCATTTTCCAAAGAGAGCCCATTATATATTCGCCTAAACAGTGCACTGATCCTCCGCATGAACTTGCTGGATATTGCCGGGTATTATTACCATCTCTAAGACATGAACCTTCACCAAAAAAACCATTACCTAAACAAGGAGTATTTGTAAGAGTCATACCCCAATAATCACTACAACCTTCACTTAAACCAGATGAATTATAATTAGGAGAATATGGATCATAAATAAACTGCTGAAGTCCATGACCATATTCATGATATACTACATCAGCCATTTGGTCAGTAGCCGCACAGCCTCCTCCTTCTGAAAACATATTTATACCCGTATAATCCCAATATGCATTACAGGGCCAATATGAATCTTCAGAACCAATGTTTACCTTTGCAGGCATAATGTAATCTCCACCAGTGAAACTATTATCTATTGACTTCACATGATCGTGAATCAGATTAGCATGAAAATATGTATCTCTTTCACCTGCAACGGATCCTAAATTCCCAAAAATAAAATCTTCTGTAGTTCCAGGTGATACAGTTCGAGTTAAGCTAGCATCACTACCATTCTGATTATTAACGTTTAAATATCTACCTTCCAATTTAACATTTACAGATCTATCAACATCTCCTATATCAATAGAGTAGTAACCTTCTTCATCTGTATATGTTTCACCTACACCAGAAACAGATACCTTAATATGAGCCATACCTCTTTCTGTAGCTAAACCATAAGGTTCATCTTTTACATTCGCTTTAACGTGACCATCCAAAGTAGCCATTCTAACTTCATCAAATTTATCAAGTATAGCTCCATTATGGGCATCAACAAAAACTTTCCATCTATGAACAGGAACATGATCTTCGGGATCAGTAGAATTAACAAATAGCTCTACCAACCAGGCTAAATGATATATAGGGTTTTTACTTTTCTCAACCCAAATAAAAAGCTCCGGATCACCTTCTACAGTATCCCCCAAATTTTCATCAAATCCAATATTTTCTTTAGCATAAGAAATAGATGAAATACTATTAATTGTTGGATTAATATCAACTGAGAGATCAGGAAAAGCATCATTCCCTGTCATCACTAGATCTCCATTCAACTTATATCTAAAATCTATTTTCCCATTCCAAACAGGTATATTATAATAAACTTGGTTAAAAATTAAATACCTCATGGAACCATGCTTCTCATTAACCCACAGGTCTAAATTTGATTCTTCAATATTATAGATTGATTGATTATTAGATATAAAATTTCGAGCGGCATATTCTGAATCTATTGGATCATTTGCATCAAAATTTTGTGAAACCTTTGATCCAAAAATTCTATGAGGTGTTGAATTTATATTCCATGAAAAAATCCACCCCTTACCATAATTAAATTCAAAATTGTGCTCAATTGAATTTTTCATTATAGACTCAGGATCAAAATTCCCCTTTGTTTGAGCTAAATTAATTGAAAAAAAACATGTAAAAAATAAAATAAAAGCAAGCTTACTATACATCTAAAATCCCCTCTTTAATAATAAAGCATTAAAATATGAAATAATCTGTGGTTATTTTTAAAAATAAAGATAAAATATCATTATAATTCAACCATATAATATATAATTAAACAACCATTTTATAATGTGCTCGTTACATTTTGTTGCATTTTAGAATTTTAATTCTAAATGTGAATAATTATGTTTGATTTTCAGGATTTAAGAGGATGGGATTATAACCTGTTTCTTGAATAATTTGTTCCATTACTATTGGATCAGCTTCACCTTCTAAAATTATACTTTTATTCAATAGGTCAAATTTAAATTCTTCTAATCCAGGAACATTTTCTAGAGCTTTCCGGATTTTCTCTATACATTTTTCACAATTTAAATCATTAATTTGAAAAACTATTTCGGCCATATATCTCCTAACAATAGACTCTATGGTTAATAAACCTTAGATAAGTTACACTTTTTTTCTTACAAAAATATAGTACTTGATATTTTTTTAAAATATTAATTTAATAAATATTCATTTGATTTACATTTCCCCGAGTATCGGTTTTAATTAACCATCCATCTTTATTGCTGTTTACAAAGGTGCTTCCACTGATTATAAAACCTCCATCCGAAGCTATTGAAATATCGAATGCTGAATCTTCTCTTAATCCTCCCATTGTTTTATCCCAAAGCAATTCTCCATCATCACTAACTTTAAGCAAAAAAACATCACCCATTCCTTTGCCAAAAGAATATGTTTGACCTACTATAACCCACCCATCTTCAGAATAAACTAAGGATCGACCTATATCATTATATATACTACCATAATTATATTGCCAAACTATTTCACCATTAGAATTGACTTTTATTAATAAGGCGTCTGTGACACCACTATTATTACTAGAAGTAGTACCCCCAATTATAAATTCATTAAATTCCGATTCTATAAGAGAAAAACCAATTTGTTTACCTGGAATTGATACAAAAGATGTATCTAAACTATTACCCTCACTATCTAATTCAATTAACCATATATCTCCATCTTCATCTACATTTGAAAATGTAGTACCAAGAACAACAATGGAACCACTTTTTCTTTCTATTACATCATAGCCATCTTCTAAACTAGCACCACCCAAAATCCTATACCATAATTCATTACCCTCACTATCTACTTTTATAACAAGCAAATTCTGATCATCATTTACATTTGAACTTCCAACAATAACTAGTTCACCATTATTCAATTCTAATATCGAATTGCTATTTATATTTGTTTCATAACTAATATTTTTTACCCACATTTCATTTCCAAACGAATCATTTTTTTTCAAAAATATACTTTCTGTATTCATACTAATAGAATTTCCAATAATAATAATTCCACCATCATTTGAATTTATTATAGAATGAAATTTATAATTATCACTTAAATTAGATTCGCTAACTAAACCTCCTAATTTATCAAATTTAAAAAGCTTATTTTGCTGTGGATACGAATTGCCTAAAACAATATAATCACCATCTTGATTTACAACAACAGATGAAAGCTGATCACTAGATCCGGCATCAATAGTTTTAATAAACTTAATAAAAGAACTTACCTTAATAATAGGTCCTCTATTCTTTAGGCCCCAAACGTCTGAAGTCATAATCTGATACAAAAAATATTGACTTTGTTCTGAAGCATGTAATACAGTATCCTCTGTTTGCGAACTAATATTAAGAATCTTATGCAAATTAAATGGATTTTCATTTTCAGAAAAGAATATAGAATAATTAAAGAAATCTATATCCGTTTCAAGATTCCAATGCAATCTAAACTCTTGCCCATTGTATAAAACTGAATCTATAATTGGCTCACTAGGCCTAGAATGCATATAGGGCTCACCCATAGATATTTGGCCCATAGAATCTTCAGCTTGAACTAAAAACCAATTTTGTTCATATGGTATATATAAACCTTCATACTGAACTACTAAAGAATCTGAATATTCTTGCAAAACAATAAAATCACCATCTCGATTATCAGAAAATAATATTCTATGAGATAAATATTTATCATAGGCTACAGGTTCCCAATTTATGAAAACTGATGAAGAATTATAATTAACTGATTGTATATTTATCTGTGGTGGAATAGGATAAGTAGAATTGGTAACAATGTTCCCCTGAGTTACTTTACCAAAAAGATCTTCAACTAAAATCTGATAGTAGGTAATTTCATTTGGATTTATATCAAAATCTTTATATGAAACATTAGATTTTTTATTAGTAGAAAAGAGCTCAATACTATTCAACATAGATGATGAATTAGACTTTTTAACAATATATTTATTGAAATATTCAGATCCCGAATACCACCATTTTAATTGATAGCCTGATAAAACAGAATCAACAATTAAACTATCTAGTGGATATAAAATAATGGGCTCAGGATAATAATGTTTATTATCAACCGTTACTCTTAAAACATTACTTACACTATAATTATCATATTCATCAAATGCTATAACATATAATAAGAGCTCTTGATCATCCAAAAAATCTAGAGTTCTTAAATTAAATTTATAAGTCGTATCTGAAGTTTCAATAGCTTTTAAATTAACTAAAACACTATCTACAAATAAATCAACACTAACAATTTTACTTGAATCCTGTATTTGACATTCTAATTCTGAAACTGTATTTATAAGAGCATCGAATCTGGGATTAAGCCATATAATTCTAGGCCCTTTATTATCAGACCTAGTATTAAGTTCTTGATCAATTAAAGTATTTTGATTAAGGGGAGTTTCATCAATGCAAGAGAAAAAAAAGATAGCTCCAAATAAAAAGATAATCCGCATAAGGTAAGTTACGCAGTATTCAAATTTACTAATAGTGTTAGTATCAATAAACCTCTTTCAATTACATATCAGTTAGGCTTCTATTTTTTCAAGAAACATAGTTTGATATATTGATTCCAATCGATCTTTTTGCTCTTCTATCCATAGATTTATTGAATCTATATTTTCAGTTGGATACGGTTTTTTATTAGCAAAAGTTTTACAATATTCCATACCATCTTTCATATTTTGATAGAATTCTTTTAAAGTCTTTGAAACTTTTTCATTAATTTCACTTTCTTTAACTAACTTATCAAAATAATCTACATACATTTGAATTTCTTTAGCAAACATATGAGGTCTTTCTGATGAAACTAAATCTTTTTTACTATTATAAAAATGAGCCATCATCTCAGACAGTGAATATTCTCTATTGAACCAACTGATATTTTGCCCTGGACAAACTGCCTGAGGAGCTTTACTTTCTTTTTTAAGGCCCAAATTAATCAAAGCACCATTTCCTAAATGATCACATATACACGTTTTAACTACAACTTTAGTCTCTTCAAATTTTTGTTCTAAAGTACTAAGCACGTTTGCACTAATTTGGGCTAGCTTTGTTTTTTGATAATTTTTAGAAGCAGTACAAATTGGTGCTTCTGTAAACTCTGTATTTGATACAAGAAACCCCTTAGGGCAAGGAGAGCCCGGACTTCCTTTTTCAAACTGACCTGTTGTATACTGTTCGGATACGGAATTTCTTAAATTATTAAATGGAACTCCTAGGGGAGATACGTCACTCAAATATAAATCGTCTTGTTCTGCATCTTTTAATTGATTAAAGGTAGTGGGCTCTACACATGTTGCTTCAGGGACCAATAAAAAGGGAGTTGCAATACCTACTTTATCAATATTAAAATCATTCTGTAGCCTCTGAACTTCTCCAGAAGTTCCAATTCCTCCTTGAACAGTTATAAGAGGATTATGAGTTTCACAAGAAATAGGATATTCCAGACCTTTATTCTCATAGTATTTTTTAATCAAAGGTCTAAATGATGATGCTAATTGATTACGCTTATCATGGATCTCTTTTAATAATACTGGTAAAAGCTGTCCATTTGATGCAAAAGCATGCCCTCCACAATTAAGTCCCGATTCAATACGAAACTCATAAACTTCTAATCCTTTTTTTGCTAGAAACTTTCCCTGTATAAGAGCAGATCTGAAATCACTAACTTTAATAATAATTTTCTTTTTTATATAGCCATTTTTATCTCTATAAAAATCCATGAAATTCGACATATAGCTATACATACTCTGATTAATACCGGCAGAAAAAATAATACTAGAATCTAAACTACTATTTGCATATCCACGAAGTGCGGACTTACCATCTGAGTATTCAGGTGGAAGGGCTTTACCTTTTCGATCTAAATTTTCTTTATCTAGTTTAACCATAATATTTACATCAATTGAGCCCTTTACCATTGCATTAGTTAGTTCTTTTTCAGCAATATCTCGCTCATTACCTGGATCCATTTTTAATAATCGATTATAGTCTGTTTTTAGCAAACTATCATCAGGCAGCATAGAAAAATATTTTTGCTTATCATTTGATTCAAAAAAAGGAAGGTCTTTTATTTTATTAAATTTAATTTCAACAATTTCCTGAACAATATTTAAATATGCTGTAATTCTTTTAGATCTTGCATCTTCAGACCATCGATTAATTGGATTAAATGGTAGATTATACATTTGAGAATAATGCTCTCTAACTTTTTCAATAAGGATATCATCCATTATTGAAATCACTGAAGAAATACCAAACTGAGCTACTCTTATAGGAGTATCAATCGAAAATCCTGTGCCCATAACCGGTATATGTATATTATGCATATTATAAAAATGTTTTAATTAAAATAAAAATGTGTACACCCATAGGGATTCGAACCCCAAACCTCCTGGTCCGTAGCCAGACGCTCTATCCAGTTGAGCTATGGGTGCATATGTTTAATATTATAAAAATATTATTCAACTTATCAATTAATTTACATAAATGATAGTATTTTGGTTGCATAAAATTATTAATCTTTTAAATATGAAATATTTTTAGCATTAAACTCAATGGGATTTATATTATATTTTTTAAAAATTGAGCTCGAATTACAAGTATTACCTAATATTAAATCATTTAATTGATCTTTACCTGCAGGGAACCAACTAAAACGATCTAAAAGAGATGCTACAAATGAAACTATAAAAAATGGAGTCGGAAGCATAAATACTTTTTTACCCGTCACCTTACCAATTGTTTTAATAATTCTATTCCATGAAATTTCTTCTATACCACCAATCTCAATTATTCTAGAATGACTATCTTTATCATCAATACTTTTAATAAAAATTGTCGCAACATCTTTTGCATGGATCATTGACAAAGCAAAATGACCAGATTTGAACAAATTAAAACCTTTAAAAAATGAAGGCGCAGGAAAAGGTAAAAAATTTGGAAAGGGAATTAAATTCAACAGTTCTTTATTTAGCATTAAACAAAACTCCGGTCTACCCCCACCTCTGGGATCTCCAAACAATGATGATGGACGTATTATAGTCCAATCTAAAGATGAATTTTGCATTACTTCTTCAGCTCTATATTTAGAAATCATATACTGAGATGTCGTTCTATTTTTATTTACACCAAGAGCACTCATAAGTATAAATCTTTTTATTCCTATTTCTTCACATACTTCTACAACTCTTTTAACACCAGAATATTGCAAACGGTGATTAGTGAGGTTTTGGTCTGGAAACTCGCGAATCAGAGCTATAAGATATATTACAGCAGAGCATCCTTCTAATGTCTCCTTAATAGAACTTTTATTTTCAATATCACCAAAAATACATTCAGTGTAATCAGGTTGCAACAGTTTGCTTTCTGACCCACTACGCACTAGGACTCTAGGAGTAATTTTGTTAATAATTAGTTCATCTATGATATAAGAACCAACAAAGCCAGTCCCTCCAATAATAGCTACTTTCATTTTTTCTCTTTATTTTTTATAGTTTAATTTAATGTTCAGTCTTTAATAATTTCTGTTCAATAATCATATATAAAACAGGAATTAAAAGGAGAGTTATCAATGTTGCAAATATAACTCCAAACGCCAATGAAATTCCCATAGGTATTAAAAATTTAGCTTGTACACTCTTCTCTAACAAAAGAGGTACTAGGCCAAAAAACGTTGTTAATGATGTTAAAAATATTGGTCTAAATCGACGAGGACCTGATTCTAAAACTGCATCATGAATACTTTTACCTTCTCTTCGATATCTATTTATAAAATCTACTAAAACCAAACTATCATTAACCACCACCCCTGTTAAAGCAATAATACCTAATAAAGACATTATAGAAAAGTTTACCCCCATAATAAGATGTCCTATAACAGCACCAGTAAGACCAAAAGGGATCGCAGACATTACGACAAGAGGTTGAAAGTACGATTTAAATAGAATTGATAAAAGTGTATAAACAACTATTAAGGCTATTAAAAAATTTTTCCCAATAGATTGTAAATTTTGCTGTTGCTCTTGCTGCTCCCCTTCTAAGGTATACTGAATTGAAGGGAGTTCCTTGATAATATTTGGCAAAATATCATTTTCAATAGCAGATACTACAATATTACCAGTAGTAACCTTTAAATCCACATCAGCAGTAATATTAATTGCTCTCATTCTATTTTTTCGTTGAATAGTTGATATACCATTACTAAGTTCTAATTGAGCTATTTGAGCTATTGGAATTTTTAAACCCAAAGGTGTATGAATCATAAAACCTTCTAAATCAGAAATGGAGGACCTTTCTGAATCAGGGTATTGAAGCATCACTTTTACTTCGTCAGTTCCTCTTTGAAAACTTTGTACCTCTAAACCATAAAATGCTTCTCTAACTTGTGTGGCTACCATCATCATATTAATACCATAATTATTTGCAGATGGTAATAATTTGATCTCTAATTCTTCTTTTCCAATAGAATAATTATCTTTTACATCAAAAACTCCTGGATACTTTAGTAGAGCTAATTTTAGTTCATCTCTAGCTAAAAGTAGATCTTCTGTATAATGACTGCTAATCTGAACATTTATGGGCTCTCCTGCAGAAAATAAACTAGAGAAAAAAGATACTTCTGATATACCAGGAATATTAGGAGTTAATTCTCTCCATCTTCTGACTACTTCTTCAGTACTAATCGGCCTAACCTCTCCTGGAGCAAGCTCTATTGCAATTTCCCCTAAATGCGAACCATCAAATTCTACATCTAAAGATCCAGGTCCTCTAGAAGTTTTAGTTCGCATAGGTTGATATCCAAGCGTTGCAAGTGTATTTATCATAACATCTTGGTCAGGATATTCTTCTTTTAATTGAGTTTTCAAAATATTAGCCGCTTCTTTAATTTGTAAAAAGCCGGATTCAGTAATATCAATTGGTGTACCTAATGGAAACTCTATTGATGCTATAGCAAGATCCCCCTCAATTGGAGGGAAAAAAGAAAATTTTAAATATCCTCCAGCAATTAAACCAATTGTCAAAATAAAAATTGAAATTGCTATAGAAATTGTAGAGACAATATTATTTATTACCCAGTTTAATATGGGTTTATAAGTATTATTAATAAAATTATTTAATAAAACTTTTATTTTTGATTGAAGTATACCCCATTTACCTGAAATAAAACGAATTATAGGAATTGTACTTTCCTTATCATCACTATGAGCTAAATGAGATGGGAGTATAGTTAGAGATTCAAATAAAGACCAAAATAAAACGTATATTGTTATCAAGGGAATAATTCTCCATATTGCACCAATAGTCCCTTCAACAGCGAGCATGGGTGCAAAAGTTACTACTGTAGTCATAATAGCAAATATAACAGGTGAAGATACCTGTAAAGCTCCTTTGATTGCAGCATCTCGTGGGCTGAGACCTCTTTCCCTAAAAAGCATGATATTCTCACCAACCACAATCGCGTCATCCACAACTATTCCCAAAACTAATATAAAGGTAAATAGTGACAACATATTAATTGAGACATCACCTAATGGCATAAACCAAAACCCTCCCATAAATGAAATTGGTATGCCAAGTGAAACCCAAAATGCTAATTTTGGTTTAAGAAATAAAGCTAGAATTAAAACCACTAAAAATAATCCATACTGAGCATTTTTAACTAGTAGATCAATACGGCCTCTTAAAATTTTTGCATCATTATTCCAAGTAGTTAACCTTATTTCTTTAGGAAGAATTTTATTTTTTTCTCTTACATAACTCTCAACCGCATCTGCAATCGCTAATGCACTTTGATTACCAATTCTATAAACTCTAATTAACTTAGAAGGCATGCCATTAAATTCTAATTTTAAATCAGACGATTTAAAGCCATCACTAATTTGACTAATATCTTTAAGTTTTAAAAATGCTCCATTTTGATTATTAAGCACAGGTATTTCTCCAAAATCTTCAATACTATATCCCTGATTCTCAGCCCTAATTAAAATTTCACCATTTTCAGTGTCAATACTTCCGCTTGGTATATTAATAGAATTACTTCTGATAGCCTGAGCTATTTTTTGAAATGATAGATCATATTTTTGTAAATTCTTATCTGAAACTTCAATTTTTATCTGGCGACGCTTCTTACCACTTGTTTGTGTATAAGTAACTTCTGGGAGACTATTAATTTCATTCTTAACATTATCTAAAAAAACTGTTAATGATTCTTCATCTAGCTTTGCAGATACAGCTACCGTAATAACCTCCGCAACAGCTGTGAATTGTTGAACATTTGGTGGCTCAACATCATCGGGAAAGGTTGTAATTGCATCTACTTCAGCTTTAACTCTATCCAGCATATCGCTAATATTCTCACCAGACATAATTTCAATTGTAACACTGCCAACGTTCTGACTCGCAACAGAAGATATTTTTTTAACACCTTCCAAACCTTCAATTCTTTGTTCTATTGGAATACAAATTGCTTCTTCAGTAGCAGAAGGAGAAGCTCCAGGATATAGAGCACTCACATTTATAATTTCTACTTCAATTTCTGGAAAAACTTCCATTCTAAGAAAAGGAATAGCCATTATACCTGCGATAATTATAAATACCATCAGCATATTTGCTGCAACGATATTATCTACAAACCATTTTATGATTCTTTCCATTAGAGTTCCCTAATTGATATTAATATCAACAAGCATTCCATCAACCAATGTATTCATTCGAGACATTAATAAATAGTCTCCTTTAATAATTCCATCTTTCAAAATAGCGATTTCTTTTTCATATCGTAAAATATCTACTTTTCTTTTTCTAAGCTTACTATCTGAATCTATAACCCATACATAGCTATTCCTTACCATTGATCTAGGAATTTGAATCGTATCTTCTAATTCTATTCCTATAATCTTAGCTTCTAAAAATTGATCAATAGTAAGCAAATTATTTTTATTATAATTATTACCAACATCTATCTTAGCAATTAAAACTACCATTTTAGTTTTATAATCTTTCTCTGATTCAGTTCTAACAATTTTACCTTTACATATATCTTGATTATCTAAACTAAAAATAACATCTAGCTGCTTATAAGATGGAATTGATTTTCCATCAAACAATAGCCCTGTAAATGGCATATCCCGATCTGATATTGGAAGACGAATTTCATAAAAATCTGTTGAATATATTTTAGCTATAGAAGTTCCTGGAAATAAACTTGAACCTACATTGATATTTTTATTTCTAACTCTTCCGCTAAAAGGTGCAATAATAGCTGTCCTATCTAGATTTCTTTGCGCTTGTTCAACCGCAGCTTTACTTGCAGCCCAAATCGCTTCAGCTTGTGCTAATTGCGGTTTTCGAAGTGTTAAATCACTGGCTTTACCTGAACCAACTCTCTCCCATTCTTTATTTGCTAAATCAAATTCAGCTTGTTCGCGTTCTAAATTGACTTTTGCATTTAAAATATTAGATTCAGCAGAAATTAAAGCTAA
>MDSW01145979.1_pt1 | contig 20346 bp, 14 predicted proteins | sample 811171 | NCBI WGS metagenome assembly MDSW01 (sample SAMN05326641, study PRJNA326480) | marine metagenome | isolation source: seawater | place: Atlantic Ocean: North West | collected 2012 | reverse complement strand
GGACGAGAGTTCGTTTAGAATGAGTAGAGTAGAGTTTGAGCGCGCGGTCGCGCGCGCGGGGGCGCGCGCGCCGCGCGCGTGATTGAAACGTACGACGGAGGCGCGCGCGCGCTCGAACGACTTCGGCGACGACGACGCGCGACACTCGACGACGCCGCCGATGATGGCGCCGCGCGAGCGCGCGAGGACGATGTCTCGCGCGAGCGCGCGATCCCGCGCCGCGGTCGTCGCGGTGGTTTTCGCGGCGTGCGCGCTGTGCGGCGTCGCCGACGCCGCGCGCTTATCCGCCGCGGATCGCGCGGGCGACGACCTCACCGCGCTCGGCGCGGACGCCGTGCCCGAGGGCGACGGCGGATTCAACGACGGGTTCGTGTCTTCGCTCGGCATGGTGCTCGTGAGCGAACTCGGGGACGAGACGTTCATCATCGCCGCCATCATGGCGATGCGAAACTCGCGAGGCGTCGTCCTCGCGGGCGGGCTGTGCGCGCTCACCATCATGACCGTGCTGTCCGTCATGCTCGGGTTGGTGGTGCCGCAGTTGATTAGTAAAGAGACGGTGAGTAAGGCGGCGTTCGTTTTGTACACGTTCTTTGGATGTCGGTTGATGTACTTGGCGTACAAATCGGACGGCGCGGCGTCGATGACGGGGGAAATCGAAGAGGTTGAAGAAAAGTTGGAAAAGGGAACGTCCGTGAGCACGCGCACGCGCGTGGCGCGTGTTTTGGCCAAGATGTCGTCCCCAGTGTTCATCGAAGCCTTTGTGCTGATCTTTTTGGCCGAGTGGGGTGACAGAAGTCAGATCACGACCATCGCGTTGGCGACGCATAAAAACCCGTACGGCGTCGCCATCGGCGGTATCCTGGGCCACACGTTCTGCACCTCCTTGGCGGTTGCTGGAGGCAGAATCGTCGCCATGAAGATTTCCCCTCGAACGGTGTCGTTCGTCGGTGGTATTCTCTTCTTCGGTTTCGCGTTGCACGCGCTTTATTTCGGCGCGCCCGGAACTGAGCACATGTGAGCGAAGCGCTCCGGCTTGACAATAGCGATCACCGTAGTTTTTTAGAAGCGCGCCACACGGTGCGATGATTGAAAGCAATTCATATGGTTAATAAATCAAGCGATAACTACCAGTACTAGACATCGATGGCGACTCTAAGAGCGATCTCTCTCGTCTTTGTTCTTTTGCATTTCGTCGATGAAGCGGTCGATGGCTGTCACCATCTCTAAGTTCACCTCATACTCCGCCTTGAGCTCCTCCGTCGCGTCCGGCGACTCGTACATGTCTTGCAAGAACGAAACCATGTATTCGTACTCCTCCTTCGTGAATAACAGCGCGGCTTCCGCGACAGCGGACGTCGCCAACAAGCTCTGCCGCTTCAACTGCGGCGGCAAATCGTGAAACTTCTTGTAGCAGTTCCCGATTCGTTCCCAGTCCCCGTCGATCATGCTCTCGCACAAGATGCGCAAGTGCACATCAATGATCGTGCTGCACGTCGTGAGATCGCCTTCGTACACTTGCGTGTACACTTCCACCACGCTCAGTTCGTTCACCGCGTCGTACGTCGTCGTCGCCCCCAGCAGCGCCGCCGCCTGGAACCTCGCGTTCACGCTCGAGTCCCCGGCGTTCGTCGCGCACGCGGCGATGAGCTTCGACTCGAGCTGCGCCCACCCGAGGACGTCGTCGTGCTCGATGATCTTCGCGGGCGCGTCCGGGAACTGCCGAAGCGCCGCGTTCGCGGGCGCCTCCGCCGTCGCGGCGAACGGTTTGGCGACGCGCGCGCGGTGCGCGCGCGATGCGCGCGCGATTCGCGCGGTCGGAGTGAAAACGGACGCACGCGCGGTGCTCATCGTTCGTCTCGAGGCGCGCGAGGGCGCGGACGGGCGCGAGCACGGCGCGATGTGCGGATAAGATGCGAGTCGCTCTGACGTCATTTCCAGTGTGCCAGACGCCGTGAGAGCGGACGCGCCGATCGTGTCGCGAAACGATGGATTGCGGGACGAAAGCGAAGCGAAACAGGTGATGTGAAACTTGCGAGCGTTGCAAATATGTTGGTCTAGCGTACAACCCGTCGCGCGCGACGGGGAAAGAATCGCTCGCCTCGGCGAGGCGAATCGTCATCCATACTTCGGCTTCCAAACCTTTTCGAACCAATCTCTGGTTTTCGCCCACGCCTCGTCGGGGGTGTAGATCGGCTCGTACCCGAGATCGTTTTTCGCGGCCTCGATGTTGAACCATCTGTTGATGAGCAACATGCGCACGGAGAACGGAGTAAGTTTGAACTTTTTGCCGCACAGGTAGCCGACGGCGTCGCACGCGTACGCGAGCGGCATCATGAAAGTCCAACCGGGAAGCTTGAACTTGTTCTTCAACGACGGATAGCCGAGTTCGACGAATGCGCGATCCAAGAAGTCCCACAGCTTGACCGGCTCACCGTCGGTGCAAATGTAAAACTTCTTCAACGCCGGCGAATTTGGATACAACGCTCGCTCGCCCAAAATCAACCCGTGGCAATAATTATCCACGTAACACACGCTGATCAAGTTTTCTCCGTTCCCGAAAATCCTCAACCTCTTGGCGTTGATCAGGAAGTTGTGCATGAACAGCATATCCCTCGGTCCGTACACCTGATGCGGCGCCACGGCGACGCTAAAAAACGTCTTCCCGTCGCACGCGTCCATCATCGCCTGCTCACCCTTCGCCTTACTCTCCGCGTACTCCTGCAAGAACACCTTCGGGAAATCCAATTCGCTCTCTCGCTTTCCATTGATATCGTTCCCATCGAACCGCGTCGAGGGCGACGACGACATCACGCACTTCGTAATCCCGTGCTTTTTGCACGCCGCGATCACGTTCAGCGTCCCCACGCGATTCACCGCGTCGTACAGCTCGCGCTTATGATACGGCCCGACCAGCGCCGCGATGTGCCACACGCACTCCGCGCCCTCGAACGCTCGATCGACGTCATCGGGCTTCGTGAGATCGCCCTGAAACCACACGATGCGGTCGTCGTCCTCGGCGTCGCTCGGCCTCGGCGCGACGTCGAACGCCACCACGCGCTCGGCGCCGCGCTCGACGAGCATCTCGACCAGGCGACGGCCGACGAAGCCCATGCCGCCGGTGACGACGCATCGCTTGGGGACGGGCGGGAAGGCGGCGGGGACGGATTTCTTCGACCTCGCCATCGCGCGAGGCGAACAGTGCGGCGAAGAGCGAGCGCGCGCGAGCGACGTCGACGAGCGCGCGTTCGGCTAAGAAGAGTTCGTGATGATGATCAACGCTACCTAGGATTGTGATCTCTCCGGATGAGTGGCTAATTCTATCGCGCGCGCGGCCGGCGCTCGTCTCTGCGCTCACGGCGCGCTCGGCGCCGTCGCGGAGTCGATGGCCGACTTCGCCGCTTTCAAACGCTCCTTCAACTCCAACGCGAACACGCTCTTTAAATCTTGATCGCGCGTGCGCAAGATGTACTCGTCCAACCCGCCGGCTTTGTCCATGCAGCGGAGCGCGTGCGCGGTGACGCGCATCGGGATCATCTCCTCCAGGAGTTCGCTGTACACTCGCTTCTTTTGCGCGTTCGGAAGCCATCGACGGCGAGTTCTGCGCGCGCGAAAATGCGACACGAATCGTTAGTCGATGACCGGCGGCGCGGCGGCGCGGCGAGACCGCGCGTCGGGGCGGTGAGATCGCTCGAACGCGACGCGAACACGCACTTGTTGCCCCCGTCCTCGCTCACGTTGTTGCCGAATTTGATGTGTTTACCCGCGAACAGACCGCGGCGCGCCTTGCCTTGCACCACGCGCGCGAGGGCGCGTCGCACGGCGGGCGCGAGCTCGGTGGACATCGAGGCGCGGCGCGGACGTGTGCGGTGAGGTATCGTTTTCGTGGGTGATATCGTACAGCGCGAGCTAGGTATGAGTGAACGAATGTTTCGTTTGTGCGCGCGACGCGCCGTGCGGTTTCGGTGGCGACCTCGGCGAGTGTTTCACGTTCGAGCGCGACGACTTGCGTCTCCTTAGCCGTCGTAGCTATCGCACGGCGAGTCGGGGACGCGACCGTGTCTGAACTTGCACGCGTCGCCGTTCCAGCAGTTGCCACGATCGAAGTGTTTGCAATACACCGGCCCTCGGCGCGGCGGATCGGGTTTCCTAGCGAAGAGCTCAATGCGCTTCCGCTTTAAAGTCTGCTGCTGATGCTGTACGTTTTGTAAACGCTGTTGAATTTGCCGTCCGACGACGTCACCGTATCTCGCGCCGTTGTTCATCGCCCCGACGTGTGTCTCTGTCGATGAACGACTCACGACTTCGCCCTCTTCGCCGGGCACCCAAAGCTTTTCTAACGGATGCGACACACCGGCGTTTTTGTACTGGAACCCGAGCGCGCGTGCGCACCCTTCTGGTGGTGGCGGTGGAACTTCCGTGGCTTGTGTAACTTGCGCTTTCATGATTCGGACATCTCCTTGATTCTCACCCTTAGCCATGGACGTCGGAGGCGGAGGAACGTCGACCATCTGCGCATACGCACGCTCTACGGGGGGCAACGAAGCGAGAGGATGAGGTGCTTGCTGCGGCGTATTCTTCGCATCTTTCTTCGCCTGCACCGCTGCTTTGTGCATCTTCGAAGTCTGATGCTGCGCCCAGACGTTCGCCAAGGACGTAGGCGTAGGCGCATGGACGGTGTGATCGCAAATCTTGCACCGCTTTGAATGTTTGAAATCCTTGGTAGTTTCAGCTTTCAGCTGAGTTTTCGTCTTCTTCACTTGCACTTTTTCTCCGAGTCTTTCGAAAACAGAAGACGCCGGTGGAACTGGAAGTGACGGTATTGGCGACGACGACAACGATTGCAAGAGCGCGTGACTCTGCGGTGCGTTGTCTTCTTCCCACTTAATGTGTTGCTCCGCACCCTCGAGTGCAGCGTTCGCTTCTTGCCTCGTGATGCTGGCGTGAAACGGAATTCCGGCCCGATTTAATCGCGCTATTTGCTCTGTAGTGGCGCGCTGGACAAAAAGAACATCGTTCGCGCTTGGAGCGAGCGCGTGACCGTGGATCTTCATGAACTGGATGCTCGTCGGCAGCGCGACTTCGACTGGATTTGAGAGCACTTCGCGAATCTTTGTCACCTTATCTGACGACATCGAACCGTAGGCCGCGATGACGAGCGCTGGAAATAACTTGACTCGCTTCACCAAAGTATCCAAAGCGCAGTCCTTGGACGTTCGATTTTTGAAGAAGTCGCGCGCCTCCTTTTGTAGTGACGACGGAATCGCCTTGGCTATGAAAGAATCGACCGAATGTTGCTCAAAGAGCGCCTGCGAAAACGCGCGCAACACGCGCCACAAATATTGCGCGTCTGTCGTCTTTTCGTCATGCGACATTTCCGTGAGCTGGTCGCTCGCAAAAGCGTCCAGTGCGTGCATCGGACCGCCCAAGTACTGCGAGTGCATCGTCACCTTGGTGTCCGCTTCGGTGACGTTGAGCAAAGCCTGCGCCACGTCCTTGCAGCGCGTCGCCTTGTCATCCCACGCACTACCCGCTTTGCTCGACGCCGCGCCTCGGGTGCGATCCAACGTGAGCTTCAAAGCGTTCAAAGATGTGATCGCATTGCGACCGTCGCTCTTATTCATCGCCTCGGGCACGCTCTCGGCGAGCGCGTTCGCCGCGTCTTCGATCGCGCGCACCGTCGACTCCGGCAAGTTCTTCGACATGTCATCGCGAACACCAACGCGCTGCGTCAGATGTCGCGTATATCGCATCAGTTTTTCGTACGGCGACTCCGCCGGAATTCGCATCTCCGACGGCAATCGATCGTGCGCGTCTCGCACGAGCTCCACCGCGTTCGCGACCTCCGCGTCTCGCGTCCGCCCAGATCTCTTACACGCCCGAAACGCATTCGCCACCGCGTGCAGCGCGTCTTGAAATCTCTGTTGTCCCTCCCTGTCCGCCACGCGCGTCGTCGCGCGCGCGTCGTGCCCGCTCTGCAAACCTCGCGAGAGCGTGTTCGCGAACGCCGCGTCCTCGTCATCCTCCTCCGCCGCCGCCGCCGCCGCCGCGCGTCGCTTCTTCGCCGTCGGCGTCGCGCGCGCGCCGTCCGCGCGCGCGTCGTCCTCGTCGTCCGAGCTCTCCGCCGCGGGCATGCCCGCGCGCCTCGCGTTGACCGACGCCGCCGCGACGCCGCGCGTCGGCGCCTCGCCCGCGCCTCCACCGCCGCCGTCCGCGACCTCGACGTCGCATCCGCGCGCCGACGCGTCGCGCGATGCCGACGCGCGACGCGACGCCGCGCGTCGTCGATGTCGCGTCCGTCGCGTCGGATCTCGGTCGCCCCGTCGATGGGTCGCGACTCGACGAGAGTCTCACACTACGCGCCTCGTCCCATCATCCACGCGCGCGATCGCGTCGCGGCGATCGCGCGCGTCGGCGAATCGAAACGCGCGATCTCGACGTCGTCAGCCAATCGAAACGCGCCGTGGGTCTCCGGTGATCGCGCGAAAGATCGCGCGAAAAAGCGCTCGCCGCGAAAAAGCGCGCGCGCGACGCGCTTTTTCGCGCGACGCGTCGCGCGCGCGAGACGGCGACGCGCGACGACACGCGAAGCGCGCGGGCGCGATCGAAGGGAACGGGCGTTTAGGGAACGCGCGCGAACGGACGGACGGACGCGCGGACGGACGGCGGACGGCGGACATGCTGACGCGGGACGACAGCGCGAAGGCGCGACGCGGCGACGATTTCGGAAAGGGCGCGACGCCGCGGTGCGTGACGGGGTTCGGCGCGAGCGATGGATCGACGACGACGTCGGCGCGATCGACGCCGTCGACGAGCCCGCCGTCGGTGACCGTGGGGGCGTCGACGAGCCCGCGACGGGCGCTGCTCGCCGAGGCGCTGCGATCGCGGGCGCGCGATGGCGCGGACGGGGGAACGACGCGCGACGCGCGCGCGCGACGGTCGCCGAGCGAGGACAGCGAGTATTCGTGCGATGAGAATTTCGTTTTAAAGAGTGCGGGCGGTGGTGTGGATGTCGGCGCGCGCGCGCGCGTTGGGAGCGGGCGAGACGTCGATGCCGACGTGGCGGTGCGCGAGGCGAGGGACGCGGACGAGGGGGGCTTCGCGTGCGAGTCGCGCGCGGCGTCGACGCCGATCGACATCCCGCGCGGGAGCGATGGAATGTTACACTGGAAAACGTGCGTTCAAACGCGCGAGCGAGCGACGCGGGCCGATGCGCGACGCGCGCGAGGCGACGCGCGAGCGAGCCCGCCCGTTTTCGGGTGTTCTGACCTAACGACTGACGATCTGGTGTGATTCGACCGAATCCAGGCGCCGAAGACGACCGCTCGAACAGCCGCACGTGGCTTGACGAAGCGCGAACGAAGCGCGATCAAAGAAACTGATGATGACGACGACGTGTACTTTTTTATGATTCTTCGAATGATGCGCCCGAGACGTCGCGGGCGGTACGTAATAAGGCTTCGAGTCCGCTCCTTCGCGTAATACGCGAAGGAACGATGGAACGCGACGCCTCGTGATTATTTTTTGCCGGTTTAGCTGGCCCAAGCCATATGTATATTCTGCGCCTCAATATCACTCCTTTCGCGCCGAGCAGTGCTGGCACTTGTGTCGATGTAAACTAACATGTTCAATTTTCAAATTCTAAGACTTGCGCTTCGTTCGCGTCGCACTGTACCGCCATCGCGAGGAGAGGACCAATTTGAACGGTGAATAAATCGCAGAGAGCGTTCGATAGCTCGCTTGGTTTATCCTCACGCCGAATGAGGGCGGTAAGGAGCGGGTAGATATCGGAGAGGTGCGTTTTGAAACTCGCCGCGTCGAGCGAGCGAACGGCGTCGAGCGCGTCGACGCACACCTGCGAGTACACGCGCGAGTACTCGCGCAAGTCGACGTCCGATGTCACGGTCTGTAAGCATTCGTAGTTCTTGAATGCGACCGACGCGGTGCGCGCGAGCTGATTCGATCGCGCTTCAGATCCATTCGCCGTTACTTGCAAACCGGCGAGCGTACGGAGCGCCAGAGACGCGGCGCTCGCTTCGACGCCGAGGACGTGTGGACGGGCTTCGTGAATGATGGCTGACACGCGCGGTATCGTTTCGTGCTCGCTGAAACATATGAGCGAAAGTGATGCCTTTGATGCGGTGGCGTACACACCTTCAAGAACATCGAGTAACACGAAGAGTGTGTCGACGTTGAAAGACGCGCGCGACGACGCCTCGGCAGACAAGTCGTACGCGGCGGACACCAGGAGCGCTTGAGTCTTAACGCGCACGATCGCCGCATTGACGTTCACCTCCCATGCGGCATCATCGTGACCTCGAATGAAAACGTCGAAGTCAGGCGTTGTTTCACCGAAAGCCTTCTTCAGCGCCTCCATGCACTGGTGCCACTCTCGCTCCTTGATTGACGAAGCGCCATTGATGAGCAAGCGCTTGAAAGCCACGACGCCGCACGCGGCGAGCTGCTCGTGCGAACGCGACGCGAGACCGCACAATAGCTCGAGCAAATCTGGCATAACTCCGGCCTCGACGATTGGTTCGTGAAACTGCACCGCCAAATCGACGACGAGTTCAAGACAACGCGTACACGTGCCGTACAACCAATCATCGATGTCCTCCGCCGCTACTTCGTACTCGACATCGCCGCCAATCGTTCTCGTGCTCGGCATGATATCCGCACGGACGTGATCAAATATAGGGAAAAGAATGCGTCCGTACACGCGTGACCAAAACCCAGGAGCGAACGAGCCGCCGTGGAACTTGAGCGTGTCGAACAACACCTCGAGCGCTGAGGTGCGAATTTCTGCGCGAGGGTCAAACGTGAGCTCAGAAAGTCCAGCCAAAAGAGGGAACCAAAAGTATGTGTGCGCATCGGCGTCTGTGAAACACGTCGTGGTGACTGTTGACTTCATCTGTGTCACTTCCACGACACCATCCGTCGCGAGCTGCTTCTCCGTCGCGGCGGTTTCTTCCAAGTCTCCGAGCGCGCCTTCGGCGAGCTTGAGAGCGCAAAAGCGCAGAAACGCGAGGGCGTTCAAGCAAACTTCCGAACCCGCCTCAGAGTTTGTGAACGCGACGAGACAATTGACGCAGTCGGTAAACGCCACTGTATCGGTTTCGATGATGTAGTGAAAATGCTCGCGAATAATTCGCTCGATGGTCTGGAACGCCAGCGCCACGATTTGGCTACTTTCGTCCGCCGCCGCCGTGGTGAACACCATGAACATCGACTTCCAACCAGACTTGATATGCGCCACGCGAGCCTGCACCATCTGTGAAACACACCGAATGATGAGCTCTCTGATTTCGACAGCCGGAGACTGACGCATGACGATGACAAATGGTCGCAAAAATTCGTTTTGGAACGAGTAGTTGGCCAATTCGGTACGACTTAAGAATTTCATGGCGAGCTGTCGAAGAGAGTCGACTACTTGCATGGATATTTGCAAGTTTGGCGAGCATCCCACCTTGACAAAGAAGTCGCTCAACACTTGCCATACTCTGGCCCAGATAAAACGAATACGATCCATGTTGAATGAAGCAACCTCGACAATCTTTCCGAGCGCGTACGCTCTCGGATGATTTGAAGACGTTTCTTCAATAGCAAGTTCACACAAGCTTCGAACGAAACCCACGATAGCATCACCGCTGAGATTGACGCTGGCGTGGAACAAATGATCAAGTTCATCGGGATGAAGTTGTTCGAGCACAGCTCGATCAGGTGGGTTCAAACCATCCAAGCCAAGTAAATCAAACTTTTGTTCGACCTCGACAGTGCTCGACGAATCGTCTCGCACGTTAACGTTGCTTGACTGCGGTGCGAGTGGAGACTTCAGTGCTCGGTCTGATGATATCGAACGCCGGAAGAGCCTAGGCCGGGCTTGTTTTTGTGCGTCGTCATCTCTACTGTATCCGGACTCCGAAAACAACGAACTATCGTTGAAACCGCTCGCGAGCGCATACAGATGCTCGTATCTACTCACACAAGCCAGAATTGTAGTCCACATGTCCCCGAGATCGTTTCCATTTTCGATCGCAACGCGCACTAAAGTCTTCACCGCGATGACGTTCTTCGTACGCATTGAGTGTGCATGATGCAAAGAAGTCAACTTTGTAAGGGACGCGATAAATGTGTCTCGAGTCTCTTGCATGCCGAGCGTCGAAGTGACGCTGATGACTCTTCGGAAACACTCCAAACAGTTCGATATCACGGACACACTTTCACTGTCTTCAAATGCAGTACCAAGCAGCGACAGTATGGGATTCCAGATCAATTCAAGCATCGGTTTCGCGCACCCGGCCTCCACGACGGTCAGAAAGCCTTTCGTCGTTGCGGCCCGCGCGCGAACTTGACTTATCAAATCGGCGGTGTCGATTTGTATTGTTTCTTCTTCTCGCTTACCAGACATGAGCGAAAAGAGGACATCCATACCTAATCTAGCGGAAAAGTTGTTCTTATCTTTCTTTTCCGCGGCGCTCAGAGCCACCTCTGCTGGCTCCTTCAATTTGATCTCGTTATTCACGATGCGGTCGTACAAATCCTCGAGCACCTCGCTCGGCAAGTCTTGTCCGTCGTCGATCCCTCTGTTATTCCGAACAAACCCTTCCTTGGTCATTTTATTCTTAACCTGTGGGTTATGCGCGTCCGTATTAAGCATGATGACAGAAAACGCCAAGACGTAAGCGGTGTCGGCACTCTTGTACACTTCCGGATTCAACTTATGGTAGCGCTCGGCAAACTTCTCCATGAGCCTATCGATTTTTTGAGACTCACCTGGGAGGCGAAAGCCTTCTAAAAACTTGCGAATCGCGTCGTCAAGAGTTAGAGATGTGAAATCTAGCGCGTCAACGTATGCGTGCATGACCTGTAGCATCGGATCGTCGCGTTCACCCAAGTAATCGCCGACTACAGTCTTGTCCAGCCCAGGCGTCGTGCGTAAGAACTCGGCTATTTCATTGTGAGACGTCCCAAGGCGCCCAATCGATTGCAGATAAGCCAGACCTTTCTTCGCTTTCTTGTTGAAGAGAGTGATTCCCTCTTGGAACTCTTGCTTATCAGCCTTGAGCTTCGCTATGCTATCACCCAGATCCGCCGGGCTGCTCGTCTTCAAAGGTGTCGAAAATCCAGACTCAGATTCTTCCACGACGTCGTGCTGACTATCGCTCGTGCTCGCGTCGCCACCACTTTGTACCCTCACCCAATCGTCAAGTGATGCGACGAGGGTCGTCAAACATTCAAGCGCTTCGAGCTTGAGCACGGACTCGCGGGCCGCCTCTGGGCCGCTCGCCTGACTGACATCGACACCCTGCGCGATGCGAACCAAGGACAGAACACAGCGCTCGAACACGTTTTGGCTGTCTAAATCGCAGTCATAGTTCACGAAGAGATCAACCATGAGCTGCGAGTCGGCGCAGATGATTTGAAATCCCTTGACGAGCGTCGCGCGTTGATTGTATGCGCTCAACGGCGCGCCCTCCACGAGCTCGAGCGGCTTGAGCAACAACATAGGGAAAAAGAAACCAATTTCAGCCTTGAGGTAGGCCCGGTATCGAGTAAGCAGAGTCAAAAAGATTGAGCACGCTAGCTGATACGCTTCTGGAACATTAGGTGTCGCGTTGCTGACGATTGCGTCGCACAGATATTCACGCATGGCGTCGGCAAAACGTGAGCTCGAAGAAAATGCATCCCCGGCGTTTTCGATGATAATCTTGAGCAACTGCAGCGACAACACTTTGCTTCGAACGAGCGCAACACCATTGATGTCGGAGCCTGGTTTTTTCGAGAGCTTGCACAGCGACCTAAAAACTAAAAAGGCATCTGTTTCGAGCTCAGAAGCTTGTTCTGTGCCCGAGGTGCGAGCGGGCGTCATAGCTCCCGGCGAAAACGCGTCCAACGACTGCGTCACCGCGTTCGGAGTCATAGGGGCGGTATCATTATCGAATTCGCTCTCCGTAATCTCGTGCTCGATTGCGTCCGATTTCACCACCGCGTCTGGGTCTGAAAAGTAATTGAACGATCCCACCGAATTCATATCCGTCGTGACTTTATTTACGAACGACTGTACCGCTGCCGACATGGCCGTAACGCCGTCAACTTCGGCTTCGGAACCAATCGGTCGAAGCAGGTCCGCAACGACAATAGTCGGCGCTGAAGCGTGCGGGTCATCCGCCTCCAAACGATGAAAAACAGTCGTCAACATTTGCGTTAGCGTCGCCTTGGCTGTGTTTTGATTCACCTCTGACTTGCTCGAAAGGTAAATGTTGTAGCACGTCCGCACGACGCGCAAGAGCGCTCTATCGTGCACCTCGAACGTACGACTGCTCACTGCGGTGAGTATGCTCTTCAACACTTGTAACTCGACCGCCTCGTCTCGCACCTCCGCGGCGCCGCAGATCGCGTCCACGATTTCACCCGCGTGATTTCGCGCACCCGACGGCTCCGATTCGTCCCGCTCGCGCGACGCCGCGACCGTATCGCTCGCAACGTCGCCGTCATCCCGCGCGTCGACATCAGCCACGGCCTCCGCTCGTCCAGCCGCGTCGCTCGTCGACTCGAACCGCTCCAGCGTCCCGCCCGCGAGCGTCGCCCGTCCCTCCACCAAACCTCTCGAGATGAGCACCTGCACCGCTCCCAGCGCGGCCGCGATCACGCTCGCCGACCCGCTGTCCATCGCCGCGCGCAGTGGTGGCAGCACGACATCCATCTGCTCCTCTCGCAGCGCGTCCCCGCGTCCGCTCGTCGTCGTCGTCGTCGTCGTCGACGCCTTCGTCCCCAACGATTCAAACGTCCCATCCCGCGTCATCGCTCGCACCGCATCGATCGCATCGATGATAGCCGCGTGTTTCTTCGTCCCGCACGCGCGCTGGACGCGCTCGAGCGCGCCCTCGACGACGTCCACCGCGCCAGATGGCATCTTTCGATTCGCTCGAGAATCGCCGCCTCACGTCACCGTCTCGCGCGTTCGCGACGCGTTCGCGATCGACGCGCGTTCGCGATCTCGCGCGTTCGCGCGCGCGCGCCGGGCGCGGTCGCGGCGTCGCGCGTCGCGGTGTCGCGGTCGCGGAGTCGGCGACGGCGATGTCGTGGCGCGAGTAATCCGCATTCGGCGCCTCTCGACGCGCGATGTCGTACTTCGCGCTCACGGTGGTGAGCGCGAACGACGTCCCGATATACACGCGCGACTTCACCGCGCGCGAAGACGACGGCGCGCGCGCGGAGGTGCGTCTGAGGGCGAATGTTTGTTCGAACGCGCGAAGGATGCGAGACCGCGCTCGGAAGACTGACGACGACGACGACGACGACGACGCGCAGACGAGCGCGCCGCTGGACGCGCCGATGCGCGAACTCGTCGTGCGCGCGGCGCTCGATTTCGTGGACGAACGGTCGTGGGAGACGAACGCGACGTACCTGCGCGTGGTGGATCGATTCAACGACGTCGACGCGCACGCGCACTGCGCGCCGACGCGCGCGCGCATGGTGTTGCTCACGAACGGCGCGAGGACGAGCGGAGGCGAGGAAGCGGTGCGAGGGTTTTTCGGCGAAGTGCACGAGGCGCTGGCGATCGCGACGATGAATCCGATGCTCGGCGAGGACGAGGCGTTGGGGAGCGCGTTCGACGAGCGAGCGCGGTCGGCGGCGGCGCGGCGGTTGGGCGCGCGCGCGCCCGAGTGAAGAGCGCGGAGAGCGATGGTGTGTAGATGATGTATTTTATATAGTCATAGTCGTGGTCATAGTCGTCGTAGCGCCGCGTGCGGTGCGCGTTAGGAATCAACCGTCGGTTCCGGTTCGCGACGAAACGACGCGACGCGTCGCGGCGACGCTCGCGACGGCGCTCGACGCCACACCGCGACGCGCGCGAACCACCGTCGACGCGCGAAGCGATGCGCGCGTCCACGTCGACCGCATCGATCGCGTCCGCGCGCGCGCGCGGCGCCACCGCGTCGTTTCGCGCGCGAGTTCTCGCGCCGCGTCACCGCGCGCGCACGACGATGACGCGCGCGGAAGCCGCGGGATCTGTGCGTCGAGAGGTGCTGAAGAAGTCCGATCGCGCGAAGCTCGATCCGAGCTCGGACGCCGCGTTCTACGCCCAGCCGCGCTTCGTGACGCACGTCGACGACGATTTCATCAGCAAAGTGACCGAGTTGTACAGAAGACGAGTCCCGCGAGGAGCCGCGGTGCTCGACCTGTGCTCGAGCTGGGTGTCGCATCTACCGCGCGAGGTGGAATACGAAAAGGTGTGGGGCCACGGGATGAACGCGACGGAGCTCGGGAGGAACGAGAGGTTGGATGGGTTCTTCGTGCGGGACTTTAACGAGACGCCGAAAATCGACGCGAAGGATTGCAGCTTCGACGCGGTGACGATGTGCGTGAGCGTGCAGTACTTGCAACGACCCGAGGAGGTGTTCGCGGAGATCTTTCGGGTGTTAAAACCGGGCGGTGTGTGCATCATCACGTTTTCGAATCGATTGTTTTATAGCAAAGCCGTGCAAGCGTGGAGAGACGCGAGCGGTTACTCGCGAACGCAGCTCGTGAAGCAATACTTTTCATCCGTCGCCGGATTCACGGCGCCGGAAGTGATCACCGATTTAGACGACATCGTCGACGACTCTCTGTTCTCCAAGTTTCGTCGGTTCTTTCAACGCTCGCAGAGCGACCCATTTTACGCCGTCGTGGCGTATCGCAACTTCAAACCCGTCTACGAAGACGACTGCGTTCGCATGACGGACGAGGGCGAGTGCCTCACGGACAAGTCTTTCGATTCTATCGATTAACGGCGTTCGATTCATTTTACCATCACTCACGATTCCACGGCTTTTGTAATTTCATCGCTCTCGCAGGCTTTCGCGTCGTCCCGGTGGTCTCGCGCAATCCAATCTCGATTCCCCGGGCGTCACAACCGCGCGCTCGACATGCGCGTCGCGCGTCGCGCGTCGTCCGCGCTCGTCGCGCTCGTCGCGCTCGTCGCGCTCGTCGCGTGCGCGCCCGCTCGCGCGCTTCGCGACGGCGCGCCCGCGGTCGACCCGCGCGAGTACACCTCGTGCCGCCCGCTCGAAGCGCCCGCGCTCGAACGCTGCGCGTACGTCACGCAGAACCCGCTGTGCGCGCGCGACGAAGCGCTGGTGCCGTATTTACGCCTGCACTACTGCTCGCTCGCGGGCGATGGGTTCGCGAGCGGGATCGCGAGCGGGGCGCTCGCGCTGACGCTCTTCGCGGCGCTCGCGAGCGTGGCGGAACGCTTCTTCGTCCCGGCGCTGCGAAACATCGCGCGAGGACTGGCGCTGCGGGATGACGTCGCGGGAGCGACGCTGTTGAGCTTTGGAAACGGGGCGCCGGATATATTCGCGCAGATCGCGGCGTTGAGTCACGAGGATGTGGCGGAGAGCGCGGCGTTGGCGGTTGGCGCGGTGACGGGCGCGGGCGCGTTCATCGCGAGTTTCGTGTTTCCGTGCGTGGTGTTGATCGCGACGAGAGCGGCGAGCGGGCGGGGGTTGGTTTTGGATAAGTGGAACTTCGGGAGAGACGTGGGGTTTTACGCCGTGGCGTCGGCGATGGCGCTCGGATTTTTTTTGGACGGGCGCGTGGAGGCGTACGAGGCGGCGGCGTTGTTTTCGCTGTACGCGGCGTATTTGTTTGTCTTGCTTTCGGGGCGAAGGCTGAAGCGGTTCGCGCGCGCCGTCGTCGCGCTCGTTCGCTACGGCGGCGATGATAGCGATAGTGATAGTGATTCATCCGTCGCTTGGTCGGATGACGAAGCGGCGGGCGAGCTTGTGCGAGACGCCGACGTTCGCGCGCCGATGCTGGAGACGGGCGATGACGGGGACGGCGACGAGGAAGCGCCAGTCGAAGGTGACGACGACGGCAACGACGACGACGATGACGATGACACGCGTTCGACGTCGTCTGATTCACACAGACCGATCCTGTTGATGATTGGGCAGAACGTGGCGCACGCGTTCAAGAAGATGGAGATTCCACTCGTCGCCACGCTTCGTTTGACAATGCCAGAGCTCGGCGACGAAACCGTCTCGATGCGGCACGCGGCGGCGTTGCCGATCGGTGCGCCGCTGTTTTTGTTATTCGCCACGGGTATGATGCCGGATCATATACGCTGGGTTGGCTTGAGTTATGGTATCGGCGTCTCTCTCGTGTGCGCGTTCATCATCGTTCAGTCGTGGTCGCACATTGGCGATGTAGCATCGATTCGCGCGTTGCTCGTCGCAGTTGCGTTTTTTCAGTCCATACTGTGGATGAACACGGCGGCGAGCGAGCTCGTTTCTTTGCTCAGCGCGATCGGCAAGGTGACTGGCGTGAGTGAAGCCTTACTCGGCGCGACAGTCCTCGCGTGGGGGAACTCAGTCGGTGACTTTGTCTCCAACACCGTCGTCGCTCGCGGGGGCAACCCGAACATGGCAATCGCCGCGTGTTTTGCAGGGCCACTGATGAATCTTCTCGTCGGCACCTCGTTCGGACTTTTGCTTCACGTCGCCAAATACGGCCCTGTCACCGGCTACGTCATGCCTAACGAGCTGATCTTGCTCGGTGGTGCGCTGATGTTCGCATTGTTTTACGCGCTCTTCGTCATACCCTTCGTGCACAAGTGGCGCGTGGGGAAGAACGCGGCGTACGGCATGATTGGCTTTTACTTTTCATTCTCCATAGTGTACGCGTTGACGAGCACGCATTGCATCTTCCGAAAACCTTGGCTTGGGCCACCGCAGTAGACATTTGTTGTTGTATTGTACATTACAAGGATCTCGCGTACTCTTTCGCGCGTTCCAAACTACCGTCGAACGCCTCCGCGAGCGCTCGCGCTGCGTCTTCCGCATTTCGTGGCTGTCCCCCTCGCTCGAATAATTTAATCCAGTGGCGCTTTCGAAAGTTAATGAACCAGTTATTGACCTGCGTCGCGTCGAGTTTTGTTTGCGCGATGAGTTCGCGCTTATCATCTTCAGTCGGGTACGGCCACACGATGTTTTCGGACCACCAGTTCTTTAGCACCTCTGTGGATTGGTCTGGAAGCTTGCCTTTCTTTCGTTTTCGCATGAACTCCGACTTGAGCGTCATAATACTGCTCGCGTACTTACGTTTAAGGGCTTCTCTGAGTCGTTCCTCGTGGTCGCGACGCTGTTGCGAGTTAGACAGTATCTGATCAAAGTCGCCGCTCGCCGCGGCGTGCTCCGCCGCCGTAGCCGGCGCTCGGCGTTTGCTCTCTGCGGCTTCACCTCGAATATCGGCGCTTTTCACCACATCCGAACGCACTTTCCGCGCGCGCGTCTCGAGTTCTCGACAGCACGACTTCGCGTCTTCGTATAGCGCGTGTAGCTCCTTGACGTACGATTCAAGTTCGTGCGTGCACTCTCGCATGAACCGGTCCAAATCTCGTTGCGGTACGTCATGCGCGCCGCCCGAGCTCGACGCGTCTTCATTCATCACCTGAACCGAGTACAACATCGCATCGCGCTCTCGATCGAGCGCTTCCAACACATCACCCTCAGCGCCAATTTGCCGGCACTCGTAATACGCTTCCACAAGCCGCGGATACATGGGATGAGCGCGCACCGCGAGCGTCATCTCCTCTGAATCCGTCGCGCTCTCGCTCGAGCCCGTCTCTCTAACCTTTGTCCCGATGAACGCCTCGATTTCATCGGCAAAACCGGGCAACGCGTCGACGTCGTCGCAATCAAATCCGCGCGCGCCGTCGTGAAAACAATCGTGCGTCGCGCACGCGAGCACATCCCACTGCGCCGACTCCACGCTCGCGTCAAAGTCCATCGAGTCGAACATGTCGCGCGCGCGCCGGTCTCAATTCAGTCCCACGCCGCGTCTTCCCGCGCCCCGCTCGAACGGCACCGCACTGTCAACCACCACAAATCGCGCGTCCGGCGCCGCGGAGCGCTCGCCGCGCGCGCGACCGTGACGCCTCGCGTCGCTCGCCGCGCGACGAAAATAGTTCGCCGCGCGCCGCAGAGTTAACAATCCAATGCTCTCCAGACCGCGCCGTCTCGAAACCCGAGACGCGTCCGGGACGCCGCGCGTCGACGCAGGCATGCGCGGTGTGCTCCGCGCCGTCGCGCGCGCTGCGTCGACGTCGCGCGCGCGCGCGGCGACGCTCGACCGCGGCGCGGCGTCGAAGCGTCACGGAGCATTCGACCGCGCTTTCCGACGTTTTTCTTCCTCGGAAGACGACGTCGCGGCGAGAGTGCGCTCGAAAGTGCGCGCCGGGGAGCAGCCAGACTTCATGGACGTCGCGGGGCACGTGTTCGCGAGGCGCGAGGGCGCGAGCGCGCGGACGGGTGGTGGTCGCGCGCGCGGCGAGCGAGGCTGGGACTGGCACGCGTGGCAACTGCTCGTCGCGTGCGTGCCCGCGGCGATGTCGTACGCGTGCGTGATGTATATCGATAAGAACTACGTGCCGGTGTACGTGAATGAGATGGAGGCGCGCGAACGGGCGAGGGAGGCGAAGATTATGGAGACCACGGCGCCGGCGGACGCGAGGCGCGACGAAGAGGCGACGAGGCTGCGCGCGCGATTGGCAGAGTTAGAGGCGAGCGTGCGCGAGGTAGGGGCGCGCATGGCGAGTTTAGAGCAACCGAAACCTAGCGAAGACGCGAAAACGGCGAGTGAAGGCGAGAAATCTCGAACGACGGCGTGAGGCGAGCGCGTTCAATCTTCTCGACGGAGTCGCGACGCAGCACACTAGTCCATAGATCCCACGTAGCGCTTGAACACATCAATAGTTAGTTTACATTCCATCATCACACGCGTCCGCGAAGCTTAGACTTCTTCGGCGCTCGAAAATCGACGCGGGTCGTCCCCGCCGACGCCGCCTCCTCGCGCCAGTAGTGATACGACTCCGTCATCTTCATCAACGTCCCAGACGAGTGCTGCATCGCGTTCCTCTTCCTATCCATCACCATCGCGCTCAAATCATCTCCGTGCGCTTTCACCAGCGCCTCCACCACGCGCGTTTGTTTCGGCGTCAACCGCTTCGGCGCCGAGAACCCGCTCGTTTTCGTCTCTCCCAGCAGCGCGCGCGTCTCGTCCCCGTTCGACGTCGCCAGCGTCGCCACCGCCTCTCGCACCGACGCCCCCGGGTCGTCCATCGCGTTTCGTCCGCCGCGTCCCGCGACGTTCGCGTCGCTCGCGAGTCCGCTCGCCGCGTAGTTTCGCGTCAGCGTCGCGTCCACGTTCCAGGGCTCGGTCGCGCGCGGCGCGCCGGGCAGGCTCACGACGGCGTGATCGACGCGCGCGCGACCGGTTTGGAAGTTTGTCGTGACGCCGACTTTTTGCGTCTTCTTCCCGGCCGCCGCCTTGGCGCGCTTCTTGCGACGGAGCGAACCAGCCATGGCGACGGCGGCGGTTCGCGTCTTGCACTGCGGCCGGGCTCGGCGCGCTCGGCGAACGCGCGTCGGTCGTTCTGTCGTTCTGTCGGCGCTTCTACGGTTACAATCGCGCGCGTCGCGTCGCGCCCGAGCTACGGCTACTCACATCGGATCGTCCTCGAAACTCTTCATCATCATGTTCCCCAACAGCACGTCGTCCACCGTCGTCGTCTTCGCGCACCGCAGCACGCTCGCGAGCTTCGCCGCGAGCTGGTGCTTGCACGCCAACGCCTCGCCTCGATTGACGCACTCCCAAAAAAACGATCGACACGAGCAAAAGTGCGCGGGAAAGCACAAATACGGCGCCCTTTCGTGCGCGCCGCTGCCGTGCACGGCGTACATCGACCGTCCGCTCCTCTCGGCGACGACGCGCCGCACGCGTCCCGCCTGCATCACCTCGAGCGCCTTTTGCAGGTGTTTCGCCCCGTACAGCCACGCCAGCGCTTCCAGCGCGTCGTCCGGGACGTCGATCGCGCGGTTCGCATCGCGCGCGACGCGCGCGCGCCTCGCGAGCGCGTCGAACGCCGCCTCGGCGATCGCCGCGCCGCGATGTCGCGCGTCGTTCGACGCGTCGCGCCAGCGCTTCGGATTCGAATCATCCTCCGCCTCCGACGTCGACGTCGCGCGTCGTCGCGCGGGCGCCGCGCCCATGAACGCGGGCACCGACGACGCGTTCGCGTCCGCGGCGTCCCGGTCGACGTCGCGCGGCATGGCGCGTCGGCGTCGCGCGATGGCGGCTCGAACGGGCGCGCGCGCGTCGGCGTCGGCACATCGCGACGGCATGCCCGCGGTCGTGCGTCGAGGCGAAGAGTCGAGCTCGGACGACGACGACGACGACGACGCCGTCGACGCCGTCGCGTCCTCGCCCGAGCGCGCGCGCGCGGCGTCGCCGACGACGCGAAGCGGAAGCGCGCGCGCGACGAACGACGGCGAGGAGCGCGACGACGCGCGGTCGAACGCGGCGCGC
>MDSW01198582.1_pt1 | contig 20350 bp, 21 predicted proteins | sample 811171 | NCBI WGS metagenome assembly MDSW01 (sample SAMN05326641, study PRJNA326480) | marine metagenome | isolation source: seawater | place: Atlantic Ocean: North West | collected 2012 | reverse complement strand
TACTGCTAAATTTTTATACAAAGGTGATATATCTGGTGTAGCATTGATTGAATATCTTGGAATTTTTTTCAAGATTTTATTAAACTCATTTTGAGAAAAATGATCTGCTCTTTCATTTCTGTCAAGTATGATTCCATTTAATAGATCTCTATTTTCAGAAGTCTGATATCTTTTTAAAGATACTATGTGCTTTTTAAACATTTATATTTTAATTTTTATTTATTTTGGGAGAATACTCTTTAAATACATCGCGAAGTTGTCTAGTTTCACAATTTATATTATTTAAACATTTATTACAAAATAAACCTTCATATTCATCTTCTAAGTGTTTTTTTCTTAAAAATTTAAATGTATCCCCTTCCCATATTTCTTTAAGAGTATTTTTCCTTACATCCCCAATAGATAATTGGTCATGAAAATCTGCTGTGCATGCAACAACAAATCCATATGGATTTATTACAATACGGTTAAATGGGTAAACGCATCTTGTTGTAAATTCTTCTGTTTTTAAACTTCCTAATATATTTCCTTCTTTGATTGATTCAGTTTCATTGAGTTCCATCATGCTGCCACCCTGGTTACTTACATCTCTAAGAGAAAAATTATCACAATAAGGTTTTATAAATTTATTAATATTTTCATAATCTATTTTTGACTTAGAATTATTAACAGAGCTAACATAAACTCCCATATTAATATTATTTTTATTTCTATACTCATAAATCCATTTTAAATTTTCTAAAACCTTATCAAAATCATCGTAACCATGTACTTTTTTAAAATCTTCTTTATTGTTTGCATTGATAGAAAATTTTATACTATCGCATCCTGCATCTATTACTGGCTGGGCTCTTTTTGCATTAGCTAGTGCTCCATTAGTATTTATATAAATATATTCATAACCTAATTTTTTTCCTTCTTTCACAAATTCAGATAATCTTTTATCCATAAAAGGTTCTCCTAGTGCTTGCAAAGCTAAATCTGTGCAACCATTATCAATTCCTTGTTTCATTAAATCATATGCTATGTCTGTATCTAATTTATCATAATGCTCTATCTTTGGATTTGCACAAAAAAAACATTTATGATTACATCTGTTATTAATATCTAGCGTAATTTCTCTTGGAAATGGTGGAACCAAAGTAAACAAGGAAGATTTGACATCAAATGTCATATTTCTTCTTTTCTCTAGTGAATCAGACCATTTTTTTTTAATTTCCTCAGACATTTTAATCAGTTTTTAAGTTTATCATTAAAAATCAAATATAAAAACACTTTAACGATCCAATCTAATTATTTCATCACAAAATTTTAAAGTATTTTCTCTATGTGATACAATTATTATTGTTTTATTAGTTTTAAGTGTTTCAATGCATTCTAAAATTTTATCTTCAGTTTGAATATCTAATGAACTTGTAGATTCATCCAATATAATAATTTCTGGATTTCTATAAAGTTCTCTTGCAATTCCAATTCTCTGCTTTTGACCTCCTGAAATTTTTACTCCTCGCTCACCAACTATGGTATTAAAACCATCGCTAAGCTCCATTACATATTCATAAAGCTGAGAATCTTTTAAAGCCTTTATTATTTTTTGATTATCAATTTTTTCGAGACTTTCTCCAAATGCAATATTTTCCTTAATTGAGGCATCAAGTAAAAAAACAGATTGGGAAACATAACCGATTTTTTTTTGCCAATTAAATATGCTTTTATGGATATTGATTTTATTATCAATAATAATTTCTCCCTTATCAGGCAATTGTAAACCTGTTAATAAATCTATCATAGTTGATTTTCCAGATCCGCTTTTTCCAGTTATTCCTATAGTAGAATTTTTTTTAATTATTTTGGAAAAATTCTTAAGAATTATTTTATCTTTATTATAACTAAAGCTTAAGTTATCTAGTTTAATTTCTTTATCAAAAGATATGTGTGCTCTTTTATCTTCAATACTATGAGTTGAAACATTGCTCAAACTATTAAATTCTTTTTTTAAGATATTTATACTTGCTTGCATACCTCTAATTTGTTGTAAAATATTTAAAATTCTCATTATGCTTGGTACTAATCTAAAAGAGGCTAAAATATATAAACCAATTAGAGGTAAAAAATTGATTATATTAAAATTTAAACTTAAAAAATATAATAAACTACCAAATACTAAACTTACAAATACAAACTCAAAAATTAACCTCGGTGCATCTATTATAGTTTGTTGATAATATGCTGCTTTAATAAAATCACTTAGATATTTTTTATACAAATTGTAAAAAAAATTTTCTGAAGATTTAAGTTTTATATCTCTAATTCCATCAAAAGACTCATTTAAAACTTTAATTTGATATTTAGAAATATGGGATCGTATTTGTCCATAATTATAAATTTTATTTGAGGTTATTAAATAAATTATATACATAAAAAATATTAGGGCAGCTGAGATTTTGAGAGTGATCTCAAATTCAATATAAAGAACAAAAGAAAAAATAAAAATTGCAATCAAAAATTCAACAACTAGTCTTAATATAAGCCCTACACAAGTTCCAAAATCTTTCGACAACATTAATGTATTTCTCAATAACTCAGATGAATTTTTATTTTTAATATAAGATATTGGACTATATAAGTATTTATTAAATAATTTCAGACTTAAATATTTATAAATATTCTGAGAGAATTTAAGTTGCCAAAAATTAAAATAAATTAAATAAATTGTTTTCAAAAAGTATACAGAAATTATTATAAATATTAATGTTTCTATAATAGTTTTCTTCTCAAAATTATTAGTAATATTAATTAAATTTATACCTAAAATATTTTTTGAAAAATCCCCCTTAACTAAAATCTCAATTAATGGAAATATCATTCCTATTCCTAAAGTTTCTAAAATTGAAGCAATAAGTAAAAAGAAAACAAAAAGTATAGCTTTAAATTTAAATTTATTCGGAAATAAATTAAAAATTGATTTTATAAAATTCATATTTGTTACTTTATTTTAATAATTTTTTTCTTTTTCAAAGACTCTTTTGCTGCAAATAAAATTTTTTCTGTATGGAAAATTTTATCAAATTTAAGTTTGTTTTTTATATTCAAATTCTTTAGAATGTTAAGATTTTGATGAAAGTATATTTGATTTATTTTTGAATTATTTTTTACACTAACTTTTTTATTTTTAAGAATATAATTATGATAATTAAAATTCCATTTTATAATATTATCATTTAAAATAATTTCAAATTTTCTTTCATTGTGAAATTTTGATGAAAAATCAATATTTATATTAGAAATTATATTATTTCTGTGTTTTAAAATTACAATTACTGAATTTTCAACATTTGTATTGATAGTCGAATTTGTTTCTATACAGAGAACATTTTTAACTTCTCCAAAAAGATTAATGGCCATGTCAATTTCGTGCGAACAAGTAAGTATGACGCCACCTCCCAATTTTTTTTGCGAAGCGTACGATTTTTTATAATTTTCTTCTGGATGCCAATTTGGAAGATATGTGCACCAAGTAAAGTTAGCATATCTTACTTTTTTATATGTAAACTTTAATATTTTTTTTTTTATATCAATGATTCTTGGATCATGCCTAAACATAAATCCAGTGAATAAATTAATTTTATATTTTTTTTGAACTTTTTTAAAATTTATGAACTGCCTTTTGTTTGAAGCTAGAGGTTTTTCAATAAATACATTTTTCGCATAATTAGAAATTTTTTTAAATGTATTTAAATGTAAAGAAGTTGGATTACATATACAATATAAATCAAACTTAATTCTTTCTAAATCTTGATAGTTATAAATATCTTTATAGGATTTTCTTGATGCTTTTTTTTTGTTTGATCTAAAAAAATAGACATCACATCCTAATTTTTCAAAAACTTTTTTATGTCGTCTGCCAATTGAACCTTTTCCAAAAATGCAAATTTTCATTGAGAATTTTTTACCACGCAGTCCACCCACCATCAATTATAAGCTCACTGCCATTCATATAAGACGAGTCTTCAGTTACTAAAAAAAGTACAGCATGTTTATATTCATTGCTTCGAGCCATCCTTCCCATCGGGGTTAAACTAGAATAATTTTGTCTAAATTTTTTAGTTTGTTTAATATTTTTTACACCTCCTGGAACTAAAATATTCGCTCGTAATCCTTTCTTTGCATAATGAGTTGCTACATATTTAGTAAAACCAATTATCGCAGACTTTGTTGTAGTATAACCGATTGGGGCATTAATACCTGAAGTTCCATATATATTCATATTAGGTGAAACTTTTCCATAAGTTGAAGATGTATTTAAAATTACCGAACTATTATTTTTAATTAATAATTTTATAAAATGTTTAGTTAAATAAAACATACCATTTAAATTAACATCTATTGTTTTTTTCCACTCATCTGATGGATAATTTTCTAATTTACTAAAAAAATTATTTTTTGGTTCAAGTTTTTTAAAATTTCCTTTGTAATGAGAATGATTAATTAAAATATTTATTTTTTTAAATTTTTTAATAAAAAATTTTTTAAAATTAATTATTTCTTTTTCTTGAGATAAATCTATTTTGTAAAAAAAATAGTTTTTATGATTTAATTTTTTTTCTATAAAATCTAAATTTATGACTTTTGCACCATTCTTTAAAAGAATATCAACAGTGTGTTTGCCTATTTGACCAGAGCCACCAGCAACTACTACAATTTTTCCTTTTAGTTTTTCTGAATTCATTTATTAATCTTTTAATTTAGTAAATTTTCTTATTTTTTTTCTAAAATTTTTACTTGTGTATAATAATTTTAAATTTTTATTTATTCTACTAATGTATTTATATTTATCTAAAATGTAAAATATATTATTAATGTTTAGTTTTTTTTTAATTTCTTTAGACTTTTTATAGATCTCATTGAACATATCTAAATCTTTTTTATAATCTAATGTTAATCTAAAATTTCTAGTAAATTTTTTTGGCAAACTCACTAGGTTTAAATTAAAAGTTTTTGGATTATCCAAAAAAAACATTGTTAAATATTCTGTATATGTAAAATCTTTTAAATTTTTTAATAAAAAATTAAGCACTTTTACTTCAATTATTTCACCACTAGTCCCTACCGAATATTTTTTTGCTGCAGTAAAATCTGCCTTTTTTTTTATATGACTCTTTAATAAAAAATTAATTATTTCTCTAGAAATAAATGGACAATCACCAGTAACTCTAATTATAGTTTGTATATTATTTTTTTCTGCAGCATCAACAAATCTTTTTAATATATTTGTTGGGTGTCCTCGAAAAACTTTAATTTTTTTATTTAATTTTAATTTAGCTAATTGGTCATCTTGCTTTAAGTAAGAAGTCAATAAATAAACACCAATGTTGGGTTTTATCTCCAATAAGTTATTTAAACACCACTTTATACTTTCTTGCTTACCTATGAATTTAAGTGCTTTTAATTTTAACCTTTTTGATTTAAGTCTTGCTGGAACGAAAACTGCAATTTTCTTTTTTACCATATAATATTTTTATTTAAATCCCTTTTCCAAAAAAAATATATTTTTTTAAATTTTCTTTTGATGAAGAGTTGTTAATAAAATTTTTAATTTTAATTTTTTTTCTTTTTAGACCATTTTTTTTTAAAATTTGAGTAACACCATTAAAATTCCAATTATCAATATCTGTTTGTTTCCAAAAAAGTTCATTTTTAAATCTATTAATGACAAAATTAAGTGATTTTTTACTTATGTCGAGCCACTCGCAAAATAGGTCTATATTTTCTATTTTTCTTAACTGATAATTTTCTACTAAAAATAAAGCATTCTCTCTTGAAATTCTTTTATATCTTATCTCTCTGCAAGCATGGTCAAGTACTTTTGAATATCCATGCTTTGAAAGTTTAAGATAATCGTGAATATTAATATAATTAAAACAATCAACATGATCATATGTGTCAAATGTTCTGCTTAAAAAATTAGATTTAAATTTATACAATTTTATCATGAGTTTATGTTGTACAACAGAATCCCATCTAAGAAAATTTCCCAAATATATTCCTCTTACTCCTATCGAACTTATTTGGTTCATCTCTGGATATCTAAGTTGATCTAAATCATCATTATGAAAATCATTATCAAGCGAAATTAAACTATCTTCATCTTTACCGTATAGATCGTGATCTTCTCTATATCTTCTTGTCATTTCAACTTCATGCTCATGAGAAAACATTCCTGTCTGTTCTATGCCTTGATGGGCGCCCCAAATTATTAATGGTATTTTATATTTTACAGAAACATTAACAGGGAATGATGTGTTACCTGAAATAACAGGCCAGTAAATATTTCCATGCTCCATTAAAGTATGTTTAGTTAATTTTTTAATAATATTTTGATTGATATTTTGAATTAAAATATCACAATCAAATTTTATTCTTAAATTTGCAATATTTTTTATTCCTATCGAGGTATTAAAATATTTATTATGGCAAACTAATAAAGGAGATAATTTTAAAATATTTTTGACAATATGAACAATAAAATAACTATCTCCTCCTCCTGAAACTGGAACTATGCAGTCATAATTACCTTTTTTACTTTTATATTTATTTACAATTTTTTTTAATTTATTAAGTCTAAAATCCCAATCAAGAGAATTTTTTTCTTCATGAATCCTGCATCCAGAACAAATTCCATTTTTGTCAAAGGTAATACCTAAAGGATGTGTTGATGGATACAAACATTTTTTACAAACTTGTATATCTTCTATATTATTAGTTTTATTCATCAAAAGTTCTCAATAGTTTTCTTAATTTATTAGACTTAAAAAAATTAATATTATTTTCCTTATAATTTAAGCCATTACCTATACAAATAGCATTTACATTTTGTTCCTTAAAAGCTTTAAGAATTTTATTTATGTCGCAGAGTCCGCCAAATAAAAGTAGATTCGTAAATCTATTTTTAATTTGGTCTAAAATTTTAAAATTAAATTTATTTATTGTACCTTCATTCTCAACATCTGAGATTAATAATTCTGAAATAAAATTTTTATTTATTAATTTTATAATCTTACTATCGAATTCTAAATTCTTTTTATCGATATAATCATATCTATATAACTTTTTTTTTTTGTATATTGACGGTATTGATAAAATTAAAGCTTGTGAACCTAGATTATTTGAAATTTTCTTAATCTCTTTAAAATTAAATTTGATTAAACTATCCAATAATATTCTATCTGCTCCATAACTAATGACTTTTATAGCTTGTTCTAATTTTTGAATACCACCTCCATATATAAGAGGTGTTGATATTTTCATCGATGAAATTTTTTTTAAAATTTTATAATTTGGTCCTAATAATCTTTCTGATCTGTCAATAACATTAACTAATATTTCGTCAGCTCCCCAAATGTCTAAATTTTTTACAATAATTTCTGGCTTCCCGAGTGGTAAGTAATTTTTATAGCCAAAAGATTGGACTGCTATATCATCTTTTATTGTCACGACTCCAATTAATCTTTTACTTTTCATCAAAATTTTTTGACAATAAAATCAAGAAAATTAAGCCCATTTTTCTGACTTTTTTCTGGATGAAATTGAACTCCTATAATATTATTTTTTAATATGATGGCTGGTATTTTTTCTGAGTCTTTAATAGTTGAAATAATATATTTTTTTTTTCCATTATATTTAAACTGATGTTGAAAATAAAAGTATTTATTATCAAATTCACCTAACAAACTATTTTTTATAGTATTTATTTTTCTCCATCCAATATTGTATTTCTGATTCTCAATTTTTACCACTTTTCCTGGAACTTGATTAAGACCTTTTGTCAACTTAATCTCTAGTGAAGACTGGGTCAGTAATTGCATTCCTAAACAAATGCCTAAAATTTTTTTTCCTTTACTAGAATAATTTTTAATTTCTTCCAAAAGATTATTTACTTTTAGATTCTCAATAGCTTGAGGGAAAGCCCCTACTCCTGGCAAAATTATTAATTCAAAATTTTTAATTTCTTTACCTCTTTTAATGATATATGGATCACATCCAATTAACTCAAATGCATTAACTATAGAAGAAATATTGTTTGTTCCACAATTAATCACCCCAACCTTTTTAATCATTTTAAACCTATTCCAACTTTAAATTTTTTTGATATTTTTATTTTATTATTAAGTTTAGTAACCTTAAAAAGTTTTTTATTAATAATTTTTAATAAATACTTTTCAAAATCTCTTTTTGTAATTCCTATATAGTTACAAAAGTCATTTATAAAAACTTGACTACATTTGCCATCATACTTTTCAGCATATTGGATTGCTTTTTCTCTAGTAATATTTCCATATCTGATCTCAAAATTTAATAAATCTGTAACTCTGCCAAAACCAAACTTGTAATATTTAATCATTTGATTTAATGACACCCATGCATCATCTATTGCCGTAATGCCATATAAGTCCCCAGTTTTTTTTATACTATCTTTTTTTGTTTCTAAACCATTTAAGCACGAATATTTTGCATTATTTATAAATGTCCAATTTCTCCAAAACCAACTTAAGTAGATAATTTGTAAATTATTTTTTTTAAATTCTTTCATTGTAGGATATTTATATGGTAAAAGATGGGACTTATTATTAGTTAACTTTCCTAACCAACTAATATCACAGTTTTTTAAAGTATTTGAATTTCTTAATGCATTTCCATCATATCCATTTTTTAATTTAGTTTTTTTATCATTCCATACTAGTGCTGGACTTTCTCCCCAGAATATAAGTTTTATTCCATATCTAATAGCTATCTGAGGTAAAGATGAATATAATGCTATTTCAGGGCCTATAAGATAATTGCCCCTTAAAAAACTTTTTCTAACTGATTTTTTCCACAAGCCTGGTGCTGGGGCTGATACAATTATATTAAAACCAAGCTTCATCAAATTAGATAAATTTTTAGCTCCTACATCCGTCACTTGCTCTGGAGGGTAACTGCAGCATATCAATAAAGGATTAAGTTTAAATTTATCTCTTAACCAAATAGCCTGTCGTGTGCTATCTTTTCCTCCACTTACTCCTAAAACGCAATCATAATACTTATTATTTGACTTAAATTTTTTAATTAATTCATTAAATATTCTTAATCGATTATTATAACTAAACATTTCGTTATCCTGATTATAAGAATTGCATGCAAAACATATGCCTTTATTATCAAAAGATGTTCTTGGACGAGTTTCGGGATCTAAACAAACTTTACAGTATTTCATAAATAATAAATATCGATAACTTACTAAAATTTTTTACCAAAATAATTTCAATAAAAGTTATATTGTTCAAAAGTTGAACAATACTATCGTTCATTTATTGAACAGTAAAGTTATTTATTTACACTAATATTGTTGGAAATTTTTGCTCAATCCTATAGATATATTTTGAACAGTTTAATTAATATTCTTTTTGGAACTAATGGAACAATAATGTCTAAGATAGATCTGATAATTTGTTTTAGCTTATATAGTAAACTAAAAGGCTTTTTTGTTTTCATTTGAGGATTTTTTTTAGGTAGTAGAGATAATGCAGATTGTATTTCGTCAGTCTCATAATTTATTTTTTGAGATACTATTGTATGTATATTTGGTTTCAACCATGATGCTTTAGAATATAAAACTTTCCAAAAACGATTATATGGATATTCTGAGATTCTAACAGTATCCCCTGAAGCAGATTTTTCGTATTTATTAACATTATAAAATATTCCACCTTCTACTAAAGAATTATGAATGAATTTAAAATATTCATCAATTATTTCTTTTTTCATTTCCATCATTGAATCTATATTTATTATTAAGTCAATTTTTTTTGTTAATAAAATTTCTTTAATTGCCCAAGGTGGCAAAATAATAAAATCATAATCCCTAAAATTAAGCTGATCATAATTTTTAAGCTTTTTAAAATCTTCATATAAGAAAAATTTTTTTTCAGGAAAATTTGAAAATAAATAATAACTTTGTAAAAGCAATGCTTCTGGCAGATCAACACAAATTATTTTTGAATTTATATAGTTTTTTTTTAATTTTGCCGATAAACAACCATAACCTCCGCCAATTTCTAATATTATTTTAGGATCTTCTTTTAAATTTTTTTTTATTCGATACAAATTGTTTATATTATGCAAATCGTTAAAATTATAATCTTTATCACCAATATTAAAAACTTCGTCCGGATTGCCAATTTTAGTTTCAGAATTTTCATCTATAAATTTTTTTCCACAGACATCTATAAGTTTTAACAAAGCATCTATAGTTTGAAAAAAGCCCCCATAATCATCAAGATCGAGACTTAATATTTTATTTCTTCTAAAATTAGATAAATTTTTTTTATTATCAGCATTTTTAGAAAAATTTAAGAAAGATACATTCCAACAATCTGACTTATACTTTAAAATATAATCTTCCGATGATATTTTATAATTATTTAATATTTTATCGATAAAATTCATTTATAGTTTATTTTTTTAATAAATTATTTTCCTTTGCCATTAACTTGGCAATTTTAAAATCTGTTTCTGTATTTATATCAAAACCTTCCATAATACTAATTTTATAACCAATACATGAATTTATATCAAAGTCATAATTTTTTATATATGGAGATTTATTTTTTATATATTTTATAAAGTATTTTATTTTTGAAATTTGCATTGCATTACTTACAATGAAAGCTTTTGGAAAATCTTGTGATCTTTCAAAATCAGTTAGCTTCTTATTTTTGTATTTTATTATATTTAAAGTTAATTTTTTTCTATTATTAATATAAAGAAATGGATGCTCTGTTGATTCTTTATAAGTGCAGATTGAATTAAATTTTTTATTTAGTAAAATTTTTTTATAAATTTTTTTAATTGTCTTATATTTTAAAAAAGGATCTGTGGGAGGCAGCACAGCAACATAGTCTGGTAGTTTTTTATTATTTGCTAAAAAATCTCTTAGCGAATGAAGAACGCAAGACATCATTGTCGCTTTTGCTGAGGAATAATTTTTAGATCTTAAAATGGGTACTCTTGCACCAAGATCTCTTGAGAATTTTGCTATTTTTTTTGAATCTGTAGAAACAATAACATCTCCAATTTTTGCATCTATACATGCTTTGATTTTATGTCCAACTAATGGAAATCCATTTAAGTTTCTCATATTTTTATTTTTTACTCTAGTAGATCCTGATCTAGCTGGAATTATAATTAACAACTTATTCATTTTTTCTTTAAATTAGCAAGTTTAACAAATTGATTTTTTAATATTTTTTTTCGAGTTTTATATCTATTAGACAACAAATCAATTCTTCTTATTCCATCAAATTTGCTACTACTTCTAGCAAATTTCAAATTTTTAATTTCTAAAAATGAATTACTATTTATTTTTTTTTTTAAAAATCCTTTTTTGTGCATAACTTTCGCATATTTTTTTTCTGAAATTGAAAAAGAGAAATTTTGAATTTTTTGTAACTTTAAGTATCCTCTTACAATTTGAATTATTCTTTCAAAATCATCGAATTCTACTGAGGAAACATAATCATTTGGTTTTTTTGATAAATCTTTACAAACATGTTTTTCTATAAACAAGCATTTTTTATTTAATGCTATAAATAAACATTTAATTAAATCATTTGAAAATCCGAATATTGAATGGTCGGAATATCCATATTTAAATCCTTTTGCCTCAAAATAATCAAATAATTTAAATCTTAACATTAATGGATCGGAAGGAAAAGATTGAAAACCATATAATAAAATTATTTTTTTTTTATTTTTTTTTATTTTATTTAAAATTATTTTTATTTCCTTAAATTGATAACCAGATAAGTTTATAAAAACTTTTCTAAAATTTTTTACAGCATCTAAAACAACATTAATATTATCTGTTTCTGATGTTGAAATTTTAATATCGACTTTGTTTTTAAAATTTTTACAAAATTCATAGCTTTCTTTATCAAAAGGCTCGAGTATTAGTTTTGATTTATTTTTAAATTTATTAATAATTTTTTTCCATTTTTTATAACTAATTTCAATCTTTTTAAATTTTCTATAATCTTTATCATCTGCATTATATAAAGCATCAGCTTTAAAAATTTGTAGCTTAATATAGTCAGATGATGAATTAAGATGTTTATTGAGTAAATAGTTTACAGTTCGAATATTTCCATCATGAGATGAAGCTATTTCGGATATAAAAAAAATATCTTTCATCATTTAAAATTATTTAAAATTAATTTTTTCAAGATCGTATTGTTTCTATCTAAATTTATCATTAATTTAGATTTTTTCACTTTATTGAAAAAATCTTTTTTTTTCATTAAAATAATTAAATCCAACTTATTTTTAAAAGATTTATAATCTAGCTTTCTTGATATAAAAAAATCTTTTTTTGATCCAAAATTTTTATTTTTTGGAAAAGCAATAAGTTTTGTACCTCGAGCTAATGCTTCAGATCCCATTGATGAGTCAATTATTAAAATATTTTCATAACAATCTATATAATTATATGTTGAATTATTTTTATTTCTTATTAATAGATATTTTTTATTCACAAAATCAAAATTTTTTGAATAATTTTTTTTAGAAGCTTTTATATTTTCGCTATGATTTCTATATGAATTTGTTTGTAATCTTATAATTATCTTAAAATTAATTTTTCTTTCTTTTGAATACTTAATTAAAAATTCTAATATTTTTTTCTCATGATTATATAATTTAACATTGCTAGGACTTTCTTTGAATTGAGAAATAAAAAGAATTTCTCCTTTTTTTTTCTTTTTATTTTTTTTTTTATAAAAATTATTAAGGAAAGAACCAACTTCGATAGTTCTATCTGCAATTAAATATTTTGAATAATATTTATTATAATAACTTGAATATGTAAGTAGGTAATCGACATTATACAAACAATTTTTTATTTTAAATGGTTTAAAATCGTTATTATCTCTAAAGCTTTGTTGCACTGAAATAGTTTTAAATCTACTTTTTGTATTACTTTTTATTTGATAAAATGCTGGGCTAATATCGTTAAATGTTAAAACAACTTTTGGAGAAACATAATTTATATAATTTATTGCGTAATTTGTTGCAAAGCTATTAAAACCATTTTTTACAATAGTATTAACTAAAATTATAAAATTAATTTTTTCAAATCTGATATAAATTACTTCAAAATCTTTTTTATAAAACATCTTAAATTGATCTTTTAAATTATAATCAAAGAGTATTACCTTAGATTTCCTAGGAGCTTTAAAAACAAATTTTGCTTTCAATAATATACCGACTCGTCTTATAAAATTATTTATAAATTTCATTTTTTAAACCTAACAATTTTTTGCTTAGTCACTTACCCATTCGTAAGTATCTTTAAACGTACAATTTTTACAAATCGATACATCTTCAATTTTGTGATTTTGATGTTTTGTTCTCACTTTTTCTAACTCTTCTCCGAACCATATATTTTTTAAAGAACTTACATTCTTAGTTGGAAAGTTTAGATCTTTTGCAATCTTTATATCTTTTAAAAGTTCAAATCCTTTCTTATTATTTTTTACTTTGCTCATAACATCATCATAATCCTTTTTATTATTGAGTGCCTTCGTACTGCTAAATCCGATCGGATAACTAGCGCCCCAATCGTAACAACACATAGCAAGTTTGCCTTCATAAGTTACAAGCATTCTTTGAAAAGGTTGTTCACAAGCCAATCTTCCTTTTGCAACACTTATATTGCCAAATAAATCTCTCATATATGCTGAACCTTTTTTTAAACCATGTTTATTGATTAAAAATTCATATTTTTTTAATTCTAAATTAGTTAAACTAGATATTTTTCCACCTCTTTCGGTATATTGATTTACGCTTACATCATCAACATACTTATCAAATAAATCAAAAAAATTTTCAACTTCATCTACTGTATCTTCAGTTAATATCATTTGAATTTTTGTAAATGGCAATTTTGAGTTTTTTGAATCTCTGATAAATTTAAAATTTTTAATATTTTCGTAAACTGTTTCAAACTTATTTTTTTTAAATCTTCCAGGCCTCATTTTTTCATATGTCTGCTTAGTGCCTCCATCAAATGAATAAATAATTAAATCTAATCCTGAATCAATTAATTTTTCTGAGTTTTTTTTTGTAAGATTTGTTGCATTAGTATTTATTATTGTTTCTAAAATACCTTTTTTTTTTGCGTAAGAAATATAGTCATATATTTTATTATTTAGTAAAGGTTCGCCTCTCCAATTAAACTTAATACTAGGTATTTTTAAATTAGAAGCTTGATCTATTAAATCATAACATAGCTTTTCATCAATAATTTTATCGGGTGTGGCAATATATTCTCTATAACAAAACGGACATGCCAAATCACATATTGAAGCAATTTCTATATCTAAGCATAAAGGATTTATATTATTCTTTAAGAAATCTTCTGCTGAATATTTTTTTGTGATACATTTTGTTGGTTGTTCCTTCCAATTTTTTCTATAATTTATATATTTTTCTTTAAACTTAGAAACTAACTGCAAAGGATCTATTTTATTTTCTTTTGCATAACTAGTGAGGGCTTTATTTTCTATAATGTTATCAATCATATAGTTTTCTCTATTAATTTTTTTTTCATTATTTTTTTTTAGTAAAAATGAACCTGATAGATTTTTATTTTTTTTTACAATAAACTTTTTAAGTTCTCTATTGTCTAAGCTCATTTTAAATCTTTCCATTGAATAATATGGTCTTTTGAAAGACTTTTATTTATTCTTTTACCTAATACTTTATTCCAATACATAGGAGATATTCCCCAACCAGGTCGTTTTGTTAATATTTTTTTTTCTGTTAATATTTCTCCTTTATTTAAAGATTTATCTAAAACTATACTCCTTCTGGCGTTTTTTCTTGAAATATATTCGGTCTTAATAGGGTGTTTTGTTTTTTTTCCTAAAAGACTCCTAATTTTTTTTAGATTTTTAAAAAAAATTTTTAAATCATATTTATCCATTGAATGATAATGATCATTACCTTTCTTTAGCTTGTTATTAGTAAAATGTTTTTCAATTATTTTTGCTCCTTTTATATCTGCTAAAATTAAAGTAGTCATATTATCGTCAGGTTTTGTATGATCGGAATATCCAATAGTATAATCAGGAAAACTTTCTTTTAAGTCATCTATCATATTTAAATTTGCATTAATGTTTTTTGTAGGGTAATTAAGTATACAGTGTAATATTGAAACATTTGGACATCCATATTTTTCTAAACATTTTAAAGCAAATTTAATTTCATCTTTATTTGATGCTCCAGTACTTAATAAAACCGGTTTTTTTTTTCTGGCTACTTGTCTTAACAAAGGAAAATTATTGATATCTGCAGACGCAATTTTAAAAAACTTAACTAAATGATTTAAATAATCTACAGACTCCACATCAAATGGGGTTGATGAAAAATCAATTCTTTTTTTTTTACAGTATTTATGAAGAATTTTATAATCTTTAAAATCAAGTTTGTCATATTTTTTAAATAATTCAAACTGGCTTGGTGTTTTTTCAAGATTAGTGTCCCAGTATGCTGGGCTATGAATAGATGCTAATTTTTCTGCTTTGTAAGTTTGAAATTTTACTGCATGAGCACCTCCCTCTTTAGCAAGATCTATTAACTTTTTGGCTTTATTTAATGAACCTTCGTGATTTACTCCAATTTCTGCAATAATATAAGGTACGTAACCTAAATTTAGTATTTTTTTTTTAAAAATTTTATGCGTCATTTACGAAGTATGTTTTTGTTTTAGTTTTTTTAAAAACTTTTTCATAAATTTTTTATTGTTTGTCATATTATTTTTATGTTTTCTATACCGATAAAGTGGAACTGGCACTCTTGTTATTTTATATTTTTTTTTAAACCTAATAAGTAAATCTTCATCCTCTCTTGCAAGTAATTTAGAGTCATATAAACCTAATTTTATAATATCACTAATTTTGAACATAACCCCACAACCTATAGGATGATTTTCAAAATTTTTTTGTGCTAAGGTATTTTGATTATTATCAACTTCTAGATAATCACAAGCAACTGCATCTAAATCATTATTTAAATTTAAATGACAATATAACATATTTAAATATTCGGGGTGTACCCAATCGTCTGAGTCTACTCTAACAATATATTGTCCTCTACTTTTTTTTATGCCCACATTTAAACTGGCTGGTAATCCTTTTTTTTTTTTATTTTCTATATAAACTATGTCTCCAAGAAATGTTTTGATTGCCTCTTTAGTTTTATCTGTACTTGCATCATTAATTAAAATTATTTCATATTTGTTAAAATCTATAGTTTGATTTAACAAAGATCTTAAGCATCTTCCTATGTATCTCTCTGCATTTCTTGTAGGTACTATTACGGAAATTTGTTTAGAAGGAATTAACATTACTTATTTGTTAATAAAATTGTTTAATATTTTTTTATAGAATTTATTCAAGTTCCTTTTTCAATTCATCATACTCCACCATTTTTCTTTTCATAAAATTAATGGTAAGTTTTGTTTTTTGTTTAATCCCTTTCGGTGTAAGTATATAAGCATATCCAATCTTATTTGGATTTGATTTGAAGTTTTTAATTTTTACTAAACCTTTTTCTTTCAAAGCGTTTAAGCAATAATTTAATTTTCCCAGACTAAAACCTAGATGTTCAGCCAACTCTCTTTGGGATGAGTTAGGATTATTTTTAATACCTCTTAAAACTTTAAAATTATTTTCTGTATCTTTTTTTTCCATAATGTTCAATAATTGAACAATACTATCGTTCATTTTTTGAACAGTAAAGTATTTTTTTATATTTTTTTGAAATTTCTACTATTTATATAATTTATCGACTATTATTAAAATCGAATATAAATTTAATATATATGAGCTTTTTTGCATAGCATCACCTATTGCTTTCTACCAACAACACTTAAAAAAACAAACTTTTCAGATCTATCAAAATAAGTTTTGGTTATTTCTTCATTATATATTGTTTCGATATTATTTTTCTTTAAAATTTTTGCATATTCATAATTGCTAAGGAATCTAAATGGTAAATTATTAATTCTATAAGGACTTTTTTTTTTATATACTTTCAATACAGTATCTTTATCATACATTAACTTTTTCTTTGATTTAAAGATGTCAGATTTTTTTGAAGGAAAGTAAGAAAAGTACAAACCATTTTTTTTTAGACATCTGCTAATTTCACTTATAAATATTAACCCTTCCTTTGAGTTTAAATGAGTGGATGAAAAAACATCTATAATACAATCAAAAAAATATTTATCATAAGGAAGTTTTTTCATATTACCAACTGAAAGAATAGGTTTGTTTTTTTTTTTTTTAAAACTATATTTTAATAGTTCAATTGACTTTTCAGAAATATCTAATCCGAATGCATTAAAGCCCTCATTTAATAGCATTTTTAAATTTGCACCACTACCACAACCTACTTCTAAAATTTTTATTTCTCCTTTTTTTTTATAATTTTTTTTATAAAAAGTTCTACCTATAAATCTGCATAGTTCTTCATTAGGATATTTTCTTTGAAATGATAAACCATATTTTTTAAAATTTTTTTCGTAATAATCTTTTGTTTGGTCAATAATTTTTTTTTTCATTTTTCTATAAAAGTTTTAATTTATTAAATGAATTAACGAACTGCAGAGTATCTACAATATTAACTTGTTTAAATTTTTTTAATTCTATTAATTTTTTTATTTGAGACATATTTCTGAAGTGGTTGAGGTAATATAATAATTTAATACTTTTAATATTTTTTTTCTTTAAAAAATCAAATTTTGTATCCTTTATTAAATTATTAATTTTTTTTTTTTTATATTTCTTTGAAATTCTTGCAATCATAAATTTTGAACCATTTGATTTAAGCATAAACATCCTATCAAATACTTCATCAAATTTATCCATATAAAAAAGAGATTTTTTTGTTTTTTTTAGTAAAAAAATAATATGTTTACTTCTAATTGGTTTGTAATCGATTTTTATTTTTTTATTTTCTACATTAACTGATTTAACACCTGAAAAATAAGACAGATATATCTTATTAAATTTTTTATTTTTTATATAAAGTTGTTTTTTTTTAATATTGAAAGTATTAATTTTCTCACATTTAAAATTAAAATTTTTTTTTCTTATATAATTGAAGAAAGGTATGAAGTTGTAATAGTAAATAAACTTTGGTTTGAAGTTATGATTTAAAAAAAAATTTGATATTTTTGAAATTTTAATATTAAATTTTTTATTCATATATTCATTTATTTTTTTTATACTTTTTTCTTCTCTTTTAGTATTTGGAACTACAACATTTGTTTGTGCTGGAATTAATTTGTTATTGACTCTTGTATATGACCAAGCACCTCCAATTTTTTTTGATACATCAAAAATCGTAACATCATTATTTTTTTTTAATAAAGTAGCTGCCTTAAGAAGCATTATTGGACTTGTTCCTATAATTGCAATTTTCATTTTATTTTCTTAACTTTTTTAAGGTTTTAGCTATATTTAATTTTCCTCTATCATTCATATCAAATTTTTTAATTTTATATACTTCATTTGGTACCATATATTGAGGTATTTTTTTTTGACAATAATTAATAATTTTTTTTTTTTGTAACTTTTTCTTTAATTTTTGAGATTGCAAAACAAACTATTTTTTCTTTATCAATTATAATTTTATTACTTACTATAAAGTTTAATTTATCAATTATATTTTCTATATAATTTAAATTGAGTCTATGGCCTGATATTTTTTTAATTTCGTTTATTCTTCCTTGAAAATAATAAATGTTTTTTTTTTTTACAAAATAGTCACCGGTTGCATAGTATTTTTTATTTTTAATTAAAATTAAACCATTTTTTTTTTGCTCAGTATTTATGTACCCATTCATTAATTGAGCACCTCCAATATAGAGCTCTCCCTCTTTTGGGCTATTTTTACCATTTCTTTCTAGTCTATAATCTAAATGATCAAAACTTTTTCCTGTCGGTAAAACTTTATATTCTTTAAGCTTGCTTATACTTGATAACTCAATTGCTAAGCAATTGATCGTACATTCTGTTGGTCCATACATATTATAGATTTTGCTGTTATAAAAAACTTCTTTAATTTGAAAATATAATTTTTTTTTAAAAACTTCTCCTCCACAAAAAACATAATTTATATTTTTAAATTTTTTTTTAAAAATTTTATTTGCATGAATTAATTTTTCCATAAATGATGGTACTGTATAAATTACATTTATTGGCTTTTCGCCTAGAAGTTTTATAGCGCTTAAAACATTTTTATTATCTGGTGTAATATAAATTGATACTTGTCTTGAAAGAGCAAATGATAAATCTGCTATTACAATATCAAATGTTATTTCACCTGTGATTAAAAGACTTAAATCTAATCTTTTTTCATTATAAAATTTTTTATCTAACCATTTAATGTAACTTTCTAAAGCAAGATTTGATATCAGCACACCTTTGGGTTTTCCAGTAGAACCGGAGGTATAAATTATATATGCAGATTTATTTTTTGTTTTATAAAATTTTTTACTTACTTTTTTTTTAATTAAGAAATCTTTTTTTACGACAAATTGGTTAAACTTTTTTAAAAAAAAAAATTTTTTTTCTGTCAGTACAGTTTTAACCTTACTGTCATTTAAAATTTGAATTATATATTTTTTAGGCCAATTTTGGTTTAATGGAATAAAACATTTTTTTGCAAACCATACTGACAAAATAGAGACTAGATACATATAATTTCTTGGCAAATATATTGCAATTCTGTTACCATACTTAGAACTTGAAATAATCATGGATAAAATTTGAATCAATTTTTTAGTCTCTAAATGAGTTAATGTTTCATAATTGTCTCCAACTACAAAATAATCTTGATTTATCAATCTTTTAACAAAATTTTTAAGCATTATTTTTTTAAAAAAGTAAAAACAAATATATCTCTAAAACCTAAATTTCCTTGAGTAACCGAAATAGGGGCCGCATAATGAAGTAATTTTCTATCATTGAAAATAAGAATTTTGTTATGAAGTTTTTTTTTTAATACAATTTTATTGTTTTTTGCATTTTTTAAATAAGAAACACCCCCTTTAGATTTCATAAAATTAATAGGAACAATAGCAACAAAATCCACACCATCTGTATGGAAACCCTCGGGAACTGGATATCCTTTATTATTTTTATTACATAAAATTCTAATTGCATGTGCTCCAAAATAAAATTTTCTTTTAAATAAACTTTGATTTAAAAAAAAATTTTTTAATATTTTATCTACATTATTTTTTAGT
>MDSW01136247.1_pt1 | contig 20350 bp, 25 predicted proteins | sample 811171 | NCBI WGS metagenome assembly MDSW01 (sample SAMN05326641, study PRJNA326480) | marine metagenome | isolation source: seawater | place: Atlantic Ocean: North West | collected 2012 | reverse complement strand
CTCGAGCTGGTCCGCCTTGCCCCGTTCCAATCGCTGCAGGATCGGCTCCCGCCAACGGGGCAGCATCAGCAGTGCCGGCAGCGGTGCCAACAGGATCAGACCGTTCTGCCAGCCGCCCACCAACACCAGCAGCACGGCGGCGGCGGCGATCAGCAGCGGATCGAGCAGGACAGCCGCCAGGGCAGGGCCTCCGCCGATGACGGGCCGCAACACGCGCAGCCGCTCCACGAGGTGCCAGATGCCACCCGGCAGGTACTTGAGCAGATTGGTGCGCACAAACAGGGGCACCACATCCACCTGTCCCGGTAGGTGGCCAAGCCAAACCAGCAGCACGCGCCAGGCCAACCCATTGACCAAGATGCTTCCCCAGCTCATGCCCAGGCCAAGGAGCAGCCAGCAGAAGCCACGGGCATCGAGGTTCTGCTGACGCAACTGCCCGCCCTGCTGAATCAGGGCAACAGCGATGAAGGCGAGGCTCGCGAGGGTGATCCACAGCTTCGGTTGTTTCAACCAGCGGATCACCATCCCCAGGGCTCATCGCTCACGAAAGGCGTCGCGGACGCCGCTGCGCGCAGGGCATCGATGGCACAGCCGGTCTCAGCGCTGAGACGCTGCAGATCATCTGCTTCGGGCTTCAGGCTGCAGTGACCATCTGGCCGCAGCACCTGCTTGGCACGAAGAACACCCCAGGGGGTCGTCAGCGTGCCGGCACGACGGGGCAACAACCAGCGTCCCTGCTGACGCTCGCGCAATCCAATGCTAGGTCCTGCCGAAAACCAGACCTGTCGAAGATGCTCAGCCTTCTCTGGCGACACCAAAACGGTGATCGAATGAGCGGGGCGTCCCTTTTTCATTTGCAATGCTGACACTGCAACATCGAGGGCACCGGCCTCACGCAGGTGCTTCAGCAGGATGGCCAAATCCTCCGGACTGGCATCATCAATCCAGGCCTCCTGAACCATCACGGCCTGCCAGCGAGGGGCAAGCTCAAAATCCGCATCAGCCTGCAGGCAACAGATCCGTAGCAAATTGGGGCGATCCAAGTCCCGATGACCAAGACCAACCCCAATCGCCGTCGGGAGCATCGATTGGGGCGGAGCAAAGCGCTCGGCCAAAACGGCCATCAGAGCCAGACCAGTCGGAGTTGTGAGCTCTCCCCTGGGCAGATCCGCGGCTTGGTGCAAAGGAATGCTGTGGCGACGCGCCAGTTCCAACACGGCTGGCACTGGAACTGGAAGCACACCATGGGCCGTGGTCACCGAACCCCAACCAGCTGGGGGCGGGTTGCAGCTGATTGTGACTGGATCGAGATGTTCCACAGCAGCACAAACCCCAACCACATCAACGAGGGCATCGACAGCCCCAACTTCATGGAAATGAACTCCATCCGGATCGATGCCATGCACGGCAGCCTCAGCCTCAGCCAAGGCCTGGAACACCGCCAAAACAGACCGCTGAAGTGGAACAGACAAGGCCGCCGATTCAATTTGCTGCCGGATGTCGACCCAGTGCCGATGGGGTGGCGAGTTCTGTAAACCCGTCACGCTGAGCCGCTTACCGCGCAGGGCACCGCTGTGACTCTCCTGCACCTCCAACCGATAGAGACCAGCCAACCCCAACAGGTCCAAAGGCTCCTCGATAACCCGCCGAGGCACCTCCAAATCGAATAAAGCTGCCAAGAGCATGTCCCCAGCCAGTCCGGTAGGGCAATCGATATGGAGGCTTGTGGTCACAACAAAACAGTCATCGGCCCAGGCGCGGTGCCTGTTCAAGCAAGGCATCGCCGCGCTGCTCCAAGGACGGCCTCTCCTGCCTGAGCTGTTGCTCGATCTCACGCCTAGCCCGGCGTTGCTCGCGCTGCGCCGTGTCCACGTCATGTCCCGACAGCCCCCAAAGTCGACCGAGCAGTGCTCTGTCATCAGCTCCACCCCGGGCGGCGCCGTAAACAACGGTTTCGGCCGCAATACCAGCCTGCAGAACTCGGCTCCAGCGGCGCAGATCCTCAAGCGACATGCGCACACTGTCTGGGATGGTGAATTCGGTCGCACCACTACTGCGTAGTCCTGCCTTCAGGCAGGCCAGGGTGCCCACCATCACGCGCTGCACCTGCAACTGCTCCGCTTCAGCAATCAAGAGATGACCGGCCTCGTGCACTGCAATGCGACGAAGGCGCGCCTTGCCTCCAGGCAACGTCTCGGCCAGCACATGACCTCCCATCCCTTGCCAACCAGCTGCATCAACACTTAAGGCCACCAATCCAACCAGCACGAACACGGTGATCCAGGCCGGTGAAATGCCGACCAGTGGACCAAAGAGTCCAAGGACCGTGGCAGCTGCAACCGTTAAACCAGCTCGTAACAGGCTGGTCGACCCATCTCCATCAAGCATCAGGGACGAGCGCGACTGCCACTACCTCGGCGAGCAGCCTGGCTTCTGCCGCCCTTCGCTTTACCTCCCCGTGTTGGCATTGGAGCGATCACGTCAAAGCGTTCTAAGGCGAGCACCTGCCCCTGGCGTCGCACGTCAAGGCTGACGAAATGACGAAGATGCTCGAGGGCAATCTCACCTTTTATCTGAAGTTTGAACGGCAATGGTCGAGATCCATCAGCCCTCGGTTGTTGACGCACTTTGACCACGAGCTCATTGGCCTCTGGCTTGGTGTAAATCAACTCACCTCGGATTGAGAAATAATCACTCCCTTCAGGAAGTTCATCCGTCACGTCGGCTTGCTCAGGCGCCAATGTGCTGGGTTCCCAAATGCCAGCAATCTGCAGATGAAGGTGATCGCTCTCGCGACAGCGGGGATAAACCACCCAAAGATGGGGCTGATCCATGGCGAGATGCCGACGCATCAAGGTGAGCACTCGCCCTAAAACAACAGCCTCAACTTCGGCTCCCTCCGCGTCGACCAAAACACCACGGGTCAATTGGTCCTCGTCTTTAGGCTTGTAAATGGCTTTCACAACACCGATGGCCCGGTATTGCAACGGCTCTGTAACCGGAGGGATCGGGTGGTCTCGCATTCAGGAAGAGGGCGTTAACGAAACCCCGCTTATTCAATGTAGCCAGGACCTTACGACCAACGCAGACTGACGCCGTTTCGCTATCGCACCCTTGCCCTTACGCCGGCTGGTCGTGATCGGCCTCATTGTTGGAGGGGGCAGCTTTCTGAGCTGGTGGACGCTGATGACCACGTCCTATCGACCGCCCGTCCAAGCCAATCGCCAAGCAGCAATCGATCGGCATGTCAGCACGTTGATCGACAAAATCAAGCTGGGCGAAGCGACTGGATTGGAGCGGAGGGAGTTGCTCGAGCGCCTTCTAGTGCAGGGAGAGTGGCAAGCCGCACAACGACTGCTGGAACAGACGGCAGCAGAGGAGCGACTACCACTGAACCTCACTCTGCTGATGGCTGATCTCAAAAGACGCAACGGAGATCTAGTCGGAGCAGATCAAACACTTGTACAGGTGCTCCAGTTGCACCCAAAACAAAAAGATGCTTTGCGGCTGCAAATCGCCATTCATCAACAACAAGGCAAAGAAAAGGATGCCTTAAATGACCTTGAGAACCGAATGAAAGAAGCTCCTCAAAGCCAAAAAATCGACCTTGGCCTGTTATTGGCAGATCTGCAACATCTGGTTGGAGATTCTGATGGGGCCGCGCAAGTTTATTTGAAGCTTGCCTCAGAATTTCCACAAGATGCCAGACCACTGATGGCTTTAGCCCTCCTGCGTCAACAGGAAGGCAAACCAAATGATGTCCAAATCCTGCTCAACAAAGCGCGTGTTAGACGGGCTGGCGAAGGGCAAAAAGATGAGGTCATCGATGCGCTAGCAGCGCGATGGGGCCTAGCTGCAGCGAGGATTAAGGCGCTGTCTTCTGCGGGGGTGAGACCGGATCGTTCTGATAAGCCTTAAGCGCTGCATCAATGGCATCAGAGGGTGTTGTTGCATCGTTCATCGCACCTGATTGACGGATGCGATTCAGCAAATCCATTGGATTAGTGGCATCCAAGATGGTTCCACTGTCTGCGGCCCCTGGAGACGTGTTGTACAGCTCCCGCTCCTCACGATTTTGATAAGGCGCGGCAACTTGAGCCCTGACATCCGAGATGAAACCCATGGCGAGAGCGGTTGCTGCAAGGCTGGTCAAAGCAACACGGCTCAGCATCGTCGACATCGTTAGTGGCACGAATGCTAAGGGTCTTCAACAGCGTTGAAACATCCGTGCAGATCGCCTCGTGGAATGTCAACTCGGTGCGCACCAGGCTGGATCAAGTGCTGGAGTGGCTCGAACAAGAGCAACCAGATCTCCTCTGCCTCCAAGAGACCAAGGTGGACGATCCCTTATTTCCTGTTGAAGCCTTCACAAAAGCTGGCTGGCACGCAAACGTCCACGGACAGAAGTCATACAACGGCGTTGCACTAATCAGTCGAACACCCTTGAACGATGTCCGATGTGGGTTGATCGGTGAATTACCTGATGACGCTGATGCGAAACGACTCGGGGAACAGAAACGTGTGATCAGCGGCCTATTGGATGGCGTCCGAGTGCTGAACCTCTATGTACCGAATGGTTCTAATTTGAAGTCAGATAAATACACCTACAAACTCAATTGGCTCGCCTGCTTGAAGCGTTACTTGGAAGCACCAAGGCAACGTGATGAGCCTCTTTGCATGGTGGGAGATTTCAACATTGCTCCTGAAGCCCGCGACATTCACGATCCGGAGCGATTAACCGGTGGCATCATGGCCACTGATGCAGAACGCGCTGCTCTCAAAGACGTGCTTGGGGAGCAGCTCCAAGATATTTTCCGATTATTTGAACCAGATGCAGGACATTGGACCTGGTGGGACTATCGAACTGGAGCTTGGGCGCGAGACCGTGGTTGGCGCATTGATCACATTTATCTTTCTGAGGAGCTCTCAGGCCTTGCTCGAAGTTGCAGGATCCACAAACAAATCCGCGGCAATGAACAGCCCAGCGACCATGCACCAATCAGTGTTGATCTGAACTGGCCACCGGATGATGACGACGGCTGGGATGATCCTGATCCATTGGATTTAGGATAGGGCAGTTCAGTGAACCTGCATCTCTTCAGACCATTCCCATTGTAGACACTGGAGTTTCATTCAGCATATCTACTGCCTCAAAAACATAAGTGATTAGACCTCAAATATCAGAACAGGGAAACACTTGAACTTAAATTTTCATTTTCTTGCTTGAGCAACAACTTCCGGCGTACAGATTCGCCACATGTGCGCGGTGTTGGAAACACTTTCTCGGGATTAGCCCTGCCCTGAGGATCGAAGGCACGCCTCAACAACGACATTGTGGCGAGATCATCTGGCGTGAACATCCAATCCAGATAGCAGCGCTTATCAGCACCAATCCCATGCTCTCCACTGATACTGCCACCGACCGATAAACATTCTTTCAAGATCGCAGCACCCAGATCTTTGACCTTCTTCTCTGCATCGGGATCGCTGGCCGAATAGAGAATTAAAGGGTGCAAATTGCCATCTCCAGCATGAAACACGTTGGCAACAGGCAAGCCATGGTCTTGACTCAAGCGCTCAATAGCCGAAAGCACCTTCGGGAGGCTGCTCCGGGGAACAACGCCATCTTGGACGTAGTACGTCGGTGTGATCTTGCCGACAGCGGAAAAAGCGGACTTTCGGCCTTTCCAGAGCAGGGCACATTCGGCCGGATCCTCTGCCCGCCGAAGCCCACGGGCACCCGCTTCCCGACACAACGTCTCTGCCCTCTCCGCAGAAGCCTGAACCTCGGCGGCTTGACCATCTAGCTCAATCAGCAGCACCGCCGCCGCATCCCGTAGATATTCGTCGTAACCAAAGAAGTCATCGACAGCATTGATCGTGACGTTGTCCATGATTTCCATGCCCGCTGGCAGCAGACCAGCCGCTGTGACGGAGCGCACTGCCTCTCCAGCGGCAGCCATCGTGACGAAGTCAGCCAGAACCACATTCACGCACTCCGGAGCCCGCAGCAGCCGCAGCGTGATCGCCGTAGCGATTCCCAGAGTGCCTTCACTACCGATGAATGCTCCCCGCAAATCCAGCTCAGCAGCCTCGGCTAAACCATTGCCAAGTCTTGTCACAGTGCCGTCTGGCAAAACCACTTCCAAGCCGAGAACGTGATTGCTGGTAACGCCGTACTTCAGGCAATGAACACCGCCAGAATTTTCTGCAACATTGCCGCCAATGCTGCAGATCACCTGACTTGAGGGATCAGGGGCGTAATAAAACCCTTCACCGGCCACCGCTCTGGTTACCCAGCTATTGATCACGCCGGGTTGGACGGTCACACGATGATTCTCTAGATCGATCTCCAGCACCTTGCGCATCCGGCTGGTGACCACAAGCAGAGCCGCTTGATCCACCAACGCGCCACCAGACAGTCCGGTACCACTGCCGCGAGCAACGAACGGCACGCCGCGTTTGTGACACACCCGCAACACCGAAGCCACCTGATCCGTCGTTTCTGGGAGGACAGCCAGAGGGGGACAATGACGCTCAAGCGTCAGCCCGTCACAGTCGTAACTCAAGAGCTCCTGACGTTTCGCCACCACGGATCTTTTGGGCAAATATTTCCTCAGATCCCTCTCCAGAGCTGACCAGTCGTGGGTCACACCAACCGTGCATAGACCATCAAGCTAAGCAGCGACTTGTGCCTTGTAGACACACTCCATACGCATTGGGGCGTTCTTGGGTCAAGATGTTGCACGGTTTGCAACTGCCTTTTGGCGTCGGTCACCGTGACAAGTCCCGCGTTGAACACCAGCCGATCACAGGCCATTTTCACTGCCGCCCAGGACCTCATGCCTGGTGGCGTGAGTTCGCCAGTGCGGGCGTTCAAGTCCGTTGGCGGTCAACCGATTGTGTTTGATCGGGTCAAAGGTCCCTACGCATGGGACGTGGACGGCAACAAATACATCGACTACATCGGCAGCTGGGGGCCAGCCATCTGCGGCCATGCCCACCCCGAGGTGGTCAGCGCCCTTCAGGAAGCCATCGAAAAGGGAACAAGCTTCGGAGCCCCCTGCGCGCTGGAAAACACGCTCGCTGAGATGGTGATCGACGCTGTTCCCAGCGTTGAGATGGTCCGCTTTGTCAATAGCGGCACTGAGGCTTGTATGGCCGTACTGCGGTTGATCCGAGCCTTCACCGGACGAGACAAGGTGATCAAGTTCGAGGGCTGCTACCACGGCCACGCGGACATGTTCTTGGTCAAAGCTGGCTCCGGGGTGGCAACCCTCGGATTGCCCGATTCCCCTGGGGTTCCTCGTAGCACCACCGCCAACACGCTCACCGCTCCTTACAACGATCTGGAGGCGGTGAAGCAGCTGTTTGCAGAGAACCCAGACGCCATCTCTGGTGTCATCCTCGAACCGATCGTTGGGAATGCTGGTTTTATTCAACCCGAACCCGGTTTTCTTGAGGGGCTACGCGAACTCACCAAGGAGAATGGGGCGCTGTTGGTCTTCGATGAAGTCATGACAGGCTTCCGCATTAGTTACGGCGGAGCCCAAGCCCATTTCGGTGTCACTCCCGATCTCACCACAATGGGGAAAGTGATTGGTGGAGGTCTCCCCGTGGGTGCCTACGGAGGCCGTGCCGACATCATGGCGATGGTGTCTCCAGCAGGTCCGATGTATCAGGCCGGAACCCTGAGCGGAAATCCACTCGCGATGACCGCCGGAATCAAAACCCTGGAGCTTCTCAAGCAACCGGGGTCCTATGAAAAACTCACCACCACGACTGAGACCTTAATCAAAGGGATCCTTGCAGCAGCAAAGGACGCTGGCTTGCCAGTGACAGGCGGAAGTGTTGGAGCGATGTTTGGTTTCTTCCTCTGTGAGGGGCCCGTTCGCAACTTCGAAGAAGCGAAAGCCACGGATGCTGAACGATTTGGCAAGCTTCACCGCGCCATGCTCGAACGTGGCGTCTACCTCGCGCCCAGCGCCTTTGAAGCAGGCTTTACATCCTTAGCGCATTCAGACTCTGACATCGAATCCACCCTGAATGCCTTCCGTGAAAGTCTTGCCCTCGTAGCTTGAGGTCTAAGGGGCCTGTCGACAATGCCATTGCTGGCTCTTTCGCCACCGCCTCCCCCAACGTTGCTCTGCACAATCAACACCGTGCAGAGCGAATGGAGCCCACAACCGATTGCATCGGTTCGGATCCTTAAAGGGATGCAATTCAACATCCATCCAGGACCGCCATTCAAAGTCGACCCCACTTACGTGATCGACAGCAGGCTCACCCTGATCGCCCGAGAACAAGAGCCAGCCAAGTTCATACAAATCGGAAAAGATTGGGTTTACAGATGGAGTTTTCAAGCATCACTTGGACCAGTCGCTAGTGAGCCCTTGCATCTCGTGCCAACACGAGATGCAAGGGCTGAAGTGAAAGGGGAACTGACCTTGATCACACCCAATCGATTCAGATTGAGCAACATCACAATGGTTGTTCCGGTCGAAGGGGGTGCCCCGCTCACGCGTCTGAACGAAAAAGCGACGGGGGATTGTCATGAACAACATTGAGCAGTTGCAGCAACGAGCACGAGCGGCTGCCCTTCACGCCCATGCCCCTTACTCCCAGTTCAGAGTCGGCGCTGCCGTGCTTTGCAGGGATGGCACAGTAGTGGAAGGCTGCAACATCGAAAACGCCAGTTTCGGACTAACGATTTGTGCTGAACGTGTCGCCCTTTTCTCCGCAGTGTCAAAGGGACTCCAGCCAGAGGCGCTTGCCTTAAGTTGTATCGATGCTGATGTTGAAGGTCCAAAAGCATTACACATGCCTTGTGGAGCCTGTCGTCAAGTGATGCAGGAGCTCATGCCGAGCCACGCCAAAATTTATATTGACTCAGTCGGTTGTCTCAGCCTCGAAGAACTGCTCCCTCAAGGTTTTTGTTTGCAACGACACCCACCTAAGCGTCAATCACCTACTGAGCCTGAATCACACCAAACACAATGACGACGCAACAAATGAGCTAAAATACTCTTCTTGAAAAGACAGGCGTTCAGGAATGAGCGATCAACAGTCACCTTATGCTGATCTTCCTACTCAAGCTTTCTGGAGACTGGCCGTTACCCAGGGAACGCCAAGCAAGCTCAATAACATTTACCAAAAAAAATTCAAAATAAGACGCAAAGATCGGATCGCAACAGCTGGATCTTGCTTCGCTCAGCACATCACCAGGAACCTAAGGGAAAGAGGATTTAACGTCATTGACTCAGAGCCCGCGCCTCATTCACTCAAACCAGAAGAAAGAGTTCGATATAGCTATGGGATTTACAGCGCAAGATTTGGCAATATTTACACAACAAGGCAACTTCTTCAACTCCTTAAAGAAGCCAACGGTCAGATCAAGCCGCCAGAGAATATATATATCTGGAAAAAACAAGGTCGTTTCATTGATGGCTTTAGGCCAGCCGTTGAACCCAATGGTTTCGAGCAAGCCAAGGAGGTTGCACTTCACAGAAAAAGTCATCTGAACAATGTCAAGGAAATGATCCTCGACATGGATTTGTTCATCTTTACCCTTGGGCTTACAGAGGGCTGGATCCATCGAAAAACAGGCTTAATCTTTCCAAGTGCACCAGGCGTGATTGCCGGAGAATTTGACAAGAAGCAATATGAATTTATTAATTTATCATTTCAGGATTGTGTACACGACTTACATGAATGCATGGATCTGGTTACTCAAATGAGAAAGGGTCGACCTTGCAATTATCTTTTCACCGTATCCCCCGTTCCACTTACAGCAACTGCATCAAACCAGCATGTTTTGGTTGCCACAACACAATCCAAAGCAACCTTGCGATGCGTAGCCAATGAAATGTCTCAATATCCCAATATCGATTACTTCCCGTCTTATGAACTGGTCACCAATCCCGCCAGAAGATCTGAAGGATATGACGACAACTTAAGAACAATCAAAGATGAAACGGTCAATCAAGTGATGAATCACTTTTTCGAAGTCCACCAGCCCAACAAAAAAACTTCCGCCGACATCACCGAAAGCCAGAACACCACTTCCTCTAAAACCAAGAAGGTCAAAGCACGAAAAGCCAAACCCAAAACAAAAAGCGCTCATCAAATTCAATGCGAAGAAGAATTCAACGATGCATTTGGCCAATGAAAAATATACTAATTCTCGGAGATTCACACCTGAACGCCTTTAAACGAGGTCATGACTCTCTTGCGATCAAGGACAAACATTTATTCGAAAAGCGGCGTATCGACTTTTCAGGGAATGCCTCACATCGTTTAAAATTTTTCAGCCTCAATGAAAGCGAGGAAAAAATTTATTTGCGAAAAAACAAGAAAGTTTCACAAACATCAAAATGGGATCGTGCACGCCAAAGTTCAGAGCCTTTATCTCTTCAACAGTACGACACCTTCCTGATCACGGCTTCGTCATGCAGGCTTGACCCTAATTTTCTGTACGGCAAAACACCGAAACAATTTCCTCTTTACTCGATGGACTTACTCAAACAAGTGATTTACAGCCCAAGGCCAGGATCATGCAAGGATCCAAAAATTGTACGCTCTATACTCGAGCATTATCCTCAAAAAACAATTTTAATCGGCCAACCTTTGCCCGACGAAAAAAGCAAGAAAGCAGCTTTTATTACTACACTTAACGATCGTTGTCGCGAAAACATTAGCACTAATGTCAAGACGATTAGGAGCATTTGCGCCCAAGAGCAGCCCTCATCCAACCCAACAATCTACCTGCCACCAGAGCACTTACTTGGCCCATTAGGCATAACAACAAAAACGGAATACATGATGCCACCCGACGACAACAATCACGCCAATGAAGCTTATGGAACAAAAATCTTACTCGACTTGATCACGCGAAAGCTTATTTGAATTTTGATTCAAATTTTCGTTCAATATATTCACGGCAGAAGCAATGCCATCCCGGAATTCAGATCACTCCCTGCCCTATAAGACAAGGCAGCTTTGGCAAAGCGGGCATATTCCGCACGACCAACTTTTACTCTGCTTCTCGAGCGGGTTAAACTCCATCCAAATGAAGAATGAGCCATAAGATGGTGAAATGGATTCAAGAAGCATTGCAATCGTGGTAGAGCGATCGCTTGCCGATCTGGTGAATATTTCAGCACCTGTTGTTGCAAGGCAAGGCCAAACGTCGTCAACACATGGAGATCGCCAAGAATCGCAGATCCAATCAAACCAAGGAAAAAAGCCATTTCAAGAATATTGCCAATCACACCAAGAGACTGACCAAACTGATAAACAACAGACATCGACTCTCCATCGCCAAGGCTGACCATGTAGGCAGCCAGATTGTTCAGTGCATGCAAAACAATCGCAAGAGCAAAGCCCAACACTGAGCCAAGCCAGCGCAGCACACCCCGACCGCTCACCAAACACCAGATCGCAAATCCGCTCCATGCCGTGAACATGGCATGAACACCAGCGGAAGCCATCGTTCGCGCATTGAACTCCATTAACCAGGCGGTGAGACCCCCACCATCTTCCGCATTAAGATGGAACCAAAGATAAAGTGTGTTTTCGCAGAATTCAAAAGCGACCGCAACAACGCACGCATAAACAATAAAGTCCGTCAAAGAATCCATCTCACGACGGAAAATCAACAGCAGAAATACCACCGCTAGAGCTTTGATCGTCTCTTCGATCAGTGGCGCATCGACAACCAACTGCAAGAACACCAGCGGAGCGGTTTCGCCAAACAGAATTGACCAGATCAATTGAATCCAACTCGCCACCACGATGGTGGGGACCACAGTGGCAAGACCCAATACGAAGCCAATTGCGATCACCCACCAGGGCTCTGGCTCCACAACATCGAGAAACCGGATCACACTGATGACCAAAAACGAGGCCAACAGAGCCACAACTGGGCTGATCACAAACAGAAAGGCATGCATTCAAGCGGAGCTGCACAACCTGTATTCAAGGTGACGGGCAACCGAACCCCGCGGCTTAAGCCAAATCCCCGCAGAGCCAGCGAGCCAAAGCTTTGTCAGGATTCTGGATCGATGTGATGTTGTCGAACACAAAATCCTGCCAACCATGCTGAGGCAAGCCTGCAAACAGCATCAGGTTGAGCGGATACTGCTCCGAATCACTACAACGTCGAAAATCATCGCGAAACAAAAATATTGGTTTACCGAGTGCAATGGCCACTCCCAGCTCCACCATGACACCCTCATCAGGCGGAGTTCCATTCACAACAGCAAACAGGGCATCGGCGTCACGCACATCCTGCAAATCCTTCTGAGCCACGCCATAGGCCCAATCTGGTGAAGCAAAATCAACTTGGCCATTCCGGGCAAACGGTTCCCAAACCTCGAGGCCTAAGGACTCCAGAGCGACGACAAACTCAGGCAGCAATTGCCGTTTCCACTGATCGGAAAAACCGTAGGGAGAAGCAAGATAAATCGTTGGCTTCCTCATCAATCAACGTGGTGAGACAACCGGTAAGCCTGTTCATCAAGATGCGCCCGTTCCCGATTCTCCCAAGGGAACACGAGCCATTCATCACGAGTCACGATCACTGCCGCATCCCACCAATCCAATGGCTGCTTACTCATCCATACAACAAAGCATGCGTCAGGGAATTGAGCATGAAACGCATTCAACGTGCGGCCAGATTCATAGACATCATCAACAATCAGACAACCGGGATCAGGGGAATCAAGCAGTGGGCGATCTAAGGCGTGGCTTAAGGCAACCGCGAGGCATAAGCCACCGCGAGGCACGCCATAGAGGCCAGTGAAGGAACGATCACGCCAACGCTGAGCCAGTGTGGCAACGCAAGCGTCGAACTGGTCCCAAGTGAGCTGCTGCATTGAGCGAGAATGCCATCACGATTAAAAACCAGTCTGATGGCTAGCGAGATCCCTCCGCAAGAACAGATGCGTAAATGGTTTAAAAGCCATTTGCTCGCTCGCGAGATTGAGTTGCAGGATCTCTACGAGTTACCACAAGGTGAACTTGATCTTGTCATGGCAGAAACGGCTGAAATTCGCTCTGATCCTGAGAATCGGTCTCGAAGTCATGGTCGTTGGTGCACCGCTGGTTACGTGCTAGAACTCGCCAAAATCATTGATACGCGTCGAGCTGCTGAATGATTTCGACAGACCAGAGTGATGACAAAAACCAGCTGACTCCCAATCGTGCCCAGACACTTGAGCTAGAAACAACAGAAAGAAATCAAACCTGCCTGAGCACAAATCTATAGCAAAAACATTATTTCGATTGACGCTCATTAAAATCGCGCCGCAAAATTTTTAGAACTCTTTTTTGAAAGCTTACTTTCCTTGGCTGATCAGAAAGCGACTTCTTTAATTTTTGAACTTGATTTTCAATTGAATCCTGAGTAAAAACATTTTGAATTGACTCCACACTCTCTCTCAGCGCAACTTTCGTCTCTTCGGGGTCTGACTCACAACATTCCCGCAAGCGCGATAGCATGTCAGTATCTACTTGCAATTGATACCGATCTTTTACCTTTGGGTATTGATCCAACATTTTCAGCACAAAAGCTACTTTCGCATGTCGACTAGGAAAATCCGTGACGTCCGACTTTGAATCTCCACCAAGCGATACGGGCTTACGTCCCATACTTCGAGCACGTGTCAAAGGAACAACACCGCCATCTTTTAGCAAGAGATCATCAAGGCCTCGTAAATAATAATGTTGAACAGGGAAGCTAAGACCTTCCTTGATACCAAGACGCAACCCATCACCCCGCGTGCGCGACTGGTGCAAGCCAAGACCAGCTAAATTACGGGTTCTCATGATTGATTTGATTTGAGGGAATACAAAGAATTTTTTCTTATCATGTAAGAAGCCATGGTCGTCAAGAGTTGCGGTCAATCTCCAAGGCATAGCAAGTGTTTGGAAATCTTCCTTGGAAGCAAACTTTATTAAGTCAGGATGAAGATACTCATCCGCATCTAAAACAGCGACGTAATCTTCTTGGATAGAACGCCACACCCCTCCAACACGTTGACCTTCAACCTCATAAGGTTCAATTTTATTTTGAGCTAGAATTTGCCGACACAATGGAGACGCTCCCGGAGCTAAAACAACATAAAATTTCTCAACGCCAATTGATCGATGATGATTAATGAATGATTGAAAATATGGAGCCTCGCCATCAAATGCACGAACTACAACAGCGAAGCTTTTGGGCATCATAAACTACAATAATTCTAATTCTATCACATAGGAGCATGACGAGCTGACAGACTGCATACTTGCGCCTGATAGCAAAAAACGAGCAAACCTTATCGAGCAACACAATCACTCGAGTTCAAGAGTAAACATACAAATTCAAAATTAATTGCTGCATAGACAAACCCAAAAACGATTCTTGAATCTTCGTTCACTCAGATCAAGCCAAGCGAGAGAGGCTTAAAACACACCCTTGGACAGACACGACAACCTCAAAAGCCAGCGATAAACCAGCCAAGAGGTGGAGCGAACCTCAATCAAGAGCGCGCATGGCCAGCCAACTTGATCCCAGGCCAAAGCCCACAGCTCAAATGAGTCAAAATCGCTACAGCTCCTACTGTGAATATTCGTTACAATGCATGGAGTCAGGGGTTCATTTGTATGGAACTTTCTCTGCATCAGCAATTTGAAAAGCAAAGGCTCCATGGAGTTGTCATGGATGCCACTGACCTCGAAGAGCTCAAATCCCTAACCCAGCAACTGATCGACCTGTATTTTCAACAGAAAGCAGCAACGGCCTGGGCCATCGCTGAAAAATCCTGATCCTGCACAAGTCGAGCGTTTTATGTCTGTCTCAAAGCCTGTAGCCTCAATCGAATTTGACCACAACGGTCTTCGTCTCGCCTACAAAACCACGAGTGATGCGTTGGACAGGTGGGGAGGTGGAGACCCGGTTGAGCAAGAATTCCTGATGCATATGAAAGATCAATTGTTTCGCTGTCTTATGGAAAGCACGCTGTCCATTGATGCTGCTTGACAGGCTCAAAACCAACTCCTGGCTTTCTAGGCAGGCTGGCTGAAGCAAAGTGAATCTCTTCCATCAAAGCCAAACAAGCGTTCAAAACCAAATGTCAACGCTGCTCGCCTGCCCTAGAAGTATTTATACTCAAAAACTTGAGTCAACCTCGAAGAATCGTTAAGAGAGATTGATTCGGCAAGTCAGACTATGATTATGCGATTAATGTTTTTCCATAAATTAAATCTACTATGAAGACTTATCAGCAAGCCAAGCGAAGCAATGAAATTGTGATGGGACTTTCCTTTGTCTTTGTTGCCACATCTGTTCTTGCATGTATGGCAATCTTTGCTGCTACGGCATAACAATCTCAAAAAGCTTGTCCACAGTTGCATCCTATCAAGCCAAAAAGGAATGGCCAACAAAAGGCCAGTCAAAGAATCATAATTATCTTTTTTAAACGCAATCATTTCATCTCTTTTTGAGATATAATTTTTATTTGGCGGTTTCAAGAGGCAGAACGTCGTTGACACCAAGCGACCTTCACGGCTAGTTTAATTAAATCAATTTATCTCCCGAATTGCAGAACCAACGGCAACGACCATAAAGATCACCAAGGGACTGCAAGTTAAACTATATTTGATTTAAAGATAAAAACGAGATCAAAAATGCAAGTCAGAATCTAGTCACGAACAAACAGTCATCCTGTTTAAAAATGACTGTGACTCTGCCGACGCTGTTGACATCATTAATTTTCATTCATTTTCACCCTGCAAGAGCACGGTCTAAAAGGATTCACAAAAGCAGGGAGGTTAAAAGCTTTCGTGCGCTTAAGCAATACCAGCAGGCCAACAATGACATCAAATCACGCCTGGATGTCAGGTTAAAAGCACGAAACAAGAGCGACTAAGGCTGGAGTCGCGGAATTATCACGTTTGTCTTCACAACAGGCCTCTTCTTCTCTTTCAATATCTTTAGTGTGACCAGCTCAAAAAGCCAATCACACCTAGGCCAGGATGGCAGGATCAATGGGACTCTTCTAAGAACATATGCACTCAAATTAACTGATCATGATTGCAATAAGGGTTACAGAAACATTTTTGAAATTTGCTTTTGATTGGTTGAAAACAATGCTTGGAACAGGCAAGGCAGACCTTCTCGAAAAATTCCAAAAAACTTACGTCATCTTTTGGCCAAAATGCAATCATTCACCCTTGTAAGCTTACAACTCTCTCTACATAAATACCCTTTCCAAAAACAAAAACTGCTGACCTTTAATATTGCAACAATGGCTGAAAGGCTAATGAATGAGCGGCCTGGTTCTAGCGATAGTTTTCAAACTGAAGCGGCACGTCAAGATCATCTTCTTTGCTTTTAACCAGTTGAATAGCAGCCTGCAAATCATCTTTACTCTTTCCCGTAATTCGAAGACTTTCACCTTGAATCGCTACCGTAACTTTCTTCAACTCATCACGTATAGTCTTGCTCAACTTCTTGGCAATGTCCTGGCTTAAGCCCTTACGTAACTTCACCACTTGCTTGACCCGATTGCCTCCTACAGTTTCCGGAGTCTGAAAATCAAAAATCTTTAAAGACAACTGTCGTTTAGTCGCCTTTGTTCTCAGAATATCCTCAACAGCTTGCAGTGTCATATCGCTAGCACTCGTGATAACAAGTTCAGTGTCGTCTAAATCAATCTCAGTTTTCGAATCCTTGAGATCATAGCGGTTCCCCACATCCCGTCGCACCTGATCGAGGGTATTGACCAATTCCTGACGATCGAAATCAGAAACAACATCAAAGGAGTAGGTCGCCATCGGAAACAAAGCAAGCAGTTGCTTGCCCCATTATCTCAATCGATGGGCACGCACCCACATACAGACTGATTTACGGCCGTCAATCAGCAGGGGCACTCATTTCACCTAAGCATTCCGTGAGAAAACTTATTAGACATGCACGTCAACATCGCCGACTAACAACCAAAATCTTGTCCAACTGCAAGGTGCAATAGGCAATCATTGTGCAGACTCAATCGCTTTGCATCAGGCGTCTTGATCACCAAGTCCTTTAACGTGACGCCTGCTTCAACAGCTTGGTGCATCCTTCATTTGCCTGGTCACTCTGCCTGATGGCAGGTGTTGTGATGATCTCGATTGTCTTGACGGGTGCTGGTCGGGCGAAAGCTGACTTCACATTGGACGATCTCAAAGCTCCGCGCGCCATGTTTAACCGGTTACCAGCCTTTGGTCAGCGAGCGGTTTGGGCACAAGAGAACAGCTGGGAGGCGATCACGCTGGGAGCGCCGGCGATGTTGTTATGCCTGATCAGCGGTGTCAATTCACCAGTCGCCAGCGTTGCAGCTCTGGTTTGGCCTGGGGTCCGGTTGATCTACCTTGCTGCTTACATCGGCAACATCCCCCCTCTTCGAGGATTGTGTTGGGCTTCGGGAGTCACAGCGGTAGGCATTTGCTATGTCGAAGGCCTCAAGGCAGTGATTGCCGCATCCCATTAATTCAGCAGCTGGTTCCCTTATAGAGACAACATGGATTGGATGCGACAAAAAGCCTCTCAGATGTCAATCAAACCTTCAATATTTGCCATTACAACAAAGCAGATTTCGTGGTAAAAAGATTGTTCAAACCATAATCGACAACCGACAATCGATGTCGTGATATAACGCTTTATCGTCTTTCAAGTTTGTGATCCCGCTTCCCCCTCCAGGAAGAATGTCTCCAAGTATCAATAACTTGATTGCGCATCTCATCCCACACCCCCTTACACCATTTCGGCGAGACAAGCGCCCTTGACAACCAGTCAAATTCGATCAAATCGTTGGACGACAAGATCGATTCAGGCCCTGTCGTCATTCATCTTTCTTGGCTTTCCGTCCGTTCTTACGAACAGGACATTGATCGCGATTGAATTACCCCTGGCCTTGTTGGAACTGCTTTAAAGCGGCAAGTAAGGACGCCGGGGACTGAGGATCAACCATCAACACGCTGCCTGCTTGGGCACTCGACATTTTCTCCCCCATCAACATCCAGTCTTTAGCAAGCAGCAACCGCATCGCTTCCTGCGACTTTGGGTTGGCCTCCAGAGCACGGGCAATCTCCAAGGCAGCTTCTGCCTTGGCTTGAGCCAACAATTCCTGCTGTTTGGCTTGCGCTTCAGCATCGAGAAGCACAGCCTCTTGCTGCGCTTTTGCGTCAAGCACTAACGCTTCCGCCTTGCCACGAGCTTCATTGAGTTGTGATTCCTTCTCACCTTCTGAACGCAGAATCGCGGCACGTTTTTCCCGCTCCGCTGTCATCTGTGCTTCCATCGCCTGCTTCACGCCTGGCGATGGAAGAATGTCGCGCATTTCCACTCGCGTTACCTTCACACCCCAGGGATCGGTGGCTTCATCGAGTTCCCGTAACAACAACTCATTCACCTCAGAACGCGTGGTGAAGGTTTGATCCAACACAAGCTTGCCCATCTCAGCTCGGATCTGGGTCAAGACCAAATTCACCATCGCTGCCTGCAAATCATCGACGGCGTAATAAGCACGTGAATGCTCCAGTAACTGCCAATACACCACGGCATCTACCTGGATGGAAACGTTGTCTCGGGTGATGCACTGCTGCGGAGGAATATCAAGTACACGCTCTTTCAGTGATTCATAGCTCACCACCTTTTCAACCACCGGTAATACAAATGACAACCCAGGCTGCATCTCGCGGTCGTACTTACCAAGACGCTCCACCAAGCGCGAGCGACCACCACTGGTGATCTTGATGCTGCCACTGCCAAGAAATAACAGTAAAGCAAGGGCAGGGAAAGCCAGCGCTTCCATCGAAATCATCCATCGGTAAGAGAACCGTAGAAATCAAGGAGATTCATCACCCCATTTCACCGGAAAGGCTTCCAGTGATCAGAGTGACGTCATCACGACGCGGCACATACAGCCGACTCCATCGATGGCATTGATTTGGCTCGCCATCGCAATCGTCTTGCTGATCCTTGAAGTCACCACGGCGAGTTTCGAAGGCCTCATGATCGCGGCGGTGGCGGCTCTGCTGTTGTCGATCTTGACCGCATTGGTGTCCCTGCCACCGCTTCTGCAAGTTGCGTTCTTCGTGGCACTGACGGTGATCGGAACAGCTTGGATCACCCGCTGGTCATCCCGTCGCACGCCCTCATCTGAACCCTTTCACCTGCAAGAAGAACATGCTGAAGTGATTGCCAGCATTCCCGCCGGCGGCCAAGGTCGTGTGCGGTGGCGTGGCCAAAGCTGGTCAGCGGTATCTCTCGACCCTGCCGTGGATCTCAACAAGAACGACGTCGTGATGGTGATGGGCAGAGAAGGGACCCAATTGCAGGTACTTCCTCAATCGCAATAGACCAAAAAAACCAGAGGGTTGGGATTGGTTTAAGTCACAGCAAAAGCGACAGGTTTGTCCTCGATCGAGCAGGCCCTTTTGGAGAGATCGATCTGTTCTGAAGCTGAATCGGCAGCAACTGTTTAGCGTTCATTGAATTGGTCTTCAACGGATCTATGCAGCTAAGTCATCGACACAAACCCACAGGGTTGTGTTGCGCTGCAGCGTTGGTCATGACTGGTCTGGGGCTGGTCCTGACGACACAACAAGGATGCAGTGAGCCACTGCTTACCCCGTTACAACAGCGCATCGAGACCTTAAGAAGAGAGCACGACATTCCAGGTGCCTCGATCGCGGTGATCAAAAACGGACGCATCGCCTGGGCGCGGGGCTTTGGCCTGGCGGACCTGGCCAGCGGCCGACCGGTCACGGCCGACACCCTGTTTCAGGCCCAGTCGATCACCAAGACCCTCACCGCCCTGGCCACGGTGAAACTCCTTGCCGCCGAGGAAATTGCTCTGGATGAACCCGTCAACCGTTACCTGACGGGTTGGACGATCCCAGAAAACGACTTCACCAAAAAGGTGCCGGTGAGCTTCCGCATGCTGCTGAACCACACCGGCGGTTTGAGCAATCCCTACCCCGACGGCTGCTGCGGGCCCAAGGAAACACTGCCGACCCTGCAGCAGGTGCTGCGCGGAATGCCACCTGCCAACAACCAACCGCTCACCGTTGAGCGAGTCCCTGGGACACGCTTCAACTACTGCAACGGCTGTTACACGGTGCTGCAGCCCGCCTTGGAGTCCATCAGCCAACAAGCCTTCCCCAGCTTGATGCAGGAGTTGGTGCTCACACCAGCCGGCATGGACGACACCAGCTTTGACAACACCTTTTTTCTCAACGACACCAGCACGATCGCCATCCCCTATGACGTTGACGGGAAACCTCACGGGAGAGCACCAATGCGGCATCCCATCCTCTCCACCGG
>MDSW01031323.1_pt1 | contig 20351 bp, 12 predicted proteins | sample 811171 | NCBI WGS metagenome assembly MDSW01 (sample SAMN05326641, study PRJNA326480) | marine metagenome | isolation source: seawater | place: Atlantic Ocean: North West | collected 2012 | reverse complement strand
GCCTCGGGAGCCGCCGCCTCCGCCTCGTCGGCGGCGGCTCCCGAGTCGGCGGCTCCCGAGGCGTTTTCTTTTCCCGCCGCCGCCGGTTCGTCGGTCGCGTGCGACGACGCCTCGGGAGGACCCGGCGGGGGCGCGGCGTTCGTGGGGGGCCCGCGCAGGGCGATCGCGAGGGCGGACCGCGGGAACGCGTCGGCGAAGAGCTCGATCGCGGCGTCGGCGACGTCGGGGTCGACCTCGCCCCCGGGAGCTCCGCTCGCGACGAGCGCGTCGGGGTGCCACGCGTGCGCGAGCGCGGTCGCCGTCTCGTCCGCGAGCGCCCCGCCTCGGGACGACGCCGCCTCGGACGCGTCGAACGAGGCGGACGAGGCGCGCCGCCGAGGACGGGACGCGTCGACGCCGCGCGCGCCGCGGGGGAACAGACAAGACGACATGTGGGTCCGGGAGGCGAGCGCGCGCGGGGGGGGGCGCCCGGCGCGGTCGCGACGCGGCGCGCACTGGCGCCCCGCGAGCGTCGAACGCGACGCGAACGCGACAGACGGGTTTTTTTTCCCGAGACCAAAAAGGCATCATCCCGCGGGGAGTCCTCGTCGCGTCGAAAAAATGGCGCGGCGGTTTCTTTCGATATCAACTGCAACTGGCGCTCGGTCGGCAGTATCACATCTGCTGGAACATCATTTTCACCCGCCCCCCCAACCTACGCGTACACCCCTTCTTTCCCCGCTCCCACACTCTCGCTAGCTAGAGCTCCTCTCTCACGCGTCCACGGCCGAGTCGTTCAGCGCGCAACACACCGCGGCCTTGTGGTGTCCCGAGTAGATCCTGATGGCCTCCCCCGTGGCGCAGTCCCACAGCCTCGCCGACGCGTCGCTCGACGCCGTCACGAGGTACGCCGCGTCCACCGAGAAGACGCAGTCCCACACCCATCGCTGATGCCCCGTCAGCGTCCGCTCCAGGGTGAACCCGTCCAGGTTCCACAGCTTCACCGTCTTATCGCTCGACGTCGTCGCCAGGAGCCGGTTATCCGGGCTCAGCAGGCACTTCAGGACGTACGCGTCGTGCGCCTGGAGCTTGTGCAGCGGCTCGAAGTGCGCCGTCCCCGCGCCGCCCCGCGCGAGCTTCCACACGTAACACGTGCCCCGCGCGTTGGCGGCGACGACGAACGAGCCGTCGCCCGCGACGGTGACGCTGCGGATCGCGACGCCCACCTCAGGGACGAGCTCGCAGCTGCACGCGTTCGCGTTCAGGTCCCAGACCCTGATGTTCCCGCACTGGTCCCCGGAGATGAGTTCGGTGCCGTTGGGGTGTAACGCGCACGTGGTCACCGCGCCTCGCGACTCGTACTCGCGCTGGACGCCGCCGGCGCGCAAATCCCAAATCTTCACAGTGCCGTCGTCGCTTCCGCTGTACATCCATCGGCCCTCGCGCTCGAAGCCGACCGCGGTGACGTTGCCCTGGTGGCCGTCGTAGCTCGTGACCGGCGCGGGGTTGGTCGTGTTCACCTCGAAGAGGCGGATGTGCGGGTTGCCCGCGGCGGCGAGGTACTGCTTGTCCGGGGTGATCTCCAACTTGTTCACCTGCGAGTCCGCGTACTGGAGCGTCCGGTAGCAGATGCCGCGCGTCGCCTCCCAGAAACGGACCGTGTGGTCGTACCCGGCCGTCGCGAGCACCACCGAGGGGTTCGGCATGAGAGGGTTCGGAGGGAGGGGGAGGCGGGCGAAAGGAGGCCGCGAGCCCAGAGGAGCGCTGTGCGAGCGCGCGCGCGCTACGGGCCGACGCGACGCGTTATGAGAGTCTCGAGCCGACCGCGGCGTGCCGTGGGGAAAAGCGAGTAGCGCGCCGTCGAGAGCGGGCGCGCGGTCGGCGCGCGACCCGGACCGCGCGGACCGACGCGGACCCGCGCCGCCTACGCCTGACGCGGCGGGTCCCGGAGGACGCGCGGGGGACAAAGCGGACGTTGGGTGGCGAAGAGCGGAGGGCGAGGAGGGGCCGAGGGGCGATTGGGTTAGGGCAAGCGACTTGAGCAAACAACGACGACGAGCGGGGTCGCTCAGAAGTGCGCGCGGCGCCGAACGAAACCGGGCCGCCGCGCACTTACTTGATGATGTTTCGTCGACCCCGAGCGAAACTTTCACCCGGGCTGTTTGTTTGTACGATGGGATCCTCTCTCGCGCCTCACGGCTCTCCACTCTCCGACTCGCCTCCCTCGCCTCCCGCCCTCGCCTCGCGCCCCGTCCTCGTCGCGCTTGACCGTCCGATCGATCGCGCGCGGGGTACTGACCCGGTCGTCAGAGGTACCTGGTCAGCTCGACGGCGAACTTGCCCTTCTTGGTGCTCGCGACGTCGCCCACCTCGACGCGCCCTTTCCCCCTGAGCGAGATGACGTCCCCGCTCTCCACCGTCGTCTTCGCCTTACACCCCTCCCTCCAGTTCACCCTGACCAGCCCCTGCGCGATCAGATCGCTCATCTTGCTCCGGCTCATCCTGAACCCCGCGCTCGCGACCGCGTCCAGGCGCATGGACGCCTCCACCGTCTGGAAGACGTCCGTTCTCGGCGGGGGCACGCTGAGCGCGTCCAGCGATTCCACCGAGCACGTCACCGGGACCGAACGCACGGAGGTCATCGCCGTCGTCAAGAACGTCGCCATCTCCGGCGCGCACAGGATCTGCGCGCCGCGCTCGCCCTGCACGAGGACGTCGCCCAGCTTCCCGCGGTCGATGCCGGTGCCGAGCGCGGCGCCGAGGAAGTCGCGGTGCTCCGCCGGGTCGAAGAGAAAGTTGCCCGCGACGCGAAGGAGCGCGACGACGCCCGAGCCGTTCGCGTCGCCGCTCGTCAGCGCCGCGAAGCTCCGCTCGTCGCCCGGGGCGTCCAGGGACTCGGGGCGGCCGAGGAGGAGACGCACGCGCTCCGCGCGCTCGTGGCCGCCCCAGGCGCGCGCCTCGCAGTCGGCCATGCGCCCGACGCACGTGGACGCCGCCTCCGCCGTCGCGGGATCGAGGAAATCCGTCACCTCCACCCGCCACTGATCGCTCGCCGCCTGCGCCCTCTCGACGACGCGAGCGCACGCCTCGAGCGTCTCGGGGTGCACGCCGGAGAGCAACCCGGAGGCGCGAGGCTTGTCTCGAGGAGATCCGGCGGCGCGCGTCGCGACGCCGGCGCCGCGCCGAGCCCCGAGCGACCCCGAGAGACGCCGAGACGACGCGGAGGACGAGGACGCGGAGGAGGAGGACGCGGACGAACGCGAGCGGCGCGCGCAGCGCGCGGCCGCGGCGAACGCGCGCGCGGACGACGACGCGAGCATCCGACCGAACGAACGAACGCGCGGGACGGACGCCGCGCGAGGCGAACGAACCACAGACCGACGAGGGGCGCGAGCGGAAGTGCGAGCCGACCTGCGCCGGACGACACGTGGCGCGCCAGTTGCATTAACCGATGATCCGCCGCCCCCTCCTGGTCTAAATTCGCTAGTGCTAGAAAACGACGGTCGCCGCCCCGCCCCCCTCGGCTCGCTCCTCCCGCTCCCGCGCCGCGTCCTTCGGCTCGGGCGGGAAGATGGGCCAGAGCGCGACGGACCCGTCCCTCGACCCGGTCGCGAGCGCGAATCCGCCCTCGCGGTCGTCGAACGCGACGCACGCCACGACGTCCGAGTGCACCCCCAGCGACGCGAGTTTCCTCCCCGCGTCCTTCGTCTCCTTTCCCGTGGTGTCCTTCTTCCTCCTCCCTCCTTTCGGAAGCGCCCTCACCCTGGTGCGCCCGTCCCACCCCGCCAACGCGACGATCCTCCCGTCGCCCCGGATCGCGACGTCGGCGACGCCCGCGACGCCCCCCGTCGCGGCGCGCGGAACGCGGGCGCTTCCGTCGAGGGGGCGCGCGGGGCTCGCCGCGAATTTGCACACGACGCCGACGCGAATCGGTCTCGACGCCTCGGATGAGTCGGGACGATCCGCGTCGGTCGGGACCACCCACTCGATCGCGTGCCTGACGGCGACGCCGTCGGCGCCCGCGGAGACGAACCCCGCGCCGTCCGCGTCCGCGTCGACGGCGGTGACCGCCTCCGCGTGCGCCCTCGACCGCCACAGGGGCGCGCGCCGTATTCGCGTCGAACGAGACGCGGACGCCGCCGACGGGTCCGGGTCCGGGTCCGGGTCGGTCGGAGTCGGTTCGAAGGTCGTTCGAAGGTCGTCGCCTCTCGTCTCCGCGTCGCGTACGCCGCCCGGAACCCACCCCCACGCCGCGACGGTCCCCTCCTCGTACCCCGCGAGGAGCACCGCGGGATCGCGCGCGGATCGCCGGGGGACGAACCGAAGCGCCGTGCACATCCCGAGCCGCGACGGCGTCGCACTCGGAGCGCCGCCGCGTTCGGAGGCGTCGTCGGTTTCGTCGTCGCGCGACGACGAGAGCTGCTCCTCTTCGGACTCGGCTCGAAACGCGCGTCGAAACGCGGGCGCGTGGTCGACGATCGACCCCCCTCGGGGGTCGTCGGGGTCGCGCTCGAACTCGAAGACGTCCACCCGGGACGCGTCCTCGCCCGGGACGGCGAGGGCGGCGAGCGATCCGGATCCCGGCCCCGGCGCGGGGATCGTCGATCCCGGGGACGACGACTCCCGGGCGTCTTCTTCTTCTCTCGGAGGATGGAGTAAGAGGGCGAACCGGCAGAAGTGGTAGGCGCCCGTCTCCAGGACCCACGCCGGGTCGCGCGGGAGCGCGGCGTGGCCCTCCGCGACGCCCCGGGGCACGCGCCAGCACTTCACCGACCCGTCCCGGCCCTGGGTCAGGAGGTGGAACATCGGGTCTGACGACGCCGATGGAGGGGGAGGCGCCGCGGCGACGGCGAGGACGCCGGCGCTCGGGGGGTGCGCGGAGAGGCGCCAGAGCGGGCGCCGGAGGGTGAGGTCCCAGGCGATGACGTCGCCGTTGCTGTCCCTGCGTGCGAGCGAGGGGAGGGGGTTGGTGAGACGCGGGGCGTCGCGGGTCCGGAGGCCGAGGGTCCGGAGGCCGGGGGATTGAGTGGGGGACGGGACGACGGCGTCGACGGGGACGGGGACGCACCCCGCGAGCAGGCACCGCGCGCCGTGGACGACGGCGAACGCGACGCACTGGACGTCGCCGCCGCCGCCGCGTAGGACGATCGGGTCCGGCGCGGGGTTGCTCATCGCGGACCCGAGCGCGCGCGCGAGGCGCGGGGCGCGATGGCAAGCGAGGACCACGAGACGTTTTTCCACATTGATGACCGCCCTATTGCTCTTTTAACAACGACGTCGCGCTCCGCGCTTCCGGCGCTCGGGGCGCACTCCCTCGGGGCGCGTCCCCCGCGCATGGCATGGAGTCCCCCGCGGCGACGCTGCGGCGGCACCAGACGGAGGTGCGTCGCCTGCTTCGCGGCGGGTTCACGAAGTGCGCCAAGCTCAGGACCGCGCACGCGGCGTGGCGCGACGAAGGCCGAGGTGCGCGACGCGCATCCCCCCCGCCCGCCGAGGGTTTCCCCACCGCCGACGAACTCTCCGCGGCGCTCCCTCGACCCTCCGCTCACCTCGACCGCCCCCCGACCTCTCGCGCTCCACCAGACGCGCTCACGGACCTGGCCAACGCCGCGCTCTTGAGCGACCGAGGACCGACGCACCCGCTCCCCGAGCGCGTGGCCGCCCTCCCGAACGTGCGTCTCCCGGGGACGCGCGCGCGCCGAGACGTTCGTCGTTCCCATCGCCTCGCCGACTGACCCCCTTCCCTCCCCCGCCGTCGAATCGTTCTCAGCTCGAGGCGCGCGTCCTCGCGAAGCGTCGCGCGACGCTCGCCGCGGCCCTCCGCCGCGTCGGCGCCGTCCTACTTGAAGCCGAAGACGACGACCCGGGGAGTCATCTTCGTCGGAGTCAAAGTCTCTCCCCCGAGGAAAAAAAAAAATCCGGCTCCGGCTTCGGCTCCGGGTCCTCCCCCTCCCCGCCGTCACCCTTCTTGTCACCCTCGTCACCCTTCCCCCCCGCTCTCCTTCGCGCCCGCGCCGTCGCCGCCGCCCGCGCCTCCGCGCTCGCGGACGCGCGCCGGGCCGTGCGCGAGCTGAGCGCGACGCTCGCGGACGAGTCCGTCTCGGTGCTCGCGAGGACGGCGCCCGCGTTCGAGGCGGCCACCCCGGGCACCATGCGCGACGCGATGGCCTTCGCGCTCGACCGCGTCGAAAGAGACGGGGCGGAGAAAAGGGCGACGCTTCGGATCGTCGAGGAGGGGCTTCGGCCGCGAAGAAGCCGAGGGTCGGCTGAGAAAGTAGGGTCGGAAGGGTCGGACGGAGGGGCGGAAGGGGCCCCGTCCCCGGAGCTCAGCCGCGAGACGCTGACGACGCTGGTGGCGACGTGGATCCTCTCCCCGACGCTCGAAAACGAAGCCGTCGAGGAGGCGATGACGCTCCTGGAGGCCGAGACGCGAACGTAGAGACGAGACGAAGAGACGTCGCGCGAATGGTGGAGTACTCGTGGTGATGATGAGGTTTCGTACCCTCGTTACGTCCTAGAACGGCGAGGCGTGCTAATCGCCTCGCCGCGCGCGTCGCTCGATCCTTTGATCCGAACGACGCGTCTTCGCGCCGCTCCCGGTCCGTCATCGACCTTCGCCCTTTTCAGCCGTCTCTCCTCGAGACTCGGTACACTCTCAGAGTGCCGCGCGCGTCCGATCGTTCCGTCGGACGCGTTCTCTTTCCCTCCCTTCTTCCCACCCCCGCGGGCGGGCCCCGCGCGGGTACGACGCGTTTTGTTCGTTCCAGAAAAAACGACTCGTCTTCTCGAGTCGTCTCCTCAACCCCCCGCGCCGTCGCCGAGCGGTGGAATCTCCTCCCCGGCCCCGGCCCACCCCACCCGCCCCTTGCTCGTGTTCTCCCTGCTCGGCGGCGCGGACGCGTTCCTCCTCGTTCCCGCGCCCTCCCGGTTCGTCGGGCTCGCGCCGGGCGTGCTCGGCGCGGACGTCGCGGCGTTCTTCTTCAGCGCCGTCGGCAAAAACCACTTGCTCAGGATGGACGCCGGCTTGCGCCAGGGCGGGACGCTCATGCCGCTCTCGCGGAAGCTCCCGAGCATGCGCTCGCCGACGAACTCCACGAGCCGACGCAGGCTCTCGTGCGTGCCCACGAAGTGGTCGGGAAGCGCGTCGAGGATCTTGCGGTACTCGCGCGTCGGGCGGGAGATGACGAAGTGCGCCTTGATGTCCGGCTCGAGGAGCAACGCCGAGGACGCCTCCTCCGCCGAAGCCGCGACGCCTTCGCCCTCGTCCTCGGCGGAGTCGTCGTAGAACGGAGGCGTCTCCAGCGTGGACGCCAAGAACCCCCGGCGGCCCCGCCCCGAAGTCTCGCCGAAGTCGCCGCGTCGAGGCGCGTTGGCGCCGCGCGCGTCCGCCGCGCCGCTTCGCACCCACAGGAACGAGTGCCTGAGGTTCAAGAGCGCGGCGTGCCCCGCCGCGCCGGGCGTGGTGGCCGCGAAGGCTTCCCCGGGGAACTCGCCGAGGGTTTGGGTTCGGGCGGGTGCCGAGGTGGGTGCCGAGGTGGGTGCCGCCGAGGCCTCCGCCTCCAGGCGGACGGGCTCGCCCCACACGTCGGAGCCGAGCGCGTTGAACGCGCGCCGAATCGCGTCGACGTGCGCGGCGTCGCCGAGCTCCCCCGCGCCAACCGCCGCGCACGCGACGCGGAGGCGCTTGTACACCGCCTCCTCCTCCGCGGTCTTCGGGCGCGCCAGCTGCTTCACCAGCCTGTTTTGAAGGGGGAGCGGAAGGAACGAAGGGAGGGAGGGAGGGGGGTTCGGGGTGAGAGAGCGAAACGCGAAACACAAACGAAACGCGCGCGAGGAACGGGCGAGGAAGTGAGATGCGAAACGACCGAAACGTCGGTCGGTAGATCTGAGCTGGCTGTCCACGTGGCCATTCGCGGACTGCGCGTCGTTTGGAAATATCTGCGCCAGCGCGTCGCCGTTTTGGATTTTCCGCTATCCGTTCGACATTCGCCAAACATATGGCGCGCAGTCTGGAATTGGGAACCCTCGGAAAAAATCCCGCCGCCTTCCAGGATTTTTTCTGGAAGAAAAAAAGCGTGCGTGCCGCGCGCGTGCTCCCTTGGGGAACGAAGGGTCGCGCGGTGCCGTGCGCGCACCTGACGTAAACGTTCGCCGGATCGCTCGCGTCATCGCCGGAGGAGTCCGAGTCGAAGCGCTTCTCGCGGTCGTCGTCCTCGGCGACGGGGTCGAGGTCGAGCGCGTCGGGCGCCACCTCGGGATCCGCGGCGCCGGCGTCGAAGAGCATATCGAAGTCCATGGAGGCGGCCCGGTCGATGCCCTGCGAGGCGCACCCGCGGCGAGGCGAGGGCGCCTCGCCGCGGGACGCCGGCGGAGCGGGGACGGGGGGACCCGAGGTCTGCAGCCGCATCATCGGGGGGGCGCCGCTGAGCCACGGCGCCGGAGCGCCGCCGGAGAAGGAGGCGACGCGCGCCATGGAAACTTCCTTCGTCCACGCGAAAAAAGGAATCCGGGGGGACGCGCCGCGCGCCCGAGCCTGAGCCGAGCGAGGGACCCTCCGCGCCTCGGGAGCCGCGCCGGAAGATCGAGACCCGGGTCGTGAACCGACTCGCGAGCGCCGCGACGCGATCGCCCGTGCACGCGCGGGGTGGGCGCGCGAGGGAATGGCCTCGGAGGGGACGAAGTGACGCGAATATGCCTCGCGTTGGAAAGGCGAATATCCGAAGTATCAAAAACGGATCCGTGGAATCACTGACGACACCCCTCGCAGCCGGGGAATCTGTGTCACAGCGGTGAAATTGTCGTCGTTTGATCGATGTGTCAGGTTTCGAAAAATGCGTCATCGAACGACAAGCCGATGAACCCGAGGTATGAAAGGATATTTTTCAAACGACCGGGTTCGAAAGGGGTGTTGTGTTTTCGATCGCATCTCAGGATCGATCATCCGCTGCAGTCTCGGTCAGGGCGGCGGCCGCGCCCGTCGTCGACCTGGAGAACAGCGCGGGTCTCTCTCAAGACCTGATCCCGCGTCGTGCACTTTTCTCAAGTCATCGTCCGATCCGTCCCGGGGCTTTCCCCAGCACAAATCGTCGCCCTCGCGACGAGGGAAGGGTCCCGCCCCCGCCTCGCGCGCGCCACCCTCGACCCGTCCCTCGACGGACGCGCGCCGTCGTCCACGATGCGCGCGCACGCCTCCCCCGCGCCCTCGCTCGCGGCGCCGCCTCGCGCGGCGGCGCCGTCGCGACGCGCCCCCCCTCGCGCCACCGCCGCCGGCGCGCCCGCCGCCGGCGCCCGGCTCCTCCTCCTCCCCCGGCGCCCTCGTCTCGCGCCTCGTCTCGCGGCGAGCTCGGACGATTCCTCGGGTCCCACGGTCGCGGAGGACGCCGGCGCGCTTCGCGACGACCCCGAGCCCCCCCCGGGCTCGCGGTTCGCGGACGTCACGGACGCGGACGAGCTCCGCGCCGAGGTCTCCGCGCTGCGCGCGGTGGACATCCGCGAGGACCTCCGCGGGTTCGGCGTGAACACCGCGGGGGTAAAATCCCAGCTCGTGGACAGGCTCGTGGACTGCTACGCGATCAAGATGGACGGCGGCGACCCCAGGGCCGTCCTCAAGCAGCGCACCGAGTCCAAGCGCCGAGAGATCGAGGCGGAGAAGGCTGCGTCCCTCGCGCGCCGCGACGCGAGGAGGAAGCGCCGGGGCGCGTACGAGATGGACCCCGACGCGGCGCGCAGGCGAAATCGCGCCGTCGCCCGCCCCCGCGCCGTTCGCGGCACAGCCAGGGTCCCGCCGAAGGACGCCCCCCGGGCCCCCCCACGCGCGCCGAAGTTCGTCGCGGACGTCGTCGAGGACGACGAGCTCGAAGTAGACCCCGATTCGACCGATAAGTACAAGCTCCACAACGCCATGACGGGGCGCCGGAAGTTGAACGTCGCCAGGCGGGACCTCGACCTCCAGCGCGAGTTCCAGAACCAGATGGGGACGAGCGCGGGCGAGGCCGGCGAAGCGGTGTGGTACCTCGTGGAGGTTCCCGAGAACAGGGAGGAGAAGGCGGTGAGCCAGATCCTCGCCCTCAACGGGCGCGCCGAGAAGGTGGGGGAAAACGCGCCGGATATCGAGGCGTGGATTCCCCGCGCGGCGCCGTCGTGGTTCACGATTCCGGAATCCGCCGCCGAGGGCAAATCGCGCGTCGACGTCCTGCGCCTCGTCCCCGAGGTCGACGACGTCACCGGCGAGCCGTTCGAGAAACCGTTCATGGGCTTCGTCTTGCTGAAGCTCGCCCTGAACCCGACGATGTTGGCGAGCTTGGACGACCTCTACGCGTTCAAGGGATTCGCCGTCAGCGGGGTGACCCAGTACGGATCCACCGCCAGGCAGATTGGAGAGCGCCCGGCGGAGGTTCCCGCCGAGCAACTCGCCGTCATGATGGACGCGTGCGAGGGGTTCGAGATCGTGAGCGACGAAGAACACGAGCGCCGGGTGAAGGCGAGGGTCCTGGAGCACGAGCGCGCGAAGGAAGAGGCTGCCGAAGGAAAAACTGCTGAAGGACCCGCGGGGGGTGTTTATAAGGCGTCGGAGGCGCCCCGCAGCGGTCTAAACGACGACGACGTCCGAGGAGAAGACGCCTCCGAGGAGGATCTCGAGCGGTACCTCCGGAGCGGCGGCGGCGGGGAGGAGGAGGGCGACGACGCGGAGGTGAGGGAGGGGGACGGCGGCGGCGGCGGCGCGGAGGCGCGGGACGGGGCGCTGGAGGTTCGCGCGGGGGCGTTTAAGGGGTTCAGGGGGTTCGTCACCGCGAGGCTCGAGGACGGGCGGGTGGAGGCGACGCTCAGCATCTTCGGGAGGGAAACCGCCGTCGTCCTCGAGCCGGAGGAATTCCAAGGGTGATCTGACGCGTATATATTTCGCGGACCGCGTACTGAACCGGGAGCGGAGTCGCGCGGGAGGACGATACGTTCTGCGACGTCTCTCACGCATCGCGCGAAGGTGTCACGACGTCACGCGCCATTGATGGATGGTACACTCTCAATCTACGCACCGAGAGTAACGCACGCGCGCTCCCCTCGTCCCGTCCCCGGCGTCGGTCGCCTACGCGCCCCCCTTCTCCAGTCGCTCCGTCTCCGTCTCCCTCTGCTTCAGGAGCTTGAACAGGTCCGCCGCCTCCTTCACCGCCATGAACTGCACGCAGAACCGCGCCACCTCCTCCGCCACCTCCCCCGCCCTCACCCTCCCGTTCCTGTACAGCACCATCAGGAACACGCTCGCGAGCCGCGCGGCTCTGTGCCTCGCGCCGACGTCCTCGTGCGCCTCGCAGCTCCGCGCGACGTTGGCGACGAACGCGCGCGCGAACGCGCCGTCGAGGGACGATCCGCGCGGAAGCGCGTTCGCGAGCGCGTTCACCACCTCCATCGCGTGAAGCGTCACGGGGCCGCGGTGGGGGTCGATCAAAAGGTCCAGGAGCGCCCCGGTGGCTTCGGAACGCAGACCCGCGCGCGCGGCCAGCCCCGCCGCCACCGCGGGATTGCGCTCCACGAGAGACCCGAGCGAACCGAGGGGGAACGAACCGAAACCCCCGGACGAGTCGTCGCGCGAAGACACCGACTCCTCCGACGCGCTCGGCGCCTCTCGGCTGGACAGACTCCCTCGTCCCTCGGCGGCGCCCAGCGCGCGTAGACACCGCCTCGCGTGCCTCGCGCCGTCGCCGCTCGCGCGGAGGGCATCGACGATCTCCGTCTGGCGGTTGGGCATCAGCGGCGCGTCGACGGCGGCGGCGACGGCGGCGGCGAGCGCGTCGTACGCCTTCGCGTCGTCACCGCCCGCGGCGCCCGCGCGGCGGTCGAGGCACGGGCCCGAGCCTGGCCCTAATAAGTCGCGGGGCACGGGCGAGGGGTCGCGGTCGAGCCATCGTGACGGAAGCTCGCCGGGGAGGGGGAGGAGGCGGGGGGTTCGGGTTCGGGTTTTGGTTTTTGTTTGGTTTTTGGTTTGGTTTTTTTGGTCTTCGCGAGTCTTCGCGGAGGAGGACGCTTCGGGACCGACGACGCCGGCGACTCGTCCGATGGCGTCGAGCGCCTCGGACGAGGGCGGGGGCTCCGCGCGGAGCACTGCGAGGGTTTCCGCGGGCGTGCGGTCGTGGAACGGCCGCGGGCTCGTCGTCGTCGGGTCGTCGGCGAAGGAGGCGGCGAGGAAGATCCGCTCGGCGTCGGAGGCGCGACCGTCGGGCGCGAGCGCCCACGCCGCGACGTGCGCACGGATGCCCGGGCGCGGGTCCGGGGCGAGGAGGCTGAGCGCGGCGAGCCGAGCCTCGGGCGTGAGCGGGGAGGGACCCGGAGGGTGGGCGCTGATGAACGCGCACAGCGCGCACTTGGCGCGGAACCGCTCCGGACCCGGCGCGTGCGCGCGCTCGAACGCCGATTCGACCTCGCGCAGCGTCCGGTCCGGGCCGGAGACGCACTCGAGGAGGCGCGCGTCGTCCGCGGACGCCGCGTCCGAGTGGTCGTCCGTGGAGTTCACCGCGCCGGCCATCGCGCCCCCCGAGACGCCGAGACGCCCCCGGAGACGCGACGCGGCGCGCCACGACGATTGACGAAAGCGCGTGCCGAAAGCGACGACGGGGAGCCGACAGGCAGCAGATAGATGATGATGGCGCGCCCGGCTGGCCCGTCATCCCAGGATCTGCCTCTCGCGTCGCGGCATCGGGTCATCATTTATTACGGGCACCTCCTCGGTTCCGGATCCGCCGCCAGTCAACACACCTTCGCGACGCGCGGCTGCCGCACGCGGGATCGAGATGGCGACGGACGCGAAGCCGACCGGCTCGGACGCGGCGCCTTCATCGGGCGGCGACGGCGCGCGGCTCTCCTCGGCGAAGGAGGAGGAGGAGGAGGAGGAGTGCGGCTTCTGCCGGTTCATGAAGGGCGGATCGTGCAAGACCGCGTTCGTGCAGTGGGAGGACTGCGTGGACAAGGCGAAGGAGGCGGATGGCGACTTCGTGGAGAAGTGCGCGAAGCAGACCGAGGCGCTGCGCGATTGCATGATGGCGGACCCGGGGTACTACGGCGACATGCTCCCGGACGAGGAAAAGGCGGGGGGGGCCGAGGATGGCGACGCGAAGGAGGATCCGTCGTCGGAGGAACGAAAGGATCCGTCGACGCGTTCGGACGAACCCCCGCGCGCCCCCGCCGCCGTCCCTCCCGGGCCCCAGGTCAAGGAGTCGAGAGCCGCGGCCGCGGTGCGACGATGAAACCGGGGATCCAGGTGTCGAGGAGATCGAGCGGAGAACCCGTGATACACGGCGCGATCGTCGTATAAATAGGACTACCGTCGGCGAAGCCTCGCTCGCTCGCGCCCGTCTCGTCGTCGTCGTCTCGTCGTCAGTCGCTGTCGCTGTCGCTGGCGTCGTCCCCGAACCCCGCGAACCCCCCGAGGGCGGCCTTCCGCGCCGCCTCCTCCCTCCGCCGCGCCTCCTGCCGCTCCGCCGCCTTCCCCAGCAGCTTCGGCTCCGGAAGCGCCGGCCGAGCCGAGACGCGCGCCTTCGCCTCCTTCGCCTTGGCCGCCTCGTCCTCGAACCCCACGAAACCAGAACCCGAATTTTCCCCACCGCCGCCGCTGTGCGCGCCCGAGGAACCCCGCGCCTTCGCCCCCGCGATGCGCTCCCTTCGCTCGCGCTTCTCCCGCTCGCGGCGCGCGCGGTCCGCGCCCGTGACGCGCGCCCGCGCCGGGTTCGTCGGCGTGGACGCCGCGGAGGAGGACTCGAGCGCGGAGGAGGACTCGATCTCGAGCGCGTCGCCCGCCTCCGCCGACGATTTCGCGGGCGTCTCCGTCGTCGCCGCCGGGGGCGAGGGCAGGATCGCGTCGTCCGAGGAAGCGTTCGTTCGTTCGTTCGCGGGGGTCGTCTCCGCCGAGATCCTCGGCTTCGTCGGCGTCGCGGCGGCGGAGCTCGCGTTCGACGCTCGGCCCCCCGGGGAGCGCGGCATCTTCTCCGCCGTCGGCGGCGCGGTGGACGCGTCGCCGTCGCCGTCGTACCCGCCGTCGAACCCGCCGTCGCCCTCGCCCTCGCCGTCTCTCCGCGGTTTCGCCGGCGTCGACGCCGCGCTCGCCGCGTTCGACGCGTTCGCCTCGTCGGACGCGGCGCTCGGCGCGAGTCGGTGTTGTTCGTTCGGGGTCGCGGCGGTCCTCTCGGGGCTTCTCAGGACGTCTCCCCGCTTGGGTATCGGCCCGGGCGGCGGCGCGCACGCGGCGATGAGTTTTTCCACGGCGTCTCCCCCGAGCTTGGCGCCGAATCGTCCGAGGCCCCTCGCCAGCCCGGCGACGGTTTTGCTCTCCCGGAGCGCTCTCGAGCGCGCCATCTCCTCCGCCTCGCGCCTGGAGAACCCCGCGAGGCTCACCATCACGGGCACGAGCCGCTCGTCGCCCTTCTCCCAGTACGAGCGCATCGCGGTCTTGAGCTGGGCGAGGTGCGCGATCTTCGTCTCGAGGTCGTCGGCGACGTCCGCAATCTGGTCGTCCAGCGCGGTGAGCTTCGCCAGCGCGTTGTCCTCGAGGTACTGCAGCTGCTCCGCCTGGAGGTTGGCGGCCACCTGCAGCGCCTCCTGCGACTCCTGGAGCTTCTCGCGCAGGGCGTACGCCTCGCTCGCCGCGAACTTGGCCTGCGTGTCCTTGATCTGCTTGTCCTTCTCCCCGATCATCCACCGCTGGCGCCCGTTATCCTCCTCCAGCCGAGCGAGCTCCTTCGTGAGCTTCTGCGCCATCTGATCCGAGTCCCCGCCTCGGCCGCCGCCGCCGCCTAAAAACCCGAACCCGGAGGAGTGCACCCTGTGCCTCGCGGCCTCGCCCTCCAAAACCGCGACGCGCGTCTTGAGCCGCTTGATCTCCTCGACGGCCGAGAGCAGTAACGCCCGGTTGACCCCGTCCTCGGTCTCGCGGAGCTCCTGGACCTGCTCCGACGCGCGCTCCTCCAACCCCAGCATCGACCGCAGGCCCGCGTTCTCCGCCAACACCGTCTCCTTCTCCTCCACGTGCGCTCGGGTCAGAGCCTCGAGATCCGCGCGCTCGAAGAACTTGATCCTCTCGACGCTCTGCGCGGGGACCTTGACGTACGTCGGCTTCATCGTCAGCAGAGTCTCCACGGGCATCCACTTCGCCGCGTACTGACTCGCCTGGAACTGCGCCGTCAACTCGGCGGCTTTGTGCGCGAGAGACCCGACGTCCTCCGCCGCGTCGTGGCCCAACGCGCCGAACGCCTCGGACACGCCCTTCACCTGCGCGTGGAACGCGAGGCGGTCCATCGCGTCCTGCGCCGCGTTGTGCGAAGAAGACAGGGACCGCGAATCGTCGCCGCCGCTGCCGAACCAGGAATCCGCCGCGCCCGCGTCGCCGCGGGAGAGGCGATCGGAGACGACGTCCAACCGGCCTCGGACGCGCCGGGCGACCGCCTCGCCGTCCGGGCCGGGGCCGCCGACGAAGGGAACATCGCGGCGGGACGCGTCGTCGGCGTGGCTGATGCGGGAAGGAAACGGGAGCGAGGAAGGGAGGTGAGGGCGGGCGGGCGGAGGGTGTGTGCCGCGTGGGACATCTCTCGGGACGCGGGGGGGGGGGCGGGACGCGAGCGAGCGATCGGCCGAATCGTGGCGCGCGGAGGCGGGTGTATCGGCGACGCACCTCGGACCCGCGCGCGAGACGATGTTCTGCTTCTTCGCCTTGGAGTATTTGTCGTCATCGTCGTCGCCCCCGCGTCGACTCATCGTCGCGACCGAACACGCGGAGGACGCGCGGAGACGACTGGCGAAAGCGCGCGCAGCGCAGAGTTCTCTCACCAGGCTGACTGATGATCAATGCCGCGCGCGTCGTCGTCTGCCCGGCGGGTGAACCTGGGTGAATTCAGTGATCGCGCACTCTATCCACTCACTCCCGCGCGCGCCCCGCCGCGTTCGATGTCCACGATCGCCTCTCCCCTCCGCGCGGCGACCCCGACGTCGAGGTCGTCGCCGCGCCGCGCGCGGCGCGGCGCGACGGCCCGCGCGCCTCGCGCGGTCGCGCGCGTTCGCGACGGACGCGCCACCGGCTCCGTCGCCGCGTCCGCCGCGCTGACGGCGCGCCGCGCGGTGTCGGGCGGCGTCGCGAGCGCCGCGCTCCGGACGGCCTCCCGCGCGCATCGCGCGGGCTCGCGCGCGCATCGCGGTCGACGCTCGGTTCGCGTCGCCGCGTCTATCTTCGGCGTCGGCGCCCCCGAGGCGCTCGTCATCGGCGTCGTCGCCCTGCTCGTGTTCGGGCCGAAGGGGCTCGCGGACATCGCGAAGCAGCTCGGGCAGACCCTCCGCGCGTTCCAGCCCACGATCCGCGAGCTCCAGGAGGTGAGCCGCGAGTTCAAGGAGACGCTCGAGGATGAGATCGGCCTCGACGAGATTCGCAACCCGCCGCCCGTGACCCCGAAGCCCGCGAAGAGTGCCGCGGCGGAGCCCGCCGCGACGGAGGCGAACGCCGCGGAGGCTGAAGAAACCTCCGCCGGGGAGGAAGTGACGGAGGAGATGAAGCGAAAAGCGGCGGAGGCCGCGTGGGGGGTCGCCGAGACGCCCGCGCAGGCGGACGCCGCGGACGCGGTGGATGAAGCCTCGGCGGAGGCGCCCGCGGAGGTGAAGCCGATGCCCGCGGAGCTCTCCGCCGAGGACGGCGAGAAGAAGACCGAGGCGTGACGCGCGTTGATGAATGAAGCGATCGATATTTAACACAGCTGTGCGTCCTTCGCGATTTCCGCCAGCTGTCGGCCGAGCTGTTTTCGCTCCCGCGTTCTCGTCTCTCGAGGGCCCGGCGCTGCGATCCTGCGCCACAGCCTCGCCCGCGCCGAGCCCGTCTCGTTCCCGGCGCGCGTCTTCTGAGCGCCCCGCGGACGCCGCGCGCGGCGAGTCTCGCGCTCGGCGCGGCGACGCCCCGGGATCGTTCTCGTCGGATCTCGCGACGTTGTTGTTTTGTTATCCTGAGCTCCGCGGCGATCGACACTTCGGCCCCGGCCATGTCTCCTCCGTCGCCGAGCGACGCCCGCGCGCGCCGCGGCGCCTATCCCGCCCCGTTTCGCCGGTCGAGCTCGCACTCCGAGCTCTCGAGCGCGGGCGGCTCGGCCCGCTCCCCTCCTCGCCGCGCGAGCCTCTTCGCCACCTCCCGTCTCGAGGAGGAGGAGGTCTCGGCGGCACTCGGCGCTTCGAGCGGCGACTCGAGCTCCGACGAGGTGAGCGGCGGCGCCGCGGGCGCGGCGGCGCGGACGTTCGCGGCGCCCGACGAGGACCCCGCGGAGGCGGAGCAGATGTTCCTCTTCGACCTCGCCGTGCGGATGTCGGGCGAGGTGGCGACCAAGACCCGCAGGCGGCGTCTGAAAACGCACGCCGACAGCTTCACGGGGAGGCAGGCGGTGCAGTGGATGCTCTCCGCGAACGTCGCCGAGGACGTCGAAGCCGCCCTGGCCTTGGGCGGGGGGTTAGTGAAAGCGGGCCTCATCAAGGGCCCGCTCGGGTTCGAGTCGATCACGAGCGGTACCTACGCGAGCGGTACTCCCTCGAAGACCGCCGCGTCTCGAACCCAGAGCGTGTCGCATCACGGGTTCGCGAATCGGTCGTTCCTCTACCGCTTCAACGTCGCGATGGACCCGGGCCTCCGCGCGGCGCGGTGGTGCCTGTCCCGCGAGATGGTGAAGGTGCGGGGCAGCGTGCACGACGTCGCCACGGTGGTGGATCGCCACACGGCGGCCGCGCGGGCGCTGGCGGACGACCACGCGGCGGCGATGGAGCGCCTGGAGAACGTGCTGCGGGAGATGAAGACGCAGCTGGCGAAGGCGCGCGCCGCCGGCGTCGCGCTCGCGATCGCGCTCGGAGCCCGCGCGGTCGAGGCCGCGTTCGTCGCTCCGGGAGGGTATTCCTCGGAACGCGTCTCCGCGGCGGTCGCTCTGTTCGCGCTGGCGATGTGCGTCGCCGCGGCGTGGTTCGTGGCGGACCGGCGGAGCCTCGACGTCGTCCTTCACGGCGGCGTCGAGGGATGGGACCAGTGGGACCCGTGGGACGACGACGACGCGTCGAACGAAGGCGGGGTTGCGAACGGAGCCGGGTCGCGGGGTGGGTCCCGAGGGTCCGTCGCGTTACGGCGAGGGTCGAGAGTGCCTCGAGCGGACCGCGCGGCGCGGGAGGAGGGACCCGCGGGCGCTTCCGATCGAGAGGGGTCGCGGTCGCGGTCGCGGTCGGTCGCCGCCGCCGCCGAGACGGTCCCGTCTTCCCGCGCGTCGTCGTCGTCGCTCGGACCGCGCGTCCGCTCTCCTCCTCCTCCGCCGCTCGGGGCTGAGTTCCGCGCCCTCCCCCCTCCCGTGCCGGGGACTCCCGTCAACGCGTTCGCGCCCGGCGCGCCCGTCGGCGTGCGCCTCTCCCCCGCGAGCCCCTCGCAGTGGCTCCCCCCCGGGCCATCGCGCCCCCCGGACGGCGTGAGCTGTCCCGCGCAGGTTCCGTTCGCGTTCGAGTCCGAGCTCTTCTCCGGGCGCGCGGTGGTGTACCTTCGCGGGCTCCCCGATTCGCCCGCGCGCGTGTTCGAGGGGCGCGCGCGCGCGATCCAGTTCGTCGTTCAGGGCCGTTTCAAGCGCCCCGTGCCGATGGACGACGTGCACTTCGGGGTTCGGCTCGCAAGGCCGCTGAGGGCGCTCCCGACGCGTTGGCTCCTGAGTCTGTGCACGCGCGTGGTGCGAGGGCTGGGCGCCAAGTACGGCATGGAGCTCTCCGACCCGACGCACCCGAGGCCATTCATGACCGCGCCGTTGGCGCTCGCGACGCAGGTGCTGGCGTGCCACGCCCCGGGCGAGGAGCCGGACATCCAGGTCCCGACGCAGGTGGAGGACGTCGCGAGGCGACAGGGGCTCTGGCGGGGGTCCGAGGCTGACGCCGCGAATTCATCGGGCGCTTCGCGAATGAAGAAAAACAAGTCGCTCTCGTCGAGCGAGCGGCGATCGACGCTGGCGAGGCTCATTCGCGACGCTCGGCGGGCGCGCGCCAAGGCGAACGGCGGCGTCGCGCCGCCACCCAGGACGCGGCCTCCGAGCGACGGGCGCGTGCCTTCGTTCGACGTCGACTCGGTGTGGACGTTTTCGTTCTGGCAGTCGCAGATTGACTTCGCGGCGTACGACGTGGACCTGGGCGTCGGGACGTTCGACCTCGCGAAGATTCTGGACGGGCAGCCCCTGGCGCTGTCGGCGACGACGAGCGACGGCACGGAGGTGGCGTTCCGGTTCGAAATCTGGCACGAGCGGCTCTTACCCGCGGCGATGAAGGCGTACGAGGTGGCGAAGGAGACGACCGCAGACGGTGATGCGCGGGGGGACCGGCCGACGGGTCGCGAGAGGGAGGCGACGCGGGAGGGAAGCGAGGGCAAACGCGCGACGCGATGAAAATAAAAAAGACGGCGCCGCGCGCGAAGAAACCGAAAACGCTTTTTTCGCGACGACGACGACGTTTCAGTCTACGCTTCGCCTCGTGCGTTTCCCCTGAGGGACCGTTCGAGTGCGTCCGCGGCGAAACGCGCTCGGCGAAACGCGCTTGGGGTCTTCTCCCTCTCTCGGGAGTGATCTTTTATACAGACGCGCGCGCTATCGCTCGCGCGAATATTCCTTTTTTCCCTCTTCGAAGCGTCGCGGTCCTTTCGCTCGAGCGTCGAGGTGTTTTTCGCAATTCGTGAGCTAGTCTTTCTTCGTGCAATCGTTCCCTCCGCCGTAGCAGAAGCTGAGGAACAGGATGAGTATGACGACGCACACGAATGCGGCCATCATGAGCTTCATCTTGAGGTTCTGCCACCACATCCTCCTTCTCAGCGCCCGCCCGGTTCGGTGGAAATTATCCGCCTGGAACCTCAGGTTTTCCGTCTTGTCCACCAGGAGCTCGATCTTCTCCCCTCGGTCCAGAACCTTCTCGATGTTGTCCATCATGATCTCCTTCACCTCGCTCACCTGCTGCTGCACGCGGCTCACCTTGGACGTCGCCGCGTGCGGGTCCGCGGAGCACGCGTCCATGAGCTCCTTGAGCCTCGGGCCGAACGCGCGGTCGAGCGAGTGCGCGATGGCGCCCGCCGCGGCGTCGCCGTGCGCGCGTGTAAACTCCGCCGCAATCTGATCCAAGCACGCGAACGGCGCCTGGCGCCCGAACGCCTCGTCCGCGACGACCAAGAACACGAACCCGGACGCGGACAGGTAGTTGAACGTGTGCCCGTCGGCCATGAGCGTGAACTTCGTCTGCGTCTTGAGCTGCTCGAGCATCTTGGGAAGCGTCTGGAGAAGACGGTTCGGATGACGCGCGGGGGAAGATTCGGACGCGCGAGTCGTGCGGAGAGGGTCGTTGGGAAAAACGGCAAGGCGCGGGCGGGG
>MDSW01030736.1_pt1 | contig 20358 bp, 29 predicted proteins | sample 811171 | NCBI WGS metagenome assembly MDSW01 (sample SAMN05326641, study PRJNA326480) | marine metagenome | isolation source: seawater | place: Atlantic Ocean: North West | collected 2012 | reverse complement strand
CTCAGGAAGACAATGACTCATGCCTATATAGTCCTGACCCAGACTGTCCAGGCACAGATTTAGAAGAAGGGCAAATACCTAGAGAAATCGTTAAGGTTGTAGATATTATTGGTCAAGATATTTCTCCAGAAACTAGAAATATGACACTATTATATATTTACAATGACGGCAGTATGGAGGTAAAGCATTTATTAAAATAGTGGATAATCTTTTCATTACTGGTTATAACAAAATATATGCATCGGCATTTTATACATTAAATAAAGCCTGGATTACTGAGCAATGGAATCTTGAAAATTCTGACTTAAAAGACTTATTAGATCCTGAAAATGCTATTATAAAAAAAGGTGGGGAAATTTTTTTTGCGATAAATAAAAAAACACCTATTGGGACTGCAGCAATGATCCCTCATCAAAGTGGGTTTTATGAGCTTGCTAAAATGACTATTGAAAAAAACTACAGAGGCCTAGGAATTGCCAATTTATTATTAGAAAAGTGTATCTTCTTTGCAAAAGAAAAAAAGGCAAAAGAGATCTTTTTAATTTCAAATAGATCACTAACTATAGCTAGAAATTTATATGACAAATATGGCTTTAAAGAGGTCCAACTTAATTCCCAAAAATATGAAAGAGGTGATGTAAAAATGTGCCTAAAATTATAGTATATATTTATTAATAAGTATGTTAATTAACTCTTTTTGAAGCTATCATTTAATGGCTAAAATTAGGTTATATTTAATATATTAAAATTTATTTTCTATGAAAAAATTACTTCTTTTTATGATTATCCCAATGTTATCTTTATCTCAAGATAGTGATTGTGGAGAAAGGCCAATTAAACCTATTCAGTCAGAAGATCAAACAAAAACAAATTATAAAAAATCTACAGAGTATATAACTTATAAAGCAGATTTAAAAATATGGAAGTCATGTATGAGCCCGCGAGCGATAGCAGAGAAATATGAAATAAAAGCAGAAGAAAATTATGACTGTGGAGACAAGCCTAAAAAACCTAAACAATTATCTAACCAAACAAGTACTGACTATAAACAATCAGAGCAGTATATAAATTATAAAGATGATTTAAAAACATGGAAAAGGTGTATCAGTCCTATGGGGATGTCTGAAAAAGATGAAGAAAAAATAAAAAAGTCAAATGAAATTATTGTAGAAAAGTTTTTAGAAAAAGTAACTAACCCTTGTGGTAAAAAACCTGAAAAACCGGCAAGGCCAAAAGGTGTAACTCACGATGAATTTAAACAGACTGCTAACTTTAAAGAATATAAAAAAGTATTAAAGGAATGGAAAAGATGCAATAGCCCTCAAGGAATTTCAAAACGAAATCAAACTACCATGGATAAAGATTTTGAAAAAATCCAAAATGACATATTGAAATCATGCGGTGAAAAACCAGAAAAACCTGTAAGACCCAAAGATTTAAATCACGAAGAATATAAACAAACGAAAGAGTGGCTTCAGTATCGTGAAGCATTAAGCGCTTGGAAAGAGTGTTCAACAATAATCAAAAATATGGCAGCCTGGGGAGACTGTGGTGAAAAACCAAAAAAACCATTTAGAAAAGAAGGGATGGATCATGAAGAATATAAACAAACCCAAAAATATATAGAATACCGGAATACATTAACCAACTGGAAAGACTGTATCGAGGAAAATAAAAAATAAAAAACCAAGCTAATATCACAAAACATATAAAATTATAATTGGCACAAAATTTGATATATATACTTATATAAATTTTAAGTATCTAGTATTATGAAAAAATATGCCTTTTTAATTTTTGTGTTAACAATAATAACTGCTTTTAGTGCTTTTGGTCAAAAAGACTGTAATTACTCTAATAATAATTTTTTAACTGGCATCTTTGCAGGAATTATTTTTAATGAGGTTTTTGACATAAATAATAATCACTATCAACAAATGTACTTTTCCTATAAGCCTCATAAAAATTCTTGGAGAATTGAAAAAAAATTTACGAACAATACTCCTGTTTTCTTCAATAAGAAACACAAAGTTGTAGCTAGATTTGAAAATCCTTATGGACATAGAGATTTTTTTGTAACTATAAACAATCGTGGTCAATGGCAATTAGACTGCCCCAAAAAACTAGTGAAATTATTTAAAAAGAAAGTTCAGAAAAATCTTTAATCAAGTTTGAATTTTAGTGGGAATGTAGTTGCATTTACTAATAACGATTATATTTGATGAATGAAAAATATAATTCTTTTTATAATTTGTGGCTTTTTAATTTTTCCAAATTTTGCACAAAACTATAACGGCCCCGAGAGTGTAGAGTATAATCCTACTTCTAATTCATATTTTATTTCTAACTCAAATAATGGACAAATCTTAGAATTAGATGAAAATAATAATTTATCTGTCTTTAAAAGTGGTTTAAATGTGGGGCCTCATGGCCTAGAGATTGTCGATGAATATATTGGTCCAAAATGGTCCGGTCAAGTTTTATATGTTTGTAGTGGGGGGAGATTGTTTGGATATGATCCGCAAGGTAATGAAGTGTTAAATTATAATATTAATGGAACTTTTTTAAATGGAATCACTAAAAAAATTAGTTCACCTTATACCGCCAACGAAGTAGATCTATTTATTACAGATTTTTCAGCAAAGAAATTATATCGATATAATATAGATGAAAACGTTCATTATGAAGTTTGTTCATTTAATAAAAATCCAAACGGTGTATACTATGACAATACTAATGAGCGACTATTAGTTGTTTTTTGGGGCAGTAATGCACCAATATATGAAATTGACATCGCGAATGGGACATATGTTAATCTTATTAATACTGGTCTTTCTAATTTAGATGGTATCACGATGGACGAATGTGGAAATATTTATGTTTCCGCTTGGAGTTCAAATGCTATTCATAAATATAATTTTGATTTTACAAATAGTGAAATCATAATAGATGGATTAAGCAACCCTGCAGATATTTGTTATAATCAGATAAACAATACATTTGGGATTCCTAATTCAGGCAATAATACTGTTAATTTTGTTAGCTATTCTTGTGACAACTCTTCTTTAAGTGAGTCTATTAAGACTTATTTTATAAATAAAAATATCGACTTGCTTGGAAGAACAACTAATTCCTCTAATTTAAAAATATACATCTATGAAAATGGGGAGGTTCAGAAAAAATATATCCTAAAATAATATCGTCAATTATGCACAAATTACTTTTTTTCATTTCATTATTCATATGTTTAAATGGATTCTCTCAAATAAGTGTTTTAAAATCCGAATTAATTGAGATAAATCAATCTGATCAGGTTATTCTATACTATAAGAAGAATAAACTATCTAAAAAAAGACCCTTCAATGGGATTGCATATAATAAAAAAGAAGAAAAAAATTACGTAGACGGAGTCGCTAATGGATTATCTAAAGAGTTTGACGATGATGGACGTACGGTTCTTGAAGGTGATTATAAAAATGGACAAAAAAGTGGAGTTTGGAAAAAGTGGGATGATAATGGCGACTTAGTGTTTGAAGGACATTACAACAATGGAAATGCTTCTGGTTTTTGGCGGCATTTTGAAAGTGGCAGGCTACATTCAGAAGGCAATATAAAAACTCTAGAAGGGACAAGTAAAGAAGATGGTTTATGGAAATACTATGATACTAAGGGCCGAGTGTGGTCCGAACGAAGCTATGAAAATGGAGAAGAGAATGGATTGAGAAGAGAATGGCATCCAAATGGTGAATTAAAATATCGTGGTACACATATAGGTTCTATGCAGAATGAAATTTGCAGATGGTTTTATCTTAATGGTGCGCTAAAACTTGAGCAAATTTTTGACATGGGATTAAAGGCCGGAACATGGAAGGGGTTTTATGATAATGGTAATTTAAAGTGGGAAAAAGTTTACAAAGCTAATAGCTTAGTCTATGAAAAATGCTTTGACCAAGCAGGAGCTGAAACAAACTGTATTGAATAATTTATTAAAAATAAAAAAGCACCTTAATAGGTGCTTTAATATTGTTTTCATTTAGTTAAGTTTTTTACTCAGCTAATTTAACATTAACTGCTCGCATACCTTTTGGGTCTTCTTGCAGTTCAAACTCAACAGAGTCTCCATCTTGAATTCTTTCAGAAATACCTGAGGAATGAACGAAATAGTCTTGGCTACCTCCTTCTTCTGTAACAAATCCGAATCCTTTTGTATGATTAAAAAACTTTACTGTACCTTTTTTCATTGTATATATTTTTAGATTAAAGCGCAAATCTACAAAAATAAAATCATCTGTTTAATTTTATTCTATTATTCTTAGCAAATATTTTATTTATTAGCCAACTATAGTTATCTATAATTATAACTATTTATCAAATACAAGTATATTTACAGTATGAAAAAAATACTCTTTCTTTTAATTGCTCCTATAGTTTGTTATTGTCAAATTGATGATAAAAACATTAAAAATGTCAATAGCTATTACTTAAATGTTAGTACAATTGAATCTAACACATATAAAATAAATGAAACAAATTATTATTTGAAAACTAAAAAATGTCTTGAAGAAGGCTATAGGCGAAATGTTAAGCTAACATTTATAGATGATCAAATTACTTTATGTTTTTTAAACAAGCAAAACCAGGAGATGGGTGTTCTTTTTAATGAAAGCTACACTGATTGTTATAAAATTATTAAAACGTATGAAAGTATTGACGTTAGTAAAATAATCCAATTAGAGTCAAAAGGATTTAAAAAAGCCGAATTATTATTAAAAGAGAGTGAATTAAATAGACGCGTATTAAATAGTATTAATATAAACCATTAGATTAAAATCTACTTAGAAGTTAAATGAGCAGACTTGTTCTAAATACATCCGAAATTCTAAAACTAGATAGAATAAAAAGATTACGGCTTATTAACTCGATGCCAGGCATAAAGAGTATAAATTTAATTGTGTCTAAATCGCAATCCGGAATTAATAATATTAGTCTCGTTAATTCTGTTTCTCACGTTGGAAGTGATCCTCCCTTAATGGCTTTTATAAATAGGCCAGACAGAACTGTAAAAAGAGATACTCTGAATAATTTAATAGATAACCCTTTTTTTACAATTAATAGTGTTGAAAAAGAAAAATTAAAAAATGCTCATTTAACCTCTGGAAAATATGCAGCTAATATATCTGAGTTTAAAAGCTGTAAACTTAAAGAGCACTATATAGATAATTTCCCCATACCCTTTGTGTTTTCTAGTAGAGTGAAAATTGGCCTGGAAGTCGTAGAAAAAATAAAAATAAAATCCAATGGATCTTGGTTAATTATTGGTTTAATAAAGGTTATTGATATTCCTTCAAACTACTTGTCAAAAGATAAAGATAATAGCATCGGATCTATAGGTTTAAATACGTACTATGAAGTAAACAAATTATGCGAACTTGAATACGTTCGTGTTGATACGGATTTAAATTCTTAAAATTAGACGATATGATAAAAATAATTCTCTTCGTTTTTGCCCTTTTATATCCTATTCAATCTGATCAAAAGCAAACTATTGGGAACACTGTAACATATGAATTCTATTGTCCATGTAAATTGTTTAAATACTATGAGGATGGGCAAATATTTTATTACTGTAACGATAAATTAAATATGATTGAATACATTATTACAGAATATAAACATCAAGATGGGATTGATATGATGATTAACAATATTAAACAAAATATCTCCGCCACTAAGAAAACTGAATTTAATACAACAATCCAAACATCTAAAAAAAAAGCGCTTGAAAATTATTTGAAAAATAACCCGAACGGACGATATATTAGTCTTATGGGAGAACAAGCCGTGGTTATAAATGGCGATAATGAAAATAAACTTTTTTTTTCAGATAAAAATTTTATTGTTTCATATGAATTACGTGTAGTAGGAAGTAATGAAACTATATTAAAGTCGTATTTTAACTCTACTCTAAAATCATTACAACTCAAAACTCTAAATTTTTAACAAATTTATGAAAACAATTTCCCTAAAAAATATATTTAGAATAATTGCATTTTTGGAAGGATTATCATATATATTATTATTGCTCGCCATGCCTGTAAAATATATTTTGCATAACGAAAAATATGTTCAAATTTTAGGTATGCCTCATGGTGTTTTATTTATATTTTATATTTTTTTTGCAATAGCAATCCAAAGAAAAATGAAATGGAATATAAAGACTATGTTATTTGTATTAAGCGCTTCTATAGTGCCTTTTGGAACATTTTATATAGAGTACAAATACTTTAAAAAATAAACCGGCATTCCAATTTATTTTAATAACCATTCATGATCATAAGTTACATATTATATTGATTTTTGATTATTATTTTTATGTTCCAAAAACTTTATATTTATAGTATGAGGATTTTTTTTATTTCTACATTTCTGGTTTTGATTAATAGCATGTTAATTGGACAAGTAGATTCAATATTTATATTTTGTGACTCTACTAATTTTAATAATTTATATGATAATTATCTTGAAGATGCTTACATAAATTGTGATGTAAATTATGAGGGGGAATTACATAAGTCGAAAATTCGAATAAGAGGCAGCTCTTCAAGAGATTTTCCAAAAAAATCCCTTAAGATTAAAATGGAATTACTTAATGGAAAGAAAAGTCTTAATCTAAATGCTGATTATTTAGATAAATCATATATGCATCAATACTTGTCATCCTTATTATACAAAAAAATGGGACAAATATCATTTGATTGTACTCATAAAATAGTTTTTCTCAATAATCAATTATTAGGTATATATATAGAAGTAGAGAATGTTGATACAACTTTTTTACGTAGACACAATTTAAATAGCAGTGGTGATTTATATAAAGCAAGTAAAGATTATGCAAACTTATCTTGGTTTGATGACGCCGATTATTATTGGGAAAAAAAAACAAATAAACATCTTAATAATACAAGTTTAAAAAATATTATTTATGATCTTAATATAGTCCCCTATCAAAAGTTTTATGATTATGTGAAAAATAGCTTTAATTATAATAATTTAATCTCTTCTGTTGCATTAAATTCATTAATTGGCAATGGAAGTACTTATTATCACAATTATTTCCTATATAATAATACTTTTGATAATAAATGGTATTATTTACCTTGGGACCTGGATAAAACCATGAGTTCATATAATGAATATTTAAGATATGATTATTGTTCCTGGAGCGATACTCTTTCAGGTGCCATGCCAGAAAACCCATTGCTTAAAAAATTATTTCTCAACCCCAAAACATCTAGTGATCTTTTAACTAAAATTCATCTATTAACAAAAACTTTTTATAATCCAAAAATACTATACCCAATCATTGACTCGTTGTCAATTTTATTAAAACCCTATATAGCTTTGGATCAGTATGATCAATTAAGCTCAGTAGAAGAATGGGAAAAAGAAGTGGAAAAAATAAAACAATATATTGTTAACAGACCACTACAGATCCAGTATCAAGTAAAACATAAACCTAGTCCATTTTATCTGTATAATAATTATAACAATCTCTTTAAAGATAGCGTACAATTGTCGTGGAGCCCCTCTTATATAAATCAAAAAATCTGCACTAATTACTCTGTTAAAATTAGTGATAGTAAATTATTTGACACAAAAAACACTAGGATTTACAAAAATATTAAAGATACTTTTTTAATAGATAAACTAGATGTTGGCCAATATTATTGGCACGTGAATGCTCAGGAAAAAGAGTATAAGCATAACGGATATAATAGTCGAAATATATTTTGGGTTGGCAAATTTGATTCTTTAAAAGATACTATTACAAAAAAAACTATTATCGAAAACAAAAATATTATCATAGACCAAAATTTAATAATTGATCCCGATGGTGAACTGATAATAAAAGGTAATAGTACAATACAAATAAACCCTAATTGTAAAATTTTAAACTTCGGAAAATTAAAAATTATCGGTTCAGAGAACGAATCAATAGTGATGAAATGTAGCGATGAATATTTTGCATGGGGAGGAATTTACTCTGAAGGCTTTCTTGACATGGAATATATTGATTTTATGCAAGTAGAGGGGGAATCTATTGTTAGACAAATTGGAGGAGAAGCAAAAATGATAAACTGTAGAGCCACATATAATAATGTGCGAGAAACTGTTAGTTTTAATCATTGCCCAGTAAAAATAACCAACAACTATTTTAACACAAATGGGGGTGAAGGAATTTTGTTTTTGGATTGTTCTGGTATTGCTACAGATAATTCTGTTCTTAACATTAAAGATGCCATTGAAGCCACCAGTTGTAACAACATGAAAATAGCTAATAATTTTATCTTAAATTCCGGTGATGATGGTATAGATATTAATTATGGTTTTAATATTTCTGTATATAACAATACTATTATTAAAAGTTTTGACAAGGGCATCTCTTTAACATTGGATAGTTTATCTAAACTAAATTTAATTAAAAATAATACATTACTATCTAATAATATTGGCATTGGAATTGAAGGCAGTGGGACAGCAATGCTGAATAAAAATATATATCAAAACAATAACACTAAAGTATTTATTGAGCATCCAAGAACAATAACGATTAACTCAAAAAAACAAAACACATACACTAAAAATATAATCTATATTCTTGTCTTTTTTATAACCGTTATACTTTTTATTAAAGTGTTTCTTAGTAAGATCCTTAATAATAACTAAAACATATGCGAAAATTAAAATTTATAATTATTATTTATTGCTGGAGCATGTCCGTCGCAAGCCAAGATTTAATTATAAATGAATTTATGTCTTCTAATCAGAGCACTATCGTTGATCAAGATGGTAATTCTCCTGATTGGATTGAAATTTACAATGCGAGTGATGTGTTTTTAAATTTGGGCAACTTTTATCTTTCTGATGATCCTGATTCTTTAAAAAAGTGGAATTTCCCAAGCATAAATCTTCAGCCTTCTCAATTTTTATTAATTTATTGCTCCGGGAATAACCTAATTAATGGCGGTGAATTACATACTAATTTTAAAATTCAACAATCAGGAGAAAGTGTGTTTCTGTCTAATCAAAGTGGCGTGATTATTTCGTCTACTAAAACAGTAGCTTTGCCAACTGATTTTTCTTACGGATGTGTTTTTGATGGTTCCGAAATTATGTCAATGTTTGAAATTCCAACACCGGGCTATAGCAATGATCTTGGTCATTTAAGTGAGGTGCAGTGTACTTATCCCTCTGGATTTTATGATGATGTTTTTGAGCTAGAATTGGCGTCTAGCTCCGAGGATTACTCAATATATTATACCTTAGACGGATCTCGTCCAACTACTGATGATTTATTATACACAAGTCCTATTATTATTAACCCTAATACTAATAATATTAATTTAATTCCAACTACAGCTTTAGAGGGGCCATATCAGCTAGATAAGTTTATATGGAACACACCCAAACATGTTAGTAAAGCGGGTATTATTAGATATGCGGGTTTCAAGAACAACATCCCTCATACATCAGTGCAAAGTAGAATATATTTTGTTGGCGACGAATTTAATAATCGTTATAGTTTCCCAATAATGTCGCTAATTACAGATAGTTTAAACTTGTTTGATTATGAAACTGGTATATATGTGCCTGGGGAGCGTTTTGACCAAGAGGGGTTTAAAGATGCTTACTGGCCTGTTGGCAATTATCACAATAGAGGTGAAGATTGGGAGAGAGATGTTAGTGTAACTTTTTTTAATGAAAACTCTAGTCTTATTTTTGAAACTGAGGCGGGAGTTCGAGTGCGGGGTGGGGCAAGTGCTGCCTTCCCACAAAAATCTTTAAACCTATACTTTAAATCTAACTATGGATTAGATAAAATTAATTACCCTATTTTTGAAAAATCATCGATAACAACATATAAAAACTTAATTCTTCGAAATTCTGGCAATGACTTTCAATATACTCATTTTAAAGATGCGTTATTACAAGATTTAGTAAAAGACATTAATCTTGATATTCAAAGATTCTCTCCTTCGATTATTTTTATTAATGGGGAATACTGGGGGATACATAATATTAGAGAAAAATATGATAAGTATTACTTTAAGTACAAATATCAAATCCCTGAAGATCATATAAATCTAATTAATTTGTGCGGATCAGAAGTAGAAGAAGGAAGCGTAGATAATTATTTTGAAATAGAAAATTTTATTGACAATAATGATATTTCCATTTTAGAAAATTACAATTATATAAAACAACTTCTTGACATAGACAATTTTATTGACTTTATAATAACTGAAATATATTATGCAAATTATGACTGGCCGTGTAATAATTATAAGTTATGGAAGCCCAAAGATTTAGATTCTAAATGGAGGTTTTTAATCTATGATCTAGATCTATCATTTGGATATAATGAATCCTCTAATTACGAAACTCTTTCTCTAGAACATGCTACTTCATTGTTAAATGAGTGGCCTTATTGTCCTTGTTCTAATTTATTTTTTAGAAAACTTTTAATGAACGAAGAATTTAAAGAATTATTTATCCGTAAATTTTCATGTCATTTGAAAACTACATTTAATTCTGAATTAATTTTAGACAAAATACAGTCTTATGAAACTAGATTTACACCAGAAATAGAAGAGCATATTGCTAGGTGGGGATATCCAGAATCTGTAGATGAGTGGTACAATCAAATTAATATTCTCAAAGATTTTACTATTAATCGGCCCTTACATATTCAGCAAAATATTTTAGACTTTTTTGATTTAGACTTTTTTGATTTTAATTGTGAAACAAACCAGAACCAAGATTATCAATTTTCAACATATCCTAACCCTAGCCCTGGTGAATTATTATTAAAAGTGAATTTTCCTTTGTCAAAAATACACACACTCATCGTTTCTAATATTATGGGTGAAATAGTTTATGAGCAGTCTCATGCTAATGAGAATTTTTTGAGCTCATCTATAAATTTAAATTTTTTAGATAATGGTATATATGTATTACGTTTATATGGACCTAATATTTCTCTCTATACACAAACAATAATTATAAAATAGCCCTAATTTATCCTCGTATCTAAGTTTTTATTTTGATTTTAACTTTTTTACCAATTGTTTAAAGTCGTGTCTCATGCCTTTAAGATCATAAACTTTATTTTGTTTCTTGTCATAAGTATAATAAGCTCCTATTTCTATTTTTTCTATATAAATATGTTGCATAGCATTTCTGTTTTTCATCTTCATAGTTAATTAGGACAAAAACGATGCCAAACTTATTTATACTAATGCTAAAGGATAAAACCAAGGATTAATAATGACTGTAATTATGATTTTAATAATTTATTTAGCCGATCTTTTAATTTACCTAACTTTATTTTTCTCCACCAAACTTTATTGTTGTCGCCTTGCTCTTCCGCTCGATGTATTTTCTTGTTAAGTTGGTTTATTTTCTTGCCTAAGTGTTTTTTATCAATCTTTTTCATAGTCCAAATTTACAAAAATATGATGCTAAAATATAAATATATTTAGCCTGTTTAATTGATTATACTTATAGAAGTATTTTTACTAAAACTTGTTATTTTATATAAAATATATTAACGTAACACAAAAATGAGCTAAATTTAATTGTCTTGTTGAAGACAAACTAAATAACATACTGTTACTTGAAAAAATGATCTATAATTAAACTTTGGTAATTGTGAAAAAAGTATTTTTTATTTTTTTTCTTTCTTGCGCATTTATTTATTCACAAGAATCATCTAAAACATACACCGTTTTAAAAAAGATAGGAAAAATAGAAATTCGCGAATATAAACAACTGTTATATGCAAGTTATCTTGACGATGAGCCAACAGCGGAATCAAGTTCTTCTTTTCGTGTTTTAGCAAATTATATTTTTGGATACAATAAAAAAAATGAAGAAATATCTATGACCTCTCCAGTTGTTATAAGGCTATTTAATAATAATGAAATGTTATTTCGAATGCCTGATAAATATACTTTTAAGAATATCCCCCAGCCAAATAATAAAGATGTTAAATTAATTAAAGCTGAAGCGGTTAAAAAAGCAGTAATACAATATACTGGCTATAGCAATACTTTGATAGAGAAGCAAAAAATAAAAGAATTATCAACAATCCTTGATGAAAATAACATTCAATATAATAATCAATTTGAATTATTTGTCTATGATCCGCCATATAAGTTTTTCAATAGAAAAAATGAAATCTCTGTCAATCTAGATTGACTTATTTTCTCAAAAGTTTAATAATATGCGTCCCATGTATTATTTTTGCTTAAGAAATATACGCGATATGAACAAATTTTTAATTCTTCTGTTATTCCCTCTTTTGGGATTTAATCAACAATTAATTACCGAAAGCCTGTTTTTTGATGGTCAAGAAAGAGAATATATGCTATATATTCCTTCAAGCTATGATGCAACAAGCGAATTCCCTGTATTATTTAGTTTTCATGGAGGAAGTGGTTATGCTAATGATTTTATTTATACAAATGATATGAGACCCATTGCAGATACTGCAAATTTTATAGCCGTATACCCTCAAGCTGCTATAGATCCTGATGGTGGTACTACTTCATGGATTCATAAAACACCAACTGATCACGACGATATTTTTTTTATTGAAGCGGTCATTGAGTCATTAAGTGTTGAGTATGCCATTGATCAAAGTCGTATATATGCATGTGGCTATTCAGAGGGGGCGATTCTTTCTTATGAGCTAGGGTGTCGTTTAAACGATAAAATAGCTGCTTTTGCTGCAGTGTCTGGAAGTATGCTCGAAGACTATTATAGAAATGATATTTACGGATGGGGATCATGCTCACCAGTTCATCCAACTGGCACAATGCTTATAATGGGCACAGTTGATCAAAATCCTCATTCTACTTATGAAGGTCTGTCTTATTATGATATGCCCCTATATATGTCAGTAGATGACATTACTACATTTTGGTCAAATTATAACAATACAGACTTTAATCCTATTGTGACTAATGTTGAGAACAGTGCTCCTAATGATGGTAGCACTGTAGAAAGAAAAAGGTGGTTAAATGGTGATAATTGCTCTTCTGTTCAAGAGCTTAAAGTTATAGGAGGAAATCATGATTGGCCAGGTTCTTTTGGTAATATGGATATAAATGCTTCTGAAGAAATTTGGAACTTTGTTTCAAATTTTAACATAGATGGATTAATAGATTGCAATACTTCTTCAATAAATGAGTCGACCCTACAAATTAAAAATCTTGTTAAAAAAATAGATATTCTTGGGAGAGAAACTACTCTTGAACATGGCTTCATGTTTAAATACTATGATGATGGCACTGTGAATAAAAAATACATATTAAAATAATCCTATCTATTTGATTCTTAAACACTAATTGTATATTAATTATGAGGATTTTAATTTGTTTTTTTTTATTTTTTGGTTGCAATTCTCAATTTCGTGTTGACTGTGATATAAATAATTATTTTATTTCACCAAACAAAAATAACAATACAGGTTTTCTAAAAAACCAGCGAGAAATTGTTACAACATTTTCTGAAAAAGAACTAGAATCATTATTCAATGAAACCTCGATAAGTTGTAAAAACGTTTTAGCTAATTTCTTTTATTGTAATATTTGCTTTAATAGTGACCGCAACTATTTGATTTCCTATAGCGGTGAGAGATTTGATTTAGATAGTTCTTCTAACCCTAATATATTTACCAATAACATTATTTCACTCATTAGTGCTATGCAAATAGGCTCAGAGGAATACGAATACTTTTTGTCTTCAGAAAAAAATAATTTTTCAAAAAAAGAAGAAATGCTAATAAAAAATGTTTTTCAAACACAAAAACCCGATTCTAAAATAGAATCTATAAAAATTAAAACACATTAATTCTTACATATGTGAAAAACCATATATTTGCTGTTAAATTTAACTATCTATGAATAAATTTCTCGTATTTTTTATCCCAATACTATTTTTCTTTAGTTGTGAAAATGACCATGATCTTCCTGAGGCAAACGAACCAATTGTAACACACACCATTTTTGCTGGCAACTTCTATTACGATCCCCCAAGCATTACCATAAATCAAGGGGATGAGATTCGATGGATAAATGATGGTGGTCTTCATGATGTTAATGGGGAAATTAATTCATTAACCAATATGGCTTTTGATAATCCTGAAACTTTTAATTCACCTTCTACTTCTATTGTCGGCGCTGAAATATACCGTCATGCTTTTAATACTGTTGGTGTTTATAATTATGACTGTTCTGTTGGCAGCCACGCTTTAAATGGAATGATTGGAACAATTACTGTTCTAGCGATAGAATAAATTTATATTCAATATTAAAAATCTTATATTTAAAGTATGATTATGAAAAAAATACTACTATTTCTCATTATTCCGTGCTTGTCTTTTAGTCAAAATAGTTACCATAACAATGGTGATAATTCTTCTCTTAATCCTGTAGAAATATTGGGCTGTACAGATTTAGACGAAACAATTATTGATTTGGTATCTCTTTTTGGTGACACCTCATTTTTAGATGGACTATTAGGGTGTTCGGAACTTATTCCTACACTAGAATCTGATATTCTTTCTGCATTTCTTCCATTTGATATCCCGCTAGATTGTAGTACTGACTTGACCCCTTTTGGCTATCTTGATATGGACGTGTCTGACATCTGTGAATGCTCTTGTCAAGAATATTTAAATGTTTATAATTATAATTTTAGCAATCGAAAAATAATGCAAAAATTGAATATTCTAGGTCTAGAGACAACTAACAAAGGGTTTATTATAGAAATCTATGACGACGGTTCAGTGGATAAAAAGTACATATTAAATTAACCATCCCATTTGTAATTTATAAAAAAACTAACCAACCCTAATTGTAACATTATGCTCAAACTTTTCATTCTTATTACTATTCCTTTTGGATTATTTGCTCAAACACCTTGTTTAGATGCTGTAGCAAATGCTAGTGGAGTGATTGGTGAATTTATCCCACAATGTGAAGATGATGGATCTTATTCTCCAATGCAATGTTGGGGTAGTACTGGTTATTGTTGGTGTGTTGATGTGAATGGTATAGAAATTCCTGGAACATCTTTGGGCCCTGGCGAAGGGCTTCCTGATTGTGTTGGACAATCAGACACTTTAGATGTTTTGTTTATAGGAAATAGTTATACAATGTATAACAACCTTCCTAGTCTTATATCTTCTATTGCAAGTTCAATGGGTGACGAATTAAATACAGACCAAAGTTTGTTGGGGGGGGCAAGTTTACAAAGTCATACAAATAATAATACTACTACTAACTTAATTATGTCTGGGAACTGGGACTATGTGGTATTACAAGAACAAAGTCAATATCCATCTTTTCCGCTTTGGCAGGTCGAACAAGATGTATTTCCATATGCATCACAATTAAATAATCTCGTAAATGAATATAATGAGTGTGGTAGAACTGTATTTTTTATGACTTGGGGAAGAGAAAATGGAGATCAAAATAATTGTGAAAATTGGCCACCAGTATGTACATATGAAGGAATGGATGATTTACTAAGAGAACGATATATGATTATGGCCGACAATAATAATGCTCTCGCATCCCCCGTGGGAGCAGTATGGAGATTTATAAGAGATTCTGAATATGATATAGATTTATACATTGCTGATGGGAGTCATCCTTCTGTCTTGGGTTCATATGTTGCAGCTATTTGCTTTTATACAACATTATTTCAGAAAAACCCTCTAGAAATTCCATGGGATATAAGTTTAGGTATTTCCGAAAACACCGCACAATTAATACACGAAGCCGTAAAACAAGTTGTGTATGATTCTTTTGAGGAATGGAATATAGAGTCTAATGACATCGATAATGATGGTATTTGCAATAATCTAGATAATTGCCCTGAAACCTACAATCCTTTACAGGAAGATTTTGATTTTGATAATACTGGGGACGAGTGCGATGGTTTATCTATAATTGAAACTCCTGGAAAAACAAAATTAATTAGAATAATTGATTTTTTAGGGAGAGACGTTGAAACTAATAAAGGATTTCAATTTGAAATCTATGATGATGGTTCTGTAGATAAAAAATATCTTATAAAATAATCACATTCTCTCTCAAAACTAAAAATCTTATCTTTGATATAATTAATTAGTTTTATGACAACAAATACTTATAACCCGTTAGGACTTGAAGATAAATTATATTCTGTGAAAGAATTTGCTTTTGCCGTAAGAACTAAATTTGGAGCTAAGGATAATCTTCCTGATTCCATTTTAGTAGATATCTTTTTAAAAAAATATCCTGTGTATTATTGTAAAATTAAAACTTCTCAAAATAGTAAAACGCAACCTGGTTGTAGTTGTTGTTGATATTTAATATGAACACATGGTACTAGCCCTTCAAAATAAAGCGCTTATATTAAATACAGATGTATTTATCTGTTTTTTTGTCAATCGAGTGATGATTAAAAGAGCTTTCTTACTTGAAGAGTAACGTGGCAATGTCAATATATTGAATAGGACAAAAATACTGTTGTAAAAAACATTTATATTCTATACATGAACAAATACATTTTAATTTTTTTGCTATGTCCTCTTTTTATTTTAAGTCAAAATAATACCCAACCAAAAAACTATATCTCAATTGGATTATTTGATCATAAAACTGGATTCAGTATGCTTGGATATACTAGGTCTATTTTACAGAACAAACAGAATCAATTATTTATAGGTTGTGGATCAATGATTGCGCTAAATACTGTTGTTATAGGTTATAAAAAATACTTTTTTAGATCATTTGTAGATGGACACTCCACTATATCTGCGCAAAAAATATATGGCATGGCTGGCAGTTCTAATACTGCATGCTTGTCGATTGGAATTGAAAAAAGGATTTGGAAAGTTTTATTTATAAATACTGGTGTTAATGTAACTTGTTTAGTAGAAGACCTCGAGTTTTTAGTCTTCCCCTCTTTAAATCTAAATATTAGATACTAAAATTTATCCTTTTCATTCAATGCTAAAAACTGTATATTTATAATAAAATTCCACCCTATGTTTGGACTATTTAAAAGAAAAACTCAAAAGGAAAAACTTACTGATTTATATCTCAAAAAAAAAGAACTTGCATTTAAAATTTCTAAAAAGAATAGAACAGAAAGTGATAAATTAGAAAAAGAAGCAAATGACATTCTTATTGAAATAGACAAGCTTTAATAAAATTACCTAGTAATTATTGATCCTGCCCTTTCAATCATAAAAACAGTATATTTGATCAAACCTCAAAACTATTAAAATGTTATCGAATAAAATTAATTTAAACGAAAAGTTTTCAAAATTCACAAAACATTGGTCTCCAAGAGTAATTGCAGAAATGAATGACTATCAATTTAAGATTGCTAAAATAAAAGGAGAGTTTGTCTGGCATGATCATAAAGATACTGATGAAACGTTTATTGTTATGGAGGGAGAAATGTCAATCAAGTTTAGAGATGGAGAAATAAAATTATGTAAGGGAGAAATGTTTGTTGTCCCAAAAGGGGTGGAACATAAACCATGTGCAGATAAAGAGTGTAAAATTTTAGTAATTGAACCAAGAGGGGTTATAAATACAGGTGAGACCGTTGGAAAATTTACGATGACAGAGGATGTTTGGATTTAATTAAAATTATTAATTATGAAAAAACTATTATTACTATTTATTCCTCTTGTGTTGATCTTTAGTTGTGAACAAGAAGGAACAAATTACCGTTGTTCAGCCGGAACACCTGGGATATTTCCTACCCCCAGTGGTTGTATAGAAAGTGAAAATGGTGAATTTGAGACAATAGAAGAATGTGACAGCTCATGTAAGTATTAGACACTAAAGTTACCTTTTAATACTTAAATTACTATATTAAAAGCAAACCTGAGATTTGAGTAAGATTCAAAAATATCATCCTGACTATTTTAAAAATTGTGTTTCAATGTTTAAAACAAACACTCCTCATTTTTTTGACTATTCAGAACAACAACTGTTTAAAAGCTATTTACTTAAAAAAGACATTCAATACTATGTATTATTTAATGAAGATAATCTTATAGTTGCATCAGGGGGATATGGTTATAATAATAACCTAAATACTGTTGACTTAACTTGGGGGATGGTAGATAGAAATTATCATAAAAGTGGATTTGGTCGTCGCTTAACTGAATATAGAATTCAAAAAATAACAACTGAATATCCCGAATCTGATATATTATTAAATACTTCCCAAAATACATTTAAGTTCTATGAGCAATTTGGATTTAAAATTACTAAGATTACAAGAGATTATTATGCTTTGGGGCTAGATAGATATGATATGATAAAGAGTGTGTGAAAAATAAAAGCGCCCTCTTTCATAGACTGCCCTTTCAATAACTAAAAACACTATATTTAAGTAAAATTTATCATTATGAAAAAATTAATACTCATTCTTTTCTGTTTCCCTTTGTTTTCAATGAGCCAAAGTGGATGTCACGTCTTTGGGAAAATTAAATTTGTTGATTACGGAGAAGATTATAAAGTTAAGTTTGTTGATTACGGAGAAGATTTGAAAATAAAATATGTTTCATATGGAGAGAAAAAAGTTGGAAAATGGAAGTCAGTAGATTATGGAGAAGATTTTAAAGTAAAAATTGTTAAATATGGAGAAGATTTTAAAGTAAAAGAAGTCAACTATGGTGAGGGTTGTAAATAAAAGAAACTATGAAAAAACTAATACTCCTTATTATTATTCCTTTTTTAAGCTTTGGGCAAACAGTTAAAGAAAAAGTTTACACTTATAAAGAAGTTGATAAAAAACCAACATATCCTTTCTGTGAAGGATTGTCTGAGGATTTGTCTGAAGAATATCTTTGCTTCGTTGAGGAGTTATATGATCATATCGAAAAAAATAAAGTCTATCCCAAAGACTTAATGCATGTTTATGAGAATATTCACGTTGAATTTATTATTGCAAAAACTGGCGATGTTAAGTCGGCAAAAATTATTAGAGGAAATAACCGGCAACTTAAAAAAGAAGCATTAAGAGTTGTGTATTCCATTCCTAAAATGAAGCCTGGAAAAATTAATGGTGAATTAGTAGATGTAAGTATGATTGTGATCATTAAATTCTCTCATTCCGAAAGTTCATTAAATAACAAAAAGCCCTAACGTAATCCTCTAAGTCTATTTTATGAAAAAACTATTACTCCTTCTTATTATTCCTTTTTTAGCTTTTGGGCAGAATAAAAACCTAAATATTATTGATTTAAATAATAGATTGAATGCTCAAGCACAAGAGAATAAAGATTTAAATGAACAAATTCAAATTTTGAAATATAAGATGGACAAGCATCATGGCGAATATATGACGGGAGCCTCTATTGTTATTTTAGGTACGACATTATCTGCACTTTCTATTGCTACAAATGCTTTTAATGCTGAAGACCAATTGTTCATGCTCCGACTTGGCAGTATTACAAATTTAATTGGTAGTGGTTTAATGCTTTATTCTAATAGATGGTTTGGATTGGGTCGTCGAGATAAACATATTTCTGATGAAATCAATAATCATCTTGATAGTGTTTTTTTAAATACAAATCTTAATGAAAGTAATTATGACAAGGATTACGTTGGCGATTTTTCTGAAATCATTTGTGAATGTAATATTCTACTAAAAAAAGGCGAAGTCTTATCCCAAAAATGCCAAGCTGCCGTAATAGCTTATAAAATAAATACCCCTAAAGGAAAAACTAAATGGGAAGAGATGTTGTTGAACTTAAATTGTGAATAATAAGAGCACCCTCTTTCGTAGACTTCCCTTTCAATGCTAAAACCACTATATTTAAATAATTGTAATAAAAAGTAAAATGGACATATATCTAATTTCTTTTATAATATCAACTTTGTGGATTGGTCCATTCTGGTTTGCAATGTTATTCAAGCCTTATGACAATAATACCAAATCAATTATGAAACGACCCATATTTTTTATAGGTCCAATAATAATATGGTTTATAATTATGATACTAAACCCAAGTGGTTTAATAGACTTTTTAAATAGCGGATCTCATCCAGATGGTTTTTTTGCAGGTTTAGCAAAAGGTATGTCAACAAAAGCAGGAGTATCTGTAATGTGGGCTCATATGGTTGCTGGAGATATTTTTGCGACAAGATGGATGTGGAAAAATGGTATAAAAAATAATGATAGTATTTGGTTAATCCGTTTAAGTGTATTTTTTGGTGTAATGCTTATGCCTTTAGGTATATTAATCTATATAATTTTTCGCAAAAATTCTCATTT
>MDSW01000728.1_pt1 | contig 20362 bp, 21 predicted proteins | sample 811171 | NCBI WGS metagenome assembly MDSW01 (sample SAMN05326641, study PRJNA326480) | marine metagenome | isolation source: seawater | place: Atlantic Ocean: North West | collected 2012 | reverse complement strand
TAAACTGTATATATATTTTTTATGAAAAAAAGAAGTCTTATTCCGGAAACTAGAGTTAAAAATCCTGAGCCAGAAAAAAAGGATGATAATTGGATAATTTGGGCAGCATGGGCTGACAGAATTACTTTTGAGGAAATTAAAGAAAAAACAGGCAAAAACGAGAATGAAGTCATTAAAATAATGAGAAGAACTTTAAAGCCTAGTTCTTTTAGACTTTGGAGAAAAAGAGTGCATAATAAAAGTATTAAACACAGAAAAAAATTTCAATTAGAAAGAAAAAAACTAAGAGAAAAAATTAAAATAGGTGATATATATTAATTATGAAAAAAGTAATAATTTATACGGGTCCCATGTGCAACTATTGCTCAGCAGCGAAACATTTATTAAATAAAAAAAAAATTGATTATACAGAAATTGATATAGCAGTTGACTCATCAAAAAGACTGGAGATGCAAGAAAAAACGAATGGCGCAAGAACTATTCCTCAAATCTTTATTGGTGACACTTATGTAGGCGGGTACAACGAATTAAAAGCTTTAGAGATTGAAGGAAAATTAGATAATCTATTAAAAAATTAATCTTTTGGTTTAAAAACTAAACAAACTCCATTATTACAATATCTTTTTCCAGTTGGTTTAGGTCCATCATCAAAAATATGTCCGTGGTGTCCACCACACTTTTTACAATGATATTCGGTTCTTGGGGATCCAATAAGGTTATCAATTTTTGTTTCAAATACATTTGGTAATGATGCAAAAAAAGATGGCCAACCACTTCCACTATCGTACTTTGTTTTAGATTCAAAAAGTTTTGTTCCACATCCAGCGCAATAGTAATCACCCTCTCTCTTTTCAAAATTCAATTGACTTGAGCCTGGAGATTCGGTCCCCTCTTCAAATAAAATATGTTTTTGCTCTACTGTTAAATTTTTAACCATTAGTACTTTTTTTGGATGATAAAATAATTCCAGTAATAATCAATATTGCACCAATTAAATGATAAATCATAAATTTTTCTTTAAAAATAATTATAGCCATCATTGTACTGAATATTGGTATTAAATGTAAAAATATTCCAGATCGATTTGATCCGATTATAGAAATACCCTTAATCCAAAGAATAAATGATGCAAGTCCAGGAAAAAGGACCACATAAGATAGTGTTAGAATAAAAGGTAAATCTACATTTGCCTTGTATCCTAATGATAATTCTATCAAATAAGCTGGCAACAAAAAAACTAAGCCAGCAGAAATAATAGTTTGTAAAAGAGATAGTTGTGATATTTCAAATTTCTTTTTTCTTAGAAGAGCTGAGTATAGTGCCCAAGAAAACATAGCAACTACCATCCATAAATCACCTTTATTAAAATTTAAATTTAATAAAATAGACAAATTTGCCTTGGTTATTATAAAAACGACACCTAATAAAGAAAAAATAACACCCAATATTTGATAGATATTTGTTTTTTCAATTTTTAATAGCCAGCAAAAAACAATTATCATTACTGGGATAGTAGAAATCATTAATACCCCGCTGATCACTTGTGTAAAGTTTAAGGAATAGTAAACAATTGAATTAAATACTGTAATACTTGTTATACCTAAAATTAAAATTAATTTTATATTTTCAATAATATAGTTTTTTTTGACTATTATTTCTCTAAGTGTAAATGGAGCTAGAATTAACCAAGCGAAGATCCATCTATAAAAATTTAATGTAAAAGGCGGTATGTCAAAAATACTTGCTGCTTTACCAACAATGAAATTTCCTCCCCAAAATAATGTCGTAAGTACAAGAAATAAGTAAGCTTTTTTATCTTTTGAAAACAGATATTATCTCCTAACTAAACCTTTGAGAGCTATAGGGAGAAAGATCTAAATTCGTTTTTTCTCCTGCTATCATCCCAGAAATTATTTTTCCTGAAATTGCTCCTAATGTCCAGCCAAGATGATGGTGACCAAAGGAATAAAATAAATTTTTATATTTTTTTGAAGGACCCAAAACTGGTAAAAAATCAGGAAGTGTTGGTCTAAAACCTAACCATTCATCATGATGATCTGATAGTTCAGAAAATAAATATTTTGCATTATTAACAAGATTTAAAATTCTTTTATTGCTTGGAGGATTATTCAGTCCGCCAAATTCAACAGTACCAACTACTCTTAAACCTTGTTCCATAGGTGTAATTCCAAATCCTCTATTTAAAAAAATAACCGGTCTTGAAAGTAAGTGGTCATGTCCTTTAAAATGAACATGGTAGCCTCTTTCTGTATCTAGAGGAATTTTTTCATTTGCTTGATCTGTTAATTTTTTAGAAAAAGCCCCACATGCAATAACAGCTTTGTCAAAAGTATATGAACTTTCCTCGGTTGTTAATACCGGCTTATCATCGCTTGAAAAATTTATGTTTTTAATTTCTTGTTTCTTAAAATTTCCACCTTTTTTTAAAAAAAGATCAAATAATTTTAATAAAATTTTTTTAGGATTTCTTGCGTGTTTAGCGTTTGGATAAAGTATACCACCATGATAAATTTTATTTATATGTGGCTCCAGGTCATGTATTTCATGAGGTGTTAACAACTGCTGTTTTACTCCAAGTTCTTTTCTTATGTTTATTTCTAATTCTCTACTTTTTAAATCTTTATCTGTCCAAAAATAAATTATGCCTTTGCTTTCAACTAAACCTGTAACATCAATATCTTGAAAAAGTTCATCATAAGCTGGCAATGCCAAATCCAAAATTTGATGCATATACTTGGCTGTATGCATCATTTTTTTTTTAGTACAATTTTTTATAAATTGTAAAAACCAAGGAATCATTTTGGGTGCATAGTTCCACTTTAGTGCTAAAGGTCCAGTCGAACTTAAAAGCATTGATGGTACATCAACTAATATATCTGGTCTATTAATGGGGACTGATGCGTATGGAGAAAAATGACCAGCATTACCATACGAGGCTGAAATTTTTCCAGGATCGTCTCGGTCTATTAAAGTTACATTAAAACCTTTTTTAATTAAATTTAGAGAAATGCAAACACCTTGTATCCCTGCTCCAACAATACCAACAGAAGATTTTTTCATAATATCTTCTCCAAATTTAAAAGTTATTTTAAACTATATATTTAATAAGATATTTAAATTAGATAACAAGTTGTTATTAGGTCACTTTTTGATGGGCAACAACAACTGCTTTAGGTTTTTTAGGCTCAGCTCTTTCAACAATTGCTTCTATAGCAATATCCTCTTCTGAATTAGACTTACCATTATTGACTCTTTTTATATAACCGTCGATATCTGCGCCTTCTTCTGTTTTTAATGTTTGTTTGAAAAAAATGTCTCCTTTGATAACTGCGTTTTTACCAATAATTATTACATCGGCATAAATTTTTCCTTCGACATGACCATTAATTTCTACAGAAGTTGCTTCTAGGCTACCTCTTATTGAACCTGTTTCAGTAACTGTTGCTTCAGAAACAAAAACATTTCCATTAATCAAACCAGAAATATCTATTACCCCTGATGACCTTAGGTCTCCTTCAAGTTGCAAAGTTTCCCCAACAAGTGAACGTCCGCTATGGTTAAGATTCTTGTTTTCAGTCGGTCTTAAAGTTTTAAACATTAAATATATTTAAACACAAAGCCTGTACTTTAGAAAACGAAAAATTGTCTTTTTTCAATAAAAAAATTTCAACTTTAAGTTGTTTTAATAGCTCTTCGATTATTTTAGACGACCTCTTCTTTATCATGAACTTTGCAGCTCATGGCAACACCCAAACCGATCATTATGGAAAGCATTGAAGAGCCTCCATAGGACATAATTGGTAGTGGTGCTCCAACAATTGGTAACATGCCCAATACCATTGCCATATTGATAACTACGTATATGAAAAAAGCTGAAGCAAAGCCAAAGCAAAACATTTTTCCAAAGTTGCTCTTTGTGGTTAGTCCAATCAAGAAAATCCTATATATTATTAAGATATATACTAATAGAAGTATTGTTGATCCTGCAAAACCAAATTCTTCTGAAAAAAGTGTGAATATAAAGTCTGTGTGCTTTTCAGGTAAGTAGTCTAGGTAACTTTGACTTCCCTGCAAATAACCTTTACCAAAAAGCCCTCCTGACCCAACGGCAATTTTAGACTGGATAATTTGATAACCAGCTCCCAGTGGATCTCTCTCTGGATTAAGAAAAGTTAAAATTCTTAACTTTTGGTAAGGTTTTAAAAAAGCAATAACGACTGGAATTAAACAAACAAACATTACGCTAGAAAAAGCAAAATATTTTATTTTAAAGCCTGAAAACCAAACAACAGTAAGCCCTCCAATTATAATTAAAACCGCTGTTCCTAAGTCTGGCTGAACTATAACTAAGGAAAATGGAATAAACAGGGCCAATAATGGAATAAACATAAACTTAATTCGATTTACGTCATTGTATGGAATTTTATTATAATATCTTGATAAAAGTATAATTACGGAAATTTTCATTAATTCAGAGGGTTGTAAATTAAAAAAAACTAAATCTATCCACCGTTGAGATCCTGAAGCTGTAATACCAAAAAAATTTACTGCGATTAAAAGTAATAAAACTATAAAATAAAAAACATATGCTGTATGGTGCCAAAATTTAATATTTATAAATGCTAAAAAAATGAAAAGTGAAAAAAATATTGAAAATCTAAAGATGTGACTTTTAGTATAGTAATCAAAATTACCTCTCTCTGAAGAATACATAGCAAAAAAACTAACTATTCCTAAAATTAAAATCAAAAAAATCAGTTGAAAATCTAATTTTAAAATTTTGTCTCTAAAACCTGTGCTTTTTTGCGAAAAAAAGTCTGCCATTAATTTACACTTCTCCGAATAAATCTAATTGATATTTTTTTCTTAATTTATGCCTATCTATAACTTGCTTTATTATTTTTTTAGCTATTGGTGCGGCACCAGAGCTACCAGAACCACCATGCTCAATTATAATACTAATAGCATATCTTGGGTTTTTATAAGGAGCAAATGCAGTAAAAAGAGCATGATCTCTTTTTTCATAAGGCAAATCCTCATTTTTTAATTCAAGCTCTCTTTCCTCTTCAGAAATAGATCTAACTTGGGAAGTTCCTGTCTTTCCTGCATAAATATATTCTTTTTTAACATGTCTTGATCTAAAAGAAGTTCCTAAAGGTTCGTTAGTTGCTCCAAACAATGCTTCGTTCACAAACTTTACATTTTCAGAATTACGATATAATTTTTTTATTCTTTTTCTTGGATCTAAATTGTCTTCGATAGAATCTAATTTATAATCTTTTGATCTTGATAGAAATTCAAATCTCCATGCATCAATAATTGGTTGTAAGGCCCACCTATCATCTATTATTCTTGGTTTTATTTTATAACCGCCATTAGCTAATTGCGCAGTCATTAAACAAAGTTGCAGTGGCGTTGATTGAAAATAACCTTGTCCAATACCAGTAATTAAAGTTTCGCCTAATACCCATCCTCTTCCAATATTTTTCTTCTTCCACTCTGTGTTGGGTACTATTCCTGCTTTTTCTTCTTCAAAAAAGTTTAATACTTTATCCCCCAAACCAAAATTTTTTGCTGTAATGGATAATCTATCAACACCTAATCTTCTAGCAGTTTCATAAAAATAAATATCACAAGATTGTTTGATTGCATTTCGTAATCCCATAAAGCCATGCCCTTTTTTTTTCCAACAATGATACTTTTGACCATAAAGTTCCATGCTTCCTCTACATTCAACTACCATCTTGGGGCTTATCACGTCGTTTTCTAATGCTGAAAGAGCGACAATTGGTTTTATTGTTGAGCCTGGAGGATAAAGTCCTGCTAAAGACTTATTTATTAAAGGTTTTTTACTATTGCCAATTAAATCATCCCAATCGCTTTGGCTGATACCATGCACAAATTTATTAGAATTAAAAGTAGGTGAAGATACCATAACAACAATATCTCCTGTATAAATATCCATCACACATACAGACCCACTTTTATCTTTCACTAATTCATTAGAAAATTTTTGAAGTTCTTGGTCTATTGTAATTTTATAACTCTTTCCAATGATTCCTTGGACAAACTTAAGTTCTTTAATTCTTTTTCCATATGCATTTACTTCAAATCTTTGAAGGCCAGGTCTTCCAATCATAGATTCGTTTAGTGATTTTTCTAAACCAATTTTTCCAGTTTTTAATCCAGGAGAATTTATTTCCCTTAAAAGTTCACTATTTTCTAAGTCTCTAACACTTATATCTGAAACGTATCCAACTAAGTGAGATGAAGAACCATCTTCAGAATATTTTCTAGCAACTGAAACAATAGGTTTTATGCCCTGCAATTCATGTAAAAAAATGTTTAATTTTGAAAATTCAGCCCAAGTTAAATTATCTGAAATTATTATTGGCTCCCAGGGTCTACGTCTTTTTAATCTTTTAAGTAGTCTTTTCTTACTATTTTTATCAAAATGAATTAATTTTGATAATCTAAAAAATAACACTTCTAAATTAGGAACATCTTCGGGCATCATATGTAATTGAAAAACTTGAGTATTTGTTGCGATTTGATTGCCAAAAAAATCTTCTATTATTCCTCTCTGTGGCGCGACTTTCCATTCTCGTAATCTATTTTTTTCTGATAATGATCTGTATTTAATATTTTCTGAAATTTGTAAATAAAATAAACGTGCTATAAGTGAAAAAAAAATAGTTATCCCAGCAAAAGATAACATGAACATTCTTCTTGTAATTAACTTTGATTTATTTTGAAAAGTATTAGAATCGTTTAGCATTTTTAGGCTTTCATTAAATTAAGCAATAAATTAAAAAATAACCATAAAACTGGATAAAATATAAATGTAAAAATAGAATTTTGTAGCAAATACAAATAATCAAAAGAGTAACTTGTTAAATATAAAGAAGTAAAATAAATAGAATTTGCTAATAAAAGCGCCGGAATAAAACTTATCCAATCGTTTATAAGAGATATTCTTACTGTTACCGCCCTTACATAAGCTGCTACACTTGCTATGATTAGCAAAGCTAATGCACTTACTCCGATTGGCAGACCTATCACAACATCAGTAATTATTCCGGATAGAAAAATAAAACCATATCCCAAAGCTTGTGGTTTTCTCAAAACCCAAAAATAAACTAAAATATAATGAATGTTTATTGATAATATTTTGAAATCAATAACAGAATTGCCATTTAGTGAAATAAAAAATAGAAAAAGCAGTGGAAGAAGTTTTAAAAAGTTTAATTTAAAATATTTAACTAAAACAGCCATAATATTAATTATTTTTATCCTCTAAATCTAAATCTATATTTACAAAAGATATTTGATCTAAATCTGAGTAAATCAAAACTTCTACCCGATTATTATTAAGTTTAGTTTCTCCAATGGGAATTCCAGGAGAGAAAATTCCTTCCTTGCCTGATGTGTAAACTTTATTTCCTGATTTAATATTATGTTTTTCTGGCAAATATTCTAAGGAAGGAGCTGAAGTACCGTGTCCAGATAAAATTGCGTGATGTCCCAATGGTTCGACTATAACGGGAATTCTACTATTTAAATCTGAAATTAATAAAACTCTTGATGAAAAAAAATTAACATCAACTATTCTTCCAATAAAATTATTTCTAAAAAGAACTGCCATTCCATTTTTTATTTTTTTATTACTTCCTCCATTAATAATAAATGAATTAAGATATGGACTTTGTTTATCGAGCATAACTCTAAAACTAATTAAATTATTTTCCGAATTAATTTCATCATCAATTAATTTCCTTAATTGTTGATTTTCCAGATTTAAAAAGTCGTTAGTGGAAATTTTGGTTTTTAAATAATTATTTTCTTCTCGTAAATCTTTGTAATTTTTGTAAAGATTAAAATGATCATCCAAGAAATCTATTGAATTACCAAATTTTTTAAAGGGATATGAAGCAATTTCAGATCCTCTATAGATTGTATCTTGTACCGCAGATCTAAAATATTTAATAAATTTTACTTCTAATCTCTCAAAAAAAATTAAAAAAATTGAAATAATTATAAGAGCAAAAAGAGAAAAGCGTTGTTTTGTATCTTTTCTTAAAAAAGCAGAACGAATTGCTATACCAAAATCGTCTCGACTTGTTTCCATACTAAATTAACTACAATACCTGAGCTCCTATCCTGATAATAATGTAGAAAATGTTTCCTCCTGGTCTAACGCTTTTCCAGTACCTAGCGCAACACAGGATAGTGGGTCTTCTGCTATTACAACTGGTAATCCGGTCTCTTTAGAAATTAGTTTATCTATGTTTTTTAAAAGAGCGCCTCCTCCAGTCAAAACTAAACCCATGTCAACTAAGTCAGCAGATAATTCTGGAGGAGTTTTTTCTAGAGCATCTCTTATTCCTCCTAAAATTTGGTTAAGAACCGGTTTTAAAGCTTCAGATGTATCTTCTTCTTTTAACGTGATCTCCTTTGGTGTGCCTGATCTAATATCTCTTCCTTTCATTAGATAGGTGTTGTTACTTGTGGGTAATGCTGTACCTATTTCTTTCTTAATTTTCTCGGCACTCGCTTCTCCAACTAATAAGTTAAATTGTTTTCTCATATATAATATAATTGCTTGATCCATTGCATCGCCGGCTACTCTAAGTGAATTAGCATAAACTACTCCTCCAAGTGATAAAACTGCAATCTCTGTTGTTCCTCCACCTATATCTACCACCATTGATCCTGTTGCTTCAGATATCGGAAGTCCTGCGCCTATAGCTGCAGCGATAGGCTCTTCTATTAATTGAACTTTTCTAGCTCCTGCGGCTAGAGCTGAATCTTGAATAGCTTTTCTCTCTACTGGTGTTGATCCTGTAGGAACACAAATTAGTATTCTTGGATTTGCAAAAGCTTTTCTTTTGTGAACTTTTTTAATGAAATGTTTAATCATTTCCTCTGTAACTACAAAATCTGCAATAACACCATCTCTTAAAGGTCTTACAGCAGAAATATTTCCAGGAGTCCTACCTAACATCGTTTTTGCCTCATCGCCAACAGCTAGGACAGATTTTTTTCCTTTCTCTTCAATTATTGCAACAACTGATGGTTCATTTAAAACGATACCCTGATTTTTAACAAAAACTAATGTATTAGCTGTTCCCAGATCAATAGCCATATCTGTTGACCACATTTGAGATAATTTATCTATACCGAACATTTATATTCCTTTCATTTTTTCTTGTTGATAATTTTTTTGTTGTTGAACTCCATCCGGAGCAGTTTTTTTTCTTTTTATAATCATTTTATTTAAAGCATTCAAGTAAGCATTTGCTGAGGCAACTAAAGTATCAGTGTCAGCTGCTTGGCCAACTGTAGTTTTGCCATCCTCTTCAATTCTAACGCTTACAGTAGCCTGGGCGTCTGTTCCTTCTGTCACAGCGTGAACCTGGTACAATTGCAATTTTACCTCATGGGGATACAATTTTTTTATACATTTAAAGATAGCATCAACTGGTCCATCACCAGTCTCTGTAGCTTTTTTAATATCGCCATAAACTTCTAGGGTCATATCTGCTCTTTGAGGTTCTCCAGTTCCCGCATATACTTTGAGAGATTTTAAAGTAATAACATTGTCTTCTTTAATTAAACTATCGTCAACTAAAGCTGCTATATCTTCGTCGTAAACATGTTTCTTTTTATCAGCTAAAATTTTGAATTTTCCAAATGCTGTTTGAATTACATCATCAGTAATATTCTTGTAACCAAGATCTGTTAATTTATCTTTAAAGGCATGTCTTCCAGAATGTTTACCCATAACTAAGGAAGTCTGCTTGACGCCAACACTTTCTGGTGTCATAATTTCGTAAGTATTTCTGTTTTTTAACATTCCATCTTGATGAATGCCAGATTCGTGGGCAAATGCATTTTTTCCCACAATTGCTTTATTAAATTGAACAGGGAATCCTGTAGCATTCGAAACAACTTTTGATGCTTTGCTTAATAATTTTGTATTAATTCCAGTTTTAAAAGGCATTAAATCATTTCTAGTTTTCATAGCCATAACAATTTCTTCCAAAGCTGCATTTCCTGCTCTCTCACCTATTCCATTTATAGTGCATTCGACTTGTCTAGCGCCAGCAGTTATGCCCGCTAAAGAGTTAGCGACAGCTAGGCCCAGATCGTTATGACAATGTGTCGACAAAATAGCTTTATCAATATTAGGAACTTTATTAATTAATGTTTCAATGATTTTTATAAATTCAGAAGGAACTGTGTAGCCTACGGTATCAGGTATATTTATTGTTTTTGCTCCACATTTAATCGCAAGCTCAACAGTCTTACACATGAAGTCCATATTGGTCCTGGTGCCATCTTCACATGACCACTCTACATCATCTGTAAATTTTCTTGCATAAGTAACGTGTTCTTTAATTGAGTTTATTACATCTTCTGGAGATTTATTTAATTTATGTTTCATATGTAATGGGCTTGTCGATATAAAAGTGTGAATTCTAAATCTTTTTGCTGATTTTAATGCTTCGTAACAAGCGTCAATGTCTTTTTTTGTATGTCTTGACAATCCTGCGGGAATAGAATTTTTTAAAATTTTACTTACCTCTGTAACTGCTTCAAAATCACCAGGTGAAGCTATTGGAAAGCCTGCTTCAACTATATCAATACCTAATTCATCAAAAACTCTTGAAATTTGTATTTTCTCTTCAAGACTCATTGAAGCCCCAGGAGATTGCTCCCCATCTCGCATCGTTGTATCAAATATATAAACTCTGTTTTTATCAGACATTGTCCCTCAAAAAAATTTAAGCTCTCTTATATGTGTTAATGTACAACCTAAGCGCGCTTTATGCAAAAGGTTTTTAATTTTTTAAAACAAAAATTAAGTGAATTTACTAATTTTTTTCCTTATCGACCAGTTTGTTCTTGCCTATCCAGGGCATTAAATCCCTAAGCTTTTTTCCCACTTTTTCTATTGGGTGCTCTGCTAGCTCTTTACGCATCTTTAAGAAATTTTTTTGACCATTTTTATTTTCATCCATCCACTGTTTAGCAAATTTTCCTGACTGAATATCCTTTAATACTTCTTTCATTTTTTCTTTTGTTTTTGAATCTATAATTTTTTTTCCTGTTATATACTCTCCATATTCTGCGGTATTAGAAATTGAATAATTCATATTTGCAATACCTCCCTCATAAATTAAATCGACAATTAATTTTACTTCATGCAAGCATTCGAAATACGCCATCTCAGGTGGATAACCAGCTTCAACTAAAGTTTCATAACCTGCTTTAATTAGTTCAACTAACCCTCCACATAAAACTGTTTGTTCTCCAAACAAATCTGTTTCGCATTCATCTTTAAAAGTAGTTTCTATTATTCCAGACTTGCCTCCACCAATCGCACAAGCATATGAAAGAGCTAAATCTTTTGCTTTTCCAGAACTGTCTTGCTGGATCGCCATCAGACAAGGCACCCCTGCTCCTCTTTGATACTCACTCCTTACTAAATGTCCTGGACCTTTTGGGGCTATCATAAATATATCTAGATCCTTTCTGGCGGTAATTAAATTAAAGTGAATATTTAAACCGTGAGCAAAAGCTAAAGTCGTTCCTTGTCTCATTCTTTGTTCTATATGATTCTTATAAATTTGTGATTGCATTTCGTCAGGAGTTAACATCATTAAAACATCTGCCCATTCTGCTGCATCTGACAAAGACATAACTTTCAGTCCTTGGGCTTCAGCTTTTTTCTTACTGGAAGAACCGTCTCTTAATGCAACAACAACCTCTTTTACTCCACTGTCTTTTAAGTTTAGTGCGTGAGCGTGTCCCTGACTTCCGAATCCAAAAATTGCAATTTTTTTTGACTTTATTAAATTTACATTAGAATCTTTTTCGTATAACATTTTCATAATTTTTCCTTTAATTTTTTCCGTAAACCTCAAATCCTTTTGTCATAGCAACAACCCCCGTTCTTGATGCGCTAGCCAGTCCTAAAGGTTCAAGTTTTTTTATTAATATATCGATCTCTTTTTTTAAAGCAGAAACCTCAAAAACAAAAGATTTTTCTGTTTTATCTAATAGCGTATATTTGTACTTTTTACAGAGTTTCTTAGCTTTTTCTAATTTCTGTTTTGTAGAAACTATTTTTAACAGAGCCATCTCTCTCATTAATGTCTTTTTATCTCTTGAAAAGTTGGCGACTTGATGAACTGGCACAAGTTTTCCTAGCTGTAATTTTATCTGCTGTAAAACTTGTGGTGTTCCTGAGGTAGCAATAGTAATACGAGATATATTTTTTTTCTTATCTACTTCTGCTACTGCAAGCGAGTCTATATTATAACCTCGCCCTGAAAATAATCCTACTACACGAGCAAGAACTCCGGACTCGTTATCTACCCACACAACAATGATATGTTGCTCAATTTTTTCTTTTTTAGTTGCAAAACTATATGCTGACTTAACCATAATTAAACCAGTACTTTTCCTTCGTCTGAAATTTCCTGTCCTTCATCCTGTTCGCCTAATAACATTTGATTGTGTGCTTTACCAGAAGGTATCATTGGGTAACAATTTTCCACTTTATCAACAACACAGTCAAAAATAACAGGACGATTAACTGAGAGCATTTCAGCAATTTTTCCGTCTAATTCATCTGGTTTATTTGCTCTAATTCCCACACAGCCATAGGCTTCGGCTAACTTTACAAAATCGGGTAAAGCAGCAGTGTAACTTTCTGAATAATTTTTTTCGTGCAAGAGTTCTTGCCACTGACGAACCATTCCCATGTATTCATTATTTAAAATAAATATTTTTATAGGTAATTTATACTGAACAGCAGTAGACATTTCCTGCATTGTCATTAAAACAGATGCTTCACCAGCAATATCGATGACTAACTTGTCAGGATTAGCTACTTGAACACCTACTGCAGCTGGCAAACCATAACCCATGGTACCTAATCCTCCTGATGTCATCCATCTGTTTGGTTTATCAAATTTATAATGTTGAGCTGCCCACATTTGATGTTGCCCAACCTCTGTAGTTATAAAAACATCTTGTGCTTTAGTTAATTCATAAAGTCTTTGTACCGCATACTGAGGTTTAATCACATTTTTGCTGTTTACATAGCCTAAAGAATTTTTTTTCCTCCAGGTTCCAATTTGATCCCACCAGGCTGATATTTTTTGCTTATTTGAATTTTCAAAATTGGGATATTTTTTTTTAATTGCATGAACAAACTTTTCTAAGACAAATTTAACATCTCCCACCAAAGCTATATCAACTTTTACATTTTTATTTATCGAGGAAGGGTCAATATCAATATGTATTTTTTTTGAATTTGGCGAAAACTCATCAATTTTTCCTGTTATTCTATCGTCAAAACGTGCTCCAATGTTAATCATTAAATCACAATCATGCATCGCATTATTAGCCTCATAAGTCCCATGCATTCCTAGCATTCCCAGAAACTGTGGGTCGTTTCCGGGGTATGCTCCTAATCCTTGAAGCGTAGATGTAATTGGAAACCCAGTTAATGATACTAACTCACGAAGTATTTCTGTAGCTCTTGGGCCAGAATTAATAACACCTCCACCGGTATACAAAATTGGTTTTGATGATTTTTCAATTAGTTTAACTGCCTCGTCTATTTTTTTATCTTGCCCATTAAACTGAATATTTATTTTATTATTATTTTTTAATTCCTTGGGCTTAATATATTTCCCTTTTTGAAATTGAACATCTTTGGGTATATCAATTAAAACAGGACCAGGTCGCCCACTTGTAGCAACCTCGAAGGCTTTGTGCATAATTGATGATAGCTTGTTTACATCTTTTACCAACCAATTGTGTTTAGTGCATGGTCTTGTTATCCCAGTTGTATCACATTCTTGAAAAGCATCTGTTCCGATAAGATGTGTTGGCACTTGTCCAGTAATACAAACTATTGGAACTGAGTCCATGTAAGCATCTGTGAGTGCCGTAACTGCATTCGTTGCTCCCGGGCCTGAAGTAACAAGTAATACACCAGGTTTACCAGAAGATCTAGCGTAGCCTTCGGCGGCATGACCAGCTCCTTGTTCATGACGAACTAAAATATGTTTTATTTTTTTGTGATTTTTAAGTTCATCGTAGATAGGAAGTACAGCTCCTCCGGGATAACCAAATATGTGTCTAACCCCTCGATCTTCAAGGACTTTAAAAACTATTTCTGCTCCTGTCATTAAATTTGCCATTAATGACTAATCTAACTGAGTTTCGCTTTTGGTCAAGTTTTAGGATATTTTATTAATGGTTTTTTCTAATAAATCATTAATATTTGAGGAATAAACCATGTCCCATGATTTCATATGCCCTCTAGCCCAAGTAAATTGTCTTTTTGCATATTGTCTTGTTTTTTGAGCAATTAATTGTTTTGTATTAATTAATGAAATTTTCTTGTTCAGATAATCGTTAATTTCCTGAATTCCTATTATTTTATTTGACGAAAGTTCTTTATTAACTTTCATTTTAGTAAATTTTTTTACTTCATTAATGGCTCCTTCATCAAACATTTGTTCAACTCTTTTTTCTATTTTTTTATGCAAAAGCTCCTTAGGAATATTTATAAAGATTTTTCTAAAAACTTTTTTATTAAAATTTGATTTAGTTTTTTTCCTATATTCAAACAAAGACTTATTAGTGAATTTTTTCACTTCGTATGCCCTCATAGATCTTTGGGTGTCGTTGGCTAAAATAAATTTTTTAGCTAAAGGATCTAGCTTAACTAGCAGTGAAAAAAATTTTTTTTGCCCTATTTTTTTGTGTAGTTTTCTAATCCTCAATCTTAGATTACTCGGGATATTTGGGATTTTTACAAGTCCATCTGTTAGAGCTTTAAAATATAAACCTGTTCCCCCAACGATAATGGGAATTTTGTTATTTTTCCACTGCTTTTTAATTTCTTTCGATACCATTGGCAGCCAGTGACCTGTAGAAAAATTTTTTTTAACAGAGTTAAAGCCATATAAATGATGATTGATAATTTTAGTATCCTCAAAACTTGGCTTGGAAGTTAATATAGAAACTTCTTTGTAAACTTGCATGCTGTCAGCATTAATAATTTCCCCATTAATACATTGAGCTAATTTTATGGCTAATTTTGTTTTTCCAGAGGCTGTTGGTCCTGCTATTAGAATTGCTTTTTTTTCTTGCCTCATATGAAACTTAAAATAAAAAAACTATTTCAGTTTAACTGTTATATAAGTTCTTTGATTGCTTGAATTATAAATAGCTAAATACAAAGTTTCTTCTCCTTTGCTCACAATTTCGTTAATTAAAGCTATAAATTGTTTTGAATTTAGTATTTTTTTCTTTTGCATTTCTACAATTACATCATTAACGGATACGAAAACTAAAGGACTATCTTTTAATACTTCTGTTACCACAACTCCAGATGTGTTTTTTGGTAATTTACGTTCCAAAATATCATCTTTGTTCAAGTTTCTTATAGAAATTTTTAAGTTATCAACCTTAAAGGAATCGCTCATGTCTGGTTCTGTATTATTTTCAACTTTATACTGTTCTGAAGATTCTAGTCGTCCTAATAATACTCTTTTTGTAATTAATTTTTGATTTCTCCATATTTTCAAAATGACTCTTTTTCCAACTTCCGTTTGTGCTACTAATTTAGGAAGAGATCTCATGGTATCAACTTTTTTTCCATCAAATTCTAAAATAATGTCGCCAGCTTTTATGCCAGCTTTAAATGCTGGACTATTTTCTGAAACGCTTGCAACCAATGCTCCTTCAGGTTTTTTTAATTTTTCTACTTCGGCAATCTCCTTGGTCACCTCTTGAATTCTAACGCCTAACCACCCTCTTTTAGTTTCGCCAAATTCGATTAGTTGACTAATAATTCTTGATGCTGGATTAGAAGGGATAGCAAAACCAATTCCAATAGAGCCTGCTGCTCCTGGTGATATAATCGCTGTATTAATTCCAATAACTTTTCCATTTAAATCAAATAAAGGGCCGCCAGAATTTCCTTGGTTAATTGAAGCATCTGTCTGAATAAAATCATCATATCTTCCACCAATGTCTCTATTTTTTGAAGATATAATTCCTGAAGTTACTGTTCCACCAAAACCAAAAGGGTTTCCTATTGCAACAACCCAATCACCTACGCGAGCTTTATCGGAATCTCCAAAACTTACAGGTACAAATTTTTCCTTATTATCGGATTCTATTTGTAAAACTGCTAAATCCATATAAGGATCTTTTCCTAGAACCTTGGCTTTATATTCTCTTGAACCGTTAACACTAACAAATATATCCTCTGCTCCTTGGATTACATGATTATTTGTAACTACTATACCTTTTTTATCTATAATAAATCCTGAACCCAGTGCTGTTGCTTTTCTTTCTGTTGGTTTATTAAAATCTTTAAACATATCTTCAAAAGGAGATCCTGGTGGAAACTGAAAAGGGAAAGGATTTGTTGTGGTCTTTATTGTTTGAGTGGTTGATATATTTACAACAGAAGGCATTAATTTTTCTGCTAAATCTGCAAAAGAAGGGGGTGTTTTACTTTGTGATGAAGATAATGGAAAAATTATAAATATAAAAATCAGTATAAAACTAGAAAATCTTTTATAACTTTTCATAAACTTTAGCTCTTAAAATACCAAACAATTACAAAACCAATTAAGGCAAAAATTAAACCACCTGATCTCAATTGACTAGCTGGCAGTTTATCAATCGTTTTAAGCATATTTTTCATTTTTGATGGAAATAAGGCATATAACATACCTTCAATAAACAGTAAGAGACCTATCGCAATGAAGAGCTCTTTCATTATATTAATTATTGTTTTTTAATGACTCCCGTGTCTCCAAAAAATTTGAAGAAATCGCTATCTGGAGATAAAATTAATGACGTATCTCCTCCGATTAAAGCTTTTTCGTACGCTTGCATCGCTCTATAAAAAGCAAAGAAAGCTGGATCTTTTCCAAAAGCAGTGGCAAATATTTTATTTCTTTGGCCGTCCCCTTCACCTTTCATAATTTCAGATTGTTTTTTTGCATTTGCTAAAAGCACTGTTACTTCTTTATCTGCTGTAGAAGTAATAGTTACAGCCATTTCAGCACCTTTTGCTCTAAATTCTTTAGCTTCTCGTTCCCTTTCAGTTTGCATCCTTTTAAATATTGCTTCACTATTTGCTTGTGGCAGATCAGCTCTTTTAATTCTTACATCAATTATTTCAATACCAAAATTTTTTGCTTCTGTATTCACTCCATCTTGAATAATTGCCATTTGTTTAGTTCTGTCTTCAGATAATAAAGTAGCTAAACTTTGTTTACCTAAAACACTTCTGATTCTTGAATTTATAATTGTAGATAATCTTGATCGAGCAACTCTTTCATCTCCAACTGAAATATAAAATTTTAATGGGTCAACAATTTTAAATCTAGCGTAGGCATCAACAATTAACCTTTTTTGGTCTGATGCAATCACCTCTTCGGGTGGCGCATCTAAATTTAAAATTCTACTATCTAAAAATACCACATTTTGAATAAAAGGAATTTTTACTTGTAATCCTGGTTCAACTATTACTTTTTTTGGATCTCCAAATTGTAAGACTATTGCTTGGTTTATTTCTTTCACAACAAAAAGAGATAAATAAACTGCAAAACCTAGAGCAACAATTACAGGTATTAAAAATTTATTTAATTTCATTGTGAGCTAGATCCTTTCTTTGATAATTCTGGTAAAGGCAAGTAAGGAACAACTCCCCCAGCCTTTCTATCTATAATAACCTTGTCAATATCCGCTAAAACTTTTTCCATTGTTTCAAGATACATTCTTTCTTGTGTAACTTGTTTTGCTTTTGCATATTCATTATATATTGCTACAAACCTGCTAGCTTCTCCTTCTGCCGCAGCAACTACTTGTTTTTTGTAAGCCTCGGCTTCTTGCAAAATTTTTGCAGCATCCCCACGTGCCCTTGGAATAACGTCGTTGGCATATGCTTCTGCTTCGTTCTTTGAACGCTCCATGTCCGCTCTTGCAGCTTGAACATCTCTAAATGCATCAATTACTTGATCAGGAGGGTCAGCTTTTTGTGTTTGAACTTGTGTAATCTGTATACCAGATTCATATTCATCTAAAATACTTTGAATAATTTCTTGAACTTCAATTTCAATCGTTGATCTTCCTTTTGTTAAAATTGGTTGAAGTTTACTTTTTGCAATTACTTCTCTCATCGCAGTTTCTGAAGCGGCTTTAACTGTTTCTACTGGACTTTGAATTCTAAATAAAAAATTTCCAGCATCTTTAATTACCCAAAAAACTGAAAAATCGATATTAACAATATTTTCATCTCCGGTTAACATTAAACTTTCCTCTGGAACATCTCCAACTCCCGAGCTTCTTCCTGAGTCACTCGCAGCTCTAAATCCTACATCTATTCTATTAACTTTGGTAACTTTTGGTGTAAGAACTGTTTCGACAGGATATGGTATGTGATAATTTAAACCAGGTTGAGTTGTTGAGACAAATTTTCCAAACCTTAAAACGACACCCTGTTCATCTGGCAGAACTCTATACAAACCACTAAAAGCCCAAATTAAAATTAATAAAATAAGTCCAAAAATAATTGGTTTTCCGTTAGAGGATTTTCCTCCTGGAATAAATTTGTTTATTAGTTTTTGTAATTTTTCAATAACATCATCAATGTTAGGAGGTTTTGGACCGCTACGGCCGGATCCGTTACCACCTCCCGGTGGTGCTCCCCAAGGACTCCCGCCTTTAAAATCATTACCGTTTGCCATGACACTCTATATAGTGACTTTATTAGCAAAAACAAGTTAAGATAAGCCAATATGGACAAAAAGACCGACAATTTAGGTAATGATTTTAAAGGAAATATAAGACCAAAGAGCTTTACTAAAAATCCAATAAAAGGAACAAAATTTACTATTGCCATCTCTAGCGCAAAGGGAGGGGTTGGCAAATCTACCTTTGCTATGAATTTTGCTTTAGCTTTGAAGACTGTGGGTGCAAAAGTAGGAATTCTTGACGCAGATATATATGGTCCTTCGTTGCCCAAAATGATGTCGATTAATGAAAAACCTAAAAGTGAGGATGGTAAAAGCATGACACCAATTACCCAATATGGAATTCAATGTATGTCAATTGGTTTTTTAGTCGATAAAGACACTCCAATGATTTGGAGGGGGCCAATGGTCACTAGTGCAATTAAAACTTTTACTCAAAAAGTTCTTTGGAATGATTTAGATTTTATTATTGTAGACATGCCTCCCGGAACAGGAGATACACAATTAACTTTTGCTCAAGAAATTAAAGTTGATGGTGCTATTATTGTTTCTACGCCACAAGAAATTGCTTTATTAGATGTCAAAAGAGGAATTAATATGTTTGATAAATTGAAAGTTCCTATTCTTGGTCTTGTAGATAATATGAGTTTTTTTGAAACCGATGAGGGAAAAAAATATAATATTTTTGGGGAAGATGGAGTAGAAAAGGTAGCTAAAGATTATAAAAAAAAATTTCTTGGAAAAATACCAATTAACATCGATTTAAGAGTTGCCGCAGATTCTGGAAAACCACTTATAGAAGCTAACCCAAATCATGAAATTTCTGGTATTTTTAGAGAAATGGCAAAAAAAGTTAGAGAATCTTTTCTTTAAAACCAAAAGATTCCATTAATTCGTTCCACTCTCTTTTCGAAAGTTCAGATGAATCAAAGTTACAAGATTCTCCTTTGATCATTTTTTTAATTACAGATTTACCTTTAGATGATAATTCCATGCCTCCTACTCTATAATCCATAAAAGCCTCAAAGGTTATAGGAACCCATTTTTTTAATGTATTTACCATAACATCTGCATAAGCCCTTATTTCATATTGTGCATGGTTATCAGCACGTAAAGACAAAAAGTTTAAAAGATTTAATAAGTCAGTTTTCCAATACCACTGGGTATATGTATTTAGTGTTAAATTCATTCTAGCTAATTCTCTTGCCAGACCTTTATTACTTTCATTTATAGTGCTTCCATCAAATCTTTCGTTAAGCATTAATTCATAATTATTATATGTCTGTTCAGCGTCTTTCTTTAAAATATCTAAAATTTGATCAGCCTGTTTTCCATTTATTAAATCTCCCCTACCTTGTCGATTGCTTGTTGATTGTGCTGCAAGATTATCTTTTGATGGCATATAAAACTCTTTGTCCAATATTGAGTATCTTGCAGAATATTCGTTTACGTTTGCAGTTCTGTGTCTAATCCACTGTCTTGCAATAAATATAGGTAATTTTACATGATATTTTATTTCACACATTTCAAATGGTGTG